>Ga0315905_10000846_pt1 | contig 33644 bp, 26 predicted proteins | sample LakEriMetagenome_5_FD_203522 | JGI IMG/M metagenome (GOLD analysis project Ga0315905, IMG submission 203522) | Freshwater fungal communities from buoy surface, Lake Erie, Ohio, United States - Buoy 4 MA121 | ecosystem: Environmental > Aquatic > Freshwater > Lake | place: USA: Lake Erie, Ohio... | reverse complement strand
CCTCCGGACATGCAGCCAGTCATGACCACTGCCCCGGCCCTGACAGGCGGCCTTGGCTGCGTCTTCCATTTTTTTCCAGGTCGTTTCATCCAAAACAGGCATGGCAGGGTCCTTCATGGGTTTGGCACGCAAGGTATCCTAGTGCATTGTCCTTATTCAAATTTTGGGTAAAGCGCCTGTAGTTTCATCCTTGCTTTTCCGATGTTGAAATGCCAACGGACAGCCTTTTGACCCGAGTTCCTTTGGGTTGCCCATGCCGCCGTATTCCTGGCAAGCTCCTTGACCGAGCCTATCCTTTCCGACTTGAGACATTGGCTTGTCATACAGCCCAACTCGTTCTCCGCGACATTCAGCCAACTACCGTGTTTCGGGGTGTACCTGAACTCGATACGCTTGACCAGCTCGCGGGCCTCCTCCGGTGGAAAAGCCTCATAGAAGGCCCCGGGCGTGTGGGTGTTGAGGTTGTCGCACACAAGAATCACTTTTTGTGCCTTGGCATATCTGGTCCCCAACAGGTTTGCCACTTCCAAGGCCCAATCCACCTTGGTCCGCCTGTCACGGACACTCACCTGACGCCAGCCAACCAAAGGCTCCGTGAAGACAAAAATGCTTGCCACTCCGGCTCGCTCATACTCGTAATCAACACGTTTCGCCTTCCCCCGAGCCTCCGGGATCGGCCTCCGGACTTCCCTGGTCAACTGGAATGGCTGTTCATCCATCGCCACCACCGGACAAGCCGGGTTGTACGGTTCCTCGTAGGTTGCCAGCACATTCTCCATGGCTGCCACGAATTCGCCGTTCGCCTTCGGCGGTATCACCCAATTCCGGATCCTCCTCCGCGTGATGCGGTTTTTTTTAGGGTTTGCCGAATTGTTTCCGGGCTGATCTTCTCCACCATTCCCAGTTCCACCACCCGATTGGCAAGGAGCCGAAGGGACCATTGGGAATGGCCCCTCGGGGGTTTTCCAAGACGGATGGCAATCAATTGGCTCTCCAGCCGACCGTTCAAAGTCTTCTGGCGCGGCGGTTTCGGTGGGGCCTTTTTTTCCAGGGCGGCCTCAAAACCAAGGGTGACCAGGCGCCTCCTCACATTCTGAACCGTCTGGACGGTACAGTCGAAGGCCTCGGCCACCTGCTCATCTGTCCAACCCGGTCCTTTCTGGTCCACCTTCAGGAGAATGTGCGCCCTTTTGACCTTCATTGCCGATCCGGACTGTTTGCGGATCACCTCGCGTAGCACCTGGCGTTCAGGGACGCTCAATTGGACGATGTACTTCTTGTTCATGGCCGACCTCCTGTCGGCCTTGATATTCAACTACAGCTGCAGCAAAATCAATAACAACCAATTTCCATCAGGACGAGGCACTAGATCAGACGAGGCGGGCCGACAGCCGTAAGCTATCCCCATGAGCAATCCCACCCCCTGGCTGATCACCCCCGCCCACCCGGAAGACGCCCCCACGCTGGCGCGCTTCAACCAATTGCTGGCACTCGAGACCGAAAGCCTCCAACTCGATCCGGCGACTGTCCTCTCAGGCGTGCGCCATGGGCTGGAGCGTTACCCCGAAGCCCGGTACCTGGTGGCCCGTGAAACCCCATCCGGCCCGGTGCTCGGCCAACTGATGCTGACACGCGAATGGAGCGACTGGCGCGACGGCTGGGTCTGGTGGATTCAGAGCGTCTATGTGGAACAGGCCCACCGCCGGCGGGGCATCATGCGGGCGTTGTTCCAAACCGTGATGGACATGGCCCGTGGTCCACTCGAAGGCGACAGGGTGGTGCTGGTGCGCCTGTATGTGGAGGAACACAACCACCCGGCGCAATCCTTCTACAGCCGTATCGGCATGGCCAACGAAGGCTACCAGGTGTGGGCATGGAAACCCCGGTGAAAAACCCCACGGATGGCGGGCAGATCCATAAGGCCCGTTGGAGCCTGGTCCTGGCCGCGGTGCTCTGGAGCCTCTCCGGTGCCTTCACCCGTGTGATGACCACCGACACCTCGCCCGTGATCGGCTTCAGCGCGCACGAACCGGCGATGTCACCTCTGGCGATGGCCTTCTGGCGGGTGCTCTGGGGCGGCCTGATCATCCTGCCTTTTGTCCGGCCCTCGCAGGTGCGGTTTGACTGGCGCATGCTGCCCGTGGCAATGGCCTTCGCCTTCATGAACGCGACATTCGTGGCCGCTCTGGCCATGGGTTCCTCGGCGAGCGCCGTTCTGCTTCAGTACACCGCACCCTTCTGGGTGGTGTTGATGGGTTGGCTATTCTGGAGGGAAAAGCTGGACCGAGCCACGGTGATCAGCCTGGCCTTGGCGATGGGTGGGGTAGCCTGCCTGGTGCTGGAGGGCTGGGAGGATGGCCACCTCACGGCCGTGGGTCTGGCCTTGGCCAGCGGGGTTGGATTTGCCCTGGTGCTTTTGGGACTGGGCTGGCTGAAGGATCTACCGAGCGCTCCGGTGACCGTTTTCAATTTCCTGATGGGTGCTTTGATGCTGCTCCCGGTGGTGGTGGCACAACATGCCCCCACACTCCAACAACTGGCGATGATGGCGCTGTTCGGCGGTCTGCAAATGGGGTTGCCCTACCTCATCGCCGCCCGGGCTCTGAGGCATATCACCGCGCGTGAAGCGGGATTGATCACGCTGTTGGAACCCCTGCTGAATCCCATCTGGTCCCGCCTGCTAGCACCCGAAAGCGAGCCATTCACGGTGTGGATGGCCTGCGGCGCCCTAGGCATCCTCGGCGCATTGGGGGCCCGTTACTGTCTGGCCAAGGGTGGACCAGATTCAGAAGAAAGCATGGAACAACCGCCTGCCAAATCCGGCCTGGGATAGTTCAGGGTTGGGCCTTTCGCTATAACGGCTGGATGAAAACATCACCTCTTGTTCTGGTCACTGAAGGCTCGGATTCGGCACCGCTGGCCTGGCTGAAGGAGCGGGCTCGGGTCATCGAGGCCGCTCCCGACACGCCCGACTTCAATGCCGCCTTGTCCGAGGTGGAAGGCATGGTGGTGCGCACCTACACCCGCGTGAACGAAGGCCTACTGGCCCGTTGCCCGAGATTGAAAGTGGTTGGCCGGGGCGGTGTGGGCCTTGAGAACATTGATGTGGCGGCATGCCGGGCCCGTAATGTGGAGGTGGTTTTCACGCCGGATGCCAACACATTGGCGGTGGGGGATTTCGTCATCGGTTACGCGCTTCAGTTGCTCAGGCCTTGGGCATTTTTCAAAGATAACGCCTACGAGCCGAAAGAGTTCAAGCGAATACGCGACACCCAACGCGGCGTGCAGTTGAACGAGCTGACCCTGGGCATCTTGGGCATGGGTCGTGTCGGGCGTCGGGTGGGATCGATTGCGGCCAACGGTTTCGGCATGCGGGTGATCTACAACGACCTGTTGGATCTACAGGGCAAATTGGGTTTTCCGGCGACACCGGTTGACAAGGATACCCTGTTCCGTGAAGCCGACATCGTGTCGCTGCATGTGGACATGAAGGCCGGCAATGAGAAGCTGGTTGGCCAATCGCTCCTTTCGCTGATGAAACCGGCCGCGATCCTGATCAACACCAGCCGGGGCGAGGTGCTGGATGATGCGGCACTGGCAGGCCTGCTGCGCCGGAAGAAGATCGCCGGCGCCGCCATTGATGTCTTCGATCCGGAACCGCCAAAATCAGACTATCCGCTGCTGGGCCTGGACAATGTCCTGCTGACCCCGCATATGGCCGCGCGCACTCGCACCGCGATCGAAAATATGAGCTGGGTGGTGCGGGATGTGGTGGAGGTTTTGGAAGGCCGAAAGCCAAAGTATCCGGCACCTTGAACGCGCGGGAAAACCTGTCCGCCCATTCACCACATTCTGCGGACCGGATATGCGTCAAAGGCCTCGTCGGCACTGACAACAGTCAAGCCGTTGCGGACAGCTTGGGAGATGATCATCCGATCGAAAGGGTCCTTGTGGTTGGATTTGAAAAACGGAAGCTTGTAGAATTCCAGGCAGTCTAACTCCGTGACCGGCAGCAGATTGATCCCATAATCCTTGATTGCCGTTTCCAAAAACCTTTCATAGGAAGTTTTCAGCCTCATTTTTCCAATGCCACATTTGATCGCGATCTCCCACACGCTGCCAATGCTGACGAGCAATTCATTTTCCATATCCCGCAGCGTACCCACCAAGTGATCTGACAGCTTGGGGTTTGCCTCCATCAGCCAAATGAGCACATGCGTGTCCAGGAGCAATCTCACTCCATGTACTCCTTCAGGCAATCCAAAGGTGCGTCAAAGTCCGGGGCAACATAATCGATCATCCCTTTTCCGAGCCCAGGAGGAGGTCGGAGCTTTCCTTTGCACACAACCTCGTTTGGCAGGATTTTTCCAACGGGTTGGTTGTTGAGGGTGACTACCACCTCTTCCCCGGGGCGAAGCGCCTCAAAAATGCGTTTCAGTTCCGGATTACCATCAATTGAGAGCAAGGTTTGCATGACTATTTCCCCAGAAACGACCTTACAGATTCTGTCCATCGGCACGCTGTTCGCCTTTGGACAAACAGTAAAGCATTGCCTTTCCGGAATTATACCTTTGACCACAGCTCCCTCACGTCTCCGCCCGGTGCTCCGGCAGCATCAGGCCCACCATCGCCGCGGCCAGCAGGGGGCCGCCGGTCCACAACAGCGCATGGCGCAGGTCAGGCACTGGCAGGAAGACAAGGACGATGGTGGCGCCGGCGGCGGCAAGCCGGCCGATGTTGTAGCAGAAACCGGCACCAGTGGTTCGCAAAAGCGTGGGGAACAATGGCGGCATGTACATGGTGAATAGGCCGAAGACACCCTGGCAGATGCCCAGGGGCACAAACCACCAGAGCATATCCCCGGGCAGGCGCACCACGCTGTAGGCCATAAACAGCAGCACCCCGTAGACGGCGCACAACAGCAGGATGGCCCAGCGATAGCCCAGGAAACGGGCCAACACCGCCGCGACAAAGTTCCCGGCGATGCTGGAGAACATCAGCACGCTAAGGCCCTTGTTGGTCATCTGTTTGCCAGCCATACGGATTTCTTCGTCAGATGGTGGCGTTTCAGCTTTTTGCATGGTCTCAATCTGCAGGCGCCCCACTTGCTGGGTGGACCAGAACATGAACGCCCAGTGCCCCGAAAGCGAGAATGAACAGACCAGGAGCGTGACCAAAGTGGTTCGCAGCAGGTTGCCCCGGAACAGGTCTGCGATGCGGGGACGGGCAGTCTCCTTCGCCTGTTCCCAGGCATCTGGTTCGGGCACTTCCTTGCGGATCCAAAGCACCAGCAGTGCGGGGATGACACCCACTAGAAAAACGGTTCGGTTGGGGTAGGAACTGAGGAGGAAACCGGCCAAGTTGGCGAAAAGCACCCCGATGTTGACCCCGGTCTGCAAAATGGCCGCCAGCCAGGGCCGCCACTTTGCCGGCCAGGTCTCACTGAGAAGCGAGGCACCGACGGCCCATTCGCCACCGATGCCCAACGCGGCCAGGAAACGGAACGCCATCAATTGCCACCAGGACTGGGCGAAAAAGCTCAGGCCGGTGAACAAAGCGTAAGTGAGTATGGTCAGGATGAGGGCGCGGGTCCGCCCCAGCCGGTCACCCACCAGACCGAAAAGCCCCCCACCCAGCGCCCAGCCTGCCAGGAAGGCCGCCTGGATGTAACTGGCCTTCTCCCGCACGGCCTGATCGGTGTCTGTCAGACCCATCAGCTCTGCCACGAAGGGCAGCGCCACCAGGGTGTAGAGGTGCATGTCCAGGCCGTCGAACATCCAGCCAAGCCAGGCGGCGACGCCGCTCTTGATCTGGTGGCTGCCGATCTTGCCGTCACCTGACTGATCGGAAACGGCGGGTGAAGCGGAGGACATGTCGGGCGCTCGGGATTCGGGGGAAAAGTTTCAGCGGCTGGCGGGAGCCAAGCCGTTAGGAAATGTGCGCGCCCCGGGTCTCCACATAGACCGCGTACAGCGATTGGCTACCGGTCATGAACAGACGGTTGCGCTTGGCTCCGCCGAAGCAGACATTGCTGCAGATCTCCGGCAGGCGGATCTGGCCGATACGGGTGCCGTCCGGGGCGAAGACATGCACGCCGTCATAGCCCTCTCCCACCCAGCCGGCTGAAGCCCAGATGTTGCCGTCGATGTCGCAGCGGATGCCATCGGCGATGCCGGAGACCTCCTTGTCGCCAAGCTTCATCTTCATCGAGTGGAATTCGCGGCCCTCGCCGATCTTCGTGTCTTCGGCGATGTCAAACACCAGGATGCTCTTCAGCTTGCCGGTGTCGGCGACATAGAGCTTGGTGTAATCGTTCGAGAAGCAAAGGCCGTTCGGCTTGTCGAGCTGCTCGGTCAGCTTCACCACCGCGCGGGTGCGGGCATCGATTCGGTAGACCGCCTCCTTGATCTCGAGCGGCCCCTTGTTCCCCTCGTAGTTGCCCAGGGAGCCGTAGCCCGGATCCGTGAACCAGATGTCGCCAGTCTTCGGGTGGACGATCACATCATTGGGGGCGTTGAAGCGCTTGCCCTCGAACCGGTCGGCCAGCACGGTGAGCGAGCCATCGTGCTCATGTCGCACCACGCGGCGGTTGCCGTGCTCGCAGGAAACCAGGCGGCCCTGGTAATCGAAGGTGTTGCCGTTGGTGTTGCCCACCGGCTGACGCATGACGCTGATATGGCCGTCCTCATCGGCGTAGCGCAAATGCCTGTCGTTGGGAATATCACTCCAGACCAGGTAGCGGCCCACGCTGCTCCATGCCGGCCCCTCGGCCCACAGGCAACCGGTGTGCAGTCGCTGGATAGGCGTGTTGCCGATCATGTACTTGGCAAAACGGTCATCCAGCTTCACCAGGTCGGGGTCGGGATAGCGCACCGGGGAGGCTCCCGGGCTGAAATCACGCTTCTGGCCCAGCGCGGGCACCGCCAGCGAGGCAACGGCGGCGGTGGACAGCGAGGCGGCGAAGCCGCGGCGGGAGAGGCGCATGGCGGTATGCTCCGAATAAAAGGGGGGAGGGAATGAATCCGGGCTTTCACAACCAGAGGTAGACCCTCTTGTAAACCCGGCAGGGACCGTGTTCAAGGGGCGGAGGTCAAATCGACAGGGAAAAACCGGGTAAAACCTAAAATTCGCCGGTGCCCCGCTTGCTCCACCAGGGGAGCTGGGAGCCGCCATCCACCGAGAGGATGGTGCCAGTGATGCAGTCGCTGGCGTCCTCGCACAGGAACACCACGCCGCGGGCCACTTCCTCCGGCTTCATCAGGCGCCCTTGGGGCAGGGCCTTGCTGGCTTGTTGCAGGGTTTCCTCGCTGAAGAACTTCCGTTCTCCGGGAGTGTCGGTCCAGCCGGGGTAGATCATGTTGACGCGGATGCCCTTGGGCCCCAACTCCATGGCGGCAGTTTTGCCCATCATGTCGAGCCCGGCTTTCGCCATGTTGTAGGCCATGCAACTGGGCATGGCGACATAGGCGTGTGGCGAGCTGATCAGCACGGCGGAACCGGGCCGTTTGCGGGTGATCAAGTGACGGGCAAAGCCCCGCAAGGCCCAGAAGGCGCCCCACATGCTCACATCGATGGTTTTCTTGAAGCCGTCGAGGTTCGCGTCGGTGAACATCTCGCGGTCGCTGTAGACCGCGCTGGTCACCAGAATGTCCAGGCCGCCGAGTTCCTTCTCGGTACGCTCGATGGCGGCCTCCACGGCCTGACGGTCGGTCACATCGCAGGCAATCTCGATGGCCTTGTGCCCCAGAGACTGCAGCTGCAGGGATCCGGAACCACCGTAACCCGGCCAGCGGAGGTCGAGAAGGGCCACATCGGCGCCATCCGCCGCCAATGCCCGGGCACTTGCCCAGCCAATGCCATTCGCCGCCCCGGTGACCAACGCCTTTTTGCCCGCCAGACGCATGAGTCGCTTTGCCTCTCTATTCGCCTATCTTGCCGACAGCCGGTGTGCCGTTGGATTCACGGACAGCCGGTAGAATCAACTCATGGTACCAACCGCAAAACAGCAGCCCAGTTCACCGCCGCCCCGGTCGCTTTACGCGCACATCCCCTTTTGCGCCAGGCATTGCGGCTACTGTGATTTCGCCATCGCGGTGGGCAAAACGGACCGGGTCGAAGCGTACCTGGTTGCTCTCGAGGCCGAACTGGCCCGGAAAGTGTCTCTCTTCCAACCATCCCCATTGCCCATGGACACTTGGTTCGTGGGGGGCGGCACTCCCTCGTTGCTGGATGCCGGCCAACTGCGCCGGTTGGGTGAAATTCTCGCGGGGCGAACCCCTTTGGCACCCGGAGGCGAGGCCAGCCTTGAGGCCAATCCGGAGTCGTTCGATAGTGAGAAGGCCCGGGTGCTGGCGGACAGCGGCTTCACCCGGATCAGCCTGGGGGTGCAGTCGTTTGAGCCGGGAACCCTGGAGGCGCTGGAGCGGCCGCACGATGCCACCCTGGTGGAACGCGGTGTGCGGGCGGCCCGAGAGGCCGGACTGGCCGTTTCGCTGGATCTGATCTTCGGGGCGCCCGGCCAGACCCGGGACAATTGGGCGCTGGATCTCCGCCGGGCCATCGACCTGGGACCTGATCATCTGAGTCTTTACGGCCTGACCTACGAGCGGGGCACTCCGCTTGAGAAAAAGGTGCGTGGAGGTCTGGTGCTACCGCTGGCGGAGGAACTGGAGCGCGACCTCTACGACGAGGCCATGACCACGCTGGAGGCAGCTGGCTACCATCAATATGAGATCTCCAATTTTTCCAGGACGGGCTTCGAGAGCCGGCACAACCGGGCCTATTGGGCCAACTTGCCACATGTGGGTATCGGCATGGGTGCCGCGGGTCTGTTGGACGGCGAACGGACACTGAACACTCGCGACCTGGACCGGTACCTGCGTCTGGCGCTCGCCGGGGAGGACACCGCCTTCCAGCGGGAGCGTCTGGAACCTTGGGAGACGGCGCGCGAGACGCTGATGATGAACCTGCGGCGTGTCGAAGGCGTGGTGCCCGAAAAATTCTTGGCCCGGACAGGATTCTCCCTCGACCAGATACTGGGTAATGGGGCGGGCCCCCTTGTGAGACAAGGTCTGTTGGCCAGGGATGAGCTCGGGCTGCGATTGACGCGGGAGGGTCGCTTTGTGGCCGATGCCGTGATAGTGCAACTGCTCGCCGGCGCACCCGGATCGCCCGAGCCAAACTCGGCGGGGGTGCCTGGATGACCCTGGAGCTGTCCCCACGCACCCGCGCCATTTTGGCACTGCGCCTGGTCCCGGGTATCGGGCCCCGCACGCTTTCCTCTCTATTGGAGCATGTGCCGGACCCGGCCGGGTTATTGTCGGGAGATACCACCGCGCTGGATGGGATTCCCAACATCTCCAAGGCCTTACTTGAAAAGATCGGGCAGGCGGCGCGCGCCTCGGTGCTTGAAAACGAGGTCGCCCTGCTTGCCCGCCACCAGGTGTGGCCATTGGCCCTCGGGGAACCAGGATATCCGGATGTGCTGGCGGGATTGGAGGGTATGCCTCCCCTGCTGTACCTGGCCGGGGAATACCTTCCCTGTGACAGGCGGGCGGTGGCGATCGTCGGATCGCGGGAGCCGACACCCTACGGGCGCCGGGTGGCCCAAAGGCTGGCAAGAGAATTGGCGGGGGCTGGCATCACTGTGGTCAGCGGGTTGGCCCGAGGTATTGACGGTGTGGCCCATGAGGCCGCCCTGGAAGCCGGCGGGCGCACCTTGGCGGTGCTGGCCAACGGCTTGTCTGGAATCTACCCACCGGAGCATGCGGAACTGGCCCAGCGGGTCCGGCAGGCGGGCGGCTTGTTCAGCGAACACCCGATGGGGCAGAAGCCTCAGGCAGGCCTGTTCCCTTCACGCAACCGGCTGATCTCGGGCCTGTCGCTGGCGGTGGTGATCGTCGAGGCCCAGGCCAAGAGTGGAACGCTCCACACCGCCACACACGCGGCCGAGCAAGGCAAGCCGCTCCTGGCCGTGCCCGGGCCGATTGACAGCCCGCTATCGGAAGGGTGCCACACGCTCCTGCGCGAGGGGGCGCTTGTCTGCCGCGGCATGGAGGATGTGTTGGAGGCGATTGGCCAGCAACCGGCCCCGAACCCCACCCCTGTCAAATCTCCCCCCGCATCCAAGCAGCCCAAATCCAAGGCAATCCAAGAGAGATCCGCCATTCCAGCGGCACCTTGCGCCCCAAACATACGCCCTCAACCACCGGGCATCTCAGGGCAAGGGCTGGAACTTTGGAGGCTTTTGGAAAACGGCCCGATGCACCTGGAGGTACTGGCTGATCGCCTGGGGCTGAACCCGGGTGCCCTGGCCCAGGTACTGTTCCCGCTGGAACTGGGACAGGTGGTGCGGAGACTGCCCGGGGGCAAGCTGGAGCGTGGTGGGAGGGGGTGAAGAATTCGATGGAGCTTTGGCAGCCCGCTCGGGTGACACCACATCACAGAGCAGAATGCGGATTTGGTGAATGGGCTCTTGCGACCTGAAGGGATAACTGAATATAGCCCAAGGATAATCCAGGGAAGGATCGCCCTCACGATTCCCCAAGGTCTGGGCCGGTTAGCTGATCGGATATAGGATTCCGAGGAGGCAAAAACTCATCCGGATCGACCTTGGCAACCCGACCATCCCGCCAAGTAATCACCGGTGTACCGGTTCGCTTGGCCAGTAGCACAGCTTCCCGACCGGCATTCCTCAATGCCTCCAAGGCCTTTTCCCATCTGGTTTTTTCGGGACCGTCCGCAGGTTTCATGGCTCATCCATCCCTTTTGTGGACTGAGTTGCTGATTAATTCATACAGATTTCGGTTCAAAAAAGTCAAAACACCATCGGTTTGTCGAGCGATCAGGAAAGGAACAGGCGGTGCAGAGTCAAAAAAGCACCACTCGTCAGCAAGCTGTTGGTATATCCGGAAGAAATTTCAAGGCCCCGCCCATGACGGCGGCGAATATCCTCCGCTGGCACATCATGACCCCCTTGCTCCACTCGGGTGGCAACCCTTTCGATTGCCAACTCGGGCGTGGGCAACCACAACCAGTAAAGGCTTACCCGGTAACCTTTTTTGCGCATGGCCCGTAGCAAAACGGCATGGTGTCGCCCCGAAAGGGTAGTTTCAAACGCAAAATCCTTGCGTTGCTCGACCAGTTCTTCCAAGCGCGTGAGGAACAGTTTTCCTGCCCGCGTTTTTTCAGCCTGTGGCGAGAAGGGTGAAAGCCCTTGGGCAATTAAGTCGGCATTCAGAAACTCAAAGCAACGGACCTGCTTGGGCAGGAACTCTCGAGCGAATTTGGTCTTTCCAGCCCCGTTGGGCCCAGCGATCACAAATACCTCGGGAGGCTTTTTTGACATGTGTCCTCACGGGCAGTTAGTTCAAGCTGATTCGTCCCCCTACCCCAAATCCGCGGTATCCAGCGTGCCGGCGGCAAGTTGCCCGCGGAACATGGCCAGGGTTTTGCGAAGGCCGTCCTCGAGGGGCGTGGGAGGCAGGGGGCCGTAGTGTGCCTGCAGCAAAGAATCGTCCAGGTCGGGGGCTATGGACAGTTGGCTCTCCCCCACCGAGATCAGGTCGCGGGCGGCGGGTTCCACGGCGCACAGGGCACGGTGGAACTCGCGGATATCCACCACCGCGCCGCGCAGGTTGTAAGCCTCAGGCCCCTTGTAGGCTCCCGTGAGACACTGGACAAAAGCGCGGGCGATATCGCCCACAAACTGCAAATCCTGCACGCCGCCGTAGCTGATCCTGTAGGGCCGGCCCAAGGCCAGGCATTTCACCGCGCGGGTTGGCTCGCTGGTCATGCCGACATCGCGGCCTGGCCCGTAGACGGTCCAGGGACGCAGCGCCACGGTTTCGAGACCATGCTCTAGACCATAGACCCGGGCGTTGCCCTCGTTGCAGATCTTGAACCAACCGTAATGGGTGCCGGGACGCAGCGGCACCTGATCGGCCAGCGGGCCCGGCGGATACATCGCGGGGGGGCCGAAAACCGCCGCGCTGGAAGCAAGCACGACGCGGGGCCGGGGAGCCGCCAATTGACGGGCGGCCTCCAGCACGGCCAGCGTGCCCAGCACATTGACCCGTGCTCCCTCGAGCGGCTTGGCCCGGCAAGTGGGCACCTGCAGTCCGGCCAGATGGATGATGCCACCAATGGAATGTTCCCGGCAGGCGCCCAGGACGCGGTCGCAATCGGCCACATCGCCTTGGGCGAAGGGAAGCGCGGCAATCTCCTGACTGCCGAGCACCATCTCCAGGCGACGGGGATTGCTCGCCAGGTCGAACAGGACGGGCTCATGGCCTCGATCCAGCAAATCCCGGGCGATCCATGCCCCCAAAAAACCGTATCCGCCAGTGACCAGTACGCGCACGGATCAGGCCTCCGTGGTGGGTGTGGTGGGGGCTTCCTGCACGCCGGTCTCGTCGGCGGGCGGTTCGGGGTCGCGTTCCACCACGGCCACGCTCACCACCTGGTCCTCGGACCTGAGGTTGATCAAACGCACCCCCTTGGTGTTGCGGCCGCACTGGCGGATCTGGTCGGCCGGGGTGCGGTTGACCATGCCGTTCTTCGTCACCAGGATCACATCCTGACCGCCGCGCACCGCCGCCACGGCGATGACGGGGCCATTGCGCCCCTCGGTCTTGATGTCACGCACGCCCTTGCCGCCACGGCGTTGCAGGCGGTAGCGCATGGCGGAAGCAGGGGCCGATTCCTCGCCATCCTCGGACTCCGCAGGGACCGTTGTCTCCTCGGCCTCCTCGGTGTCGCCACCTTCCGCCTCGCCACCCGCCGAATTCGGCCCGAAGGGGGTCCGCTTGCCGTAGCCGTTCTGGCAGACGGTGAGCAATTGCCCTTCCGGCTCGGTGACCACCAGTCCGATGACCTCGTCGTCGGGCATCAGCTTGATGCCGCGCACGCCGGTGGAGTTGCGGCCCACATCGCGGGCGTCGGCCTCGCTGAATCGCAGGGTCATGCCGCCGCGGGTGGCCAGCATCACCTCGTCGCCCTCCTTGACCAGCACCACGCCGATGAGGGCGTCGTCCTCGCGCAGGTTGACGGCGATGATGCCGTTGGCCCGGGGTCGGCTGTACTCCTCCAGCGGGGTCTTCTTCACCACACCGTTCCTGGTGGCGATGATCAGGCTGCGGTCCTGCAGGGCCGCGAAATCACGCACCGCGAACAGCGACTCGATCTTCTCGCCCTCGCGCAGCGACAGCACATTGGCGATCGACCTGCCCTGGGAGGTGCGCGATCCCTCGGGGATGTCGTACACCTTGAGCCAGTAGACCTGCCCGCGGTTGGTGAAGCAGAGCAGGTAGGCGTGGGTGCTGGCGGAGAAGAACTGCTCGATGAAGTCCTCCTCGCGCGTCGTGCCCCCCGACACGCCGCGCCCGCCGCGGTTCTGCGCGCGGAAGGTGTCAAGCGGCATGCGCTTGATGTAGCCCTGATGGCTGAGGGTCACGGCCATCTGGGCTTCCTCGATCAGGTCCTCGCGGTTGAAGCGGGCCTCCTCGCCCGTGATCTCGGTGCGGCGCTTGTCGGCGTGGCGGTCGCGGAGGTTGACCAGGTCCTCGCGCACCAGGGCCAGAATGTTCCGGTTGTCGGACAGCAGCGTCTCGTAGGTATTGATGTCGCCACGCAGCCCCTGGAACTCGCGCAGGATCTCGTCGCGCTCGAGCGCGGCCAACTGGCCCAGTTGCAGCCGCACCACCGCGTCGGCCTGGGCCTCGGTCATGCGGTATTCGGGCAGCTCGCCCAGTTCGCGCTGCAGCGCCTGGAACCCCTCATCGCCCAAGGCGCGCCCCAGGACCGCCGCCGAGACGGACATGCTGGTCAGGCGGGCCTTCGCCTCCTGCCGGCTGGGTGATGAGCGGCAGATCGCGATCACCTCGTCCAGCGAGCTGATGGCGATGAGCTGGCCCTCCAGGATGTGGCAGCGCTCCTTCGCCTTGCGCAGCAGGTACTGCGTGCGCCGGCTGATCACCTCCACACGGTGCTTGAGGAAGCACTCGATCAGCTCCTTGATGGTCATCAGCCGGGGGCGGCCGTCCACCAATGCCAGCAGGATGATGGACGCGGTGCGCTCCAGCGGCGAGTACTGGTAGAGCTGATTCAGGATGAAGTGGGGATCGGCGTCGCGCTTGACATCGATGACCAGGCGCACCGGTTCGCCGGTGCGCTGGCTCGACTCGTCGCGGATGGCCGAGATACCCTTGATGCGCTCGTTCTTGACCAGCTCGCCGATGTTCTCGGCCAGCCGGTTGCGGGTCTGCTGGTAGGGAACCTCGGTGATGATGACCTGCTGCTGCCGGCCCTCCTGGTGCACATAGGCGCGGGCCCGCAGGGTCACGCGGCCGCGGCCAGTGGTGTAGCCCTCGAGGATGCCCTGACGGCCGCAGATCACGCCGCCGGTGGGGAAATCAGGGCCGGGCAGAACCTCCATCAGGCGCGGGATGCTGGCCGACGGCTCATCAATCAGCAGGATAGCCGCGTCGCACACCTCGCCCAGGTTGTGCGGCGGGATCTCGGTGGCCATGCCGACGGCGATACCGTCCGACCCGTTGACCAGCAGGTTGGGGAAGCGCGAGGGCAGCACCAGCGGTTCGCGATACTTACCATCGTAATTGTCGATAAAATCGACCGTCTCGCTCTCGAGATCCTCGAGCATCAGGGCGGAAATGGGAGTCAGCCTGGCCTCGGTGTAACGCATGGCCGCAGGCGGCAGTCCGGCGATGGAGCCGAAGTTGCCCTGGCTGTGCACCAGGCGATGGCGCATGTTCCAGTCCTGTGCCATGCGCACCAGGGTGGGGTAGATCACCTGCTCGCCGTGCGGGTGGTAGCGCTTCATCGTCTCGCCGACGATACCGGCGCATTTGCTGGTGGCGCTGGCCGGCCCCAGATTGAGGTCGTTCATCGCCACCAGGATGCGCCGCTGTGACGGCTTGAGGCCGTCGCGCACATCGGGAAGGGCGCGGCTGACGATGACGCTCATCGCGTAGGTCAGGTAACTGTCACGGAGCTCGTCGGCGATGTCCAGGGGCTGGGGAACCAACGGTTCGCCGGGGCCACCGGCTGGGGGATTTGTGTCGGCCAAGGGATCGATCCTCGCTCTCGGTCAGCGCCGGCGGACAGGTCCGGTGACGCGGGGGCCAAAACGGGGGCCGAACGCCTTGGCGGCAGACCCCCCGGCCCCAATTGGTGCCATTCGATTATTCTACGGAAAAATCACGGCCCGGCCCGCTTTTTGGCGGGTTTTTTCCGGGGGTTTTTTCGCTTGTTTTCCCGGGGAAAAACGGGGGTTTTGAAAGCTTGCCAGCCGATCCGGCTCAATCCGGGCAGGGACCGCTTGCCGGCAGGCGGAAAATCCGCCGGGAATTCCCCTCGAGCAGCTGGCCGGCGACGGCCACCGCCTCCTCTTCCGACAGGGCCCCGGGGGCCACGAAATCATGGGCCAAAATGCGGCTCAGGATGCCCCGGAACATGGAGCATTTGGGCAGGATGAACTCAAGCTTGTAGGCGTCAGAGTAATAGCCGATCAGCTTCACCGCCGGGACGGCGTTCAGACGGTCCCTGAGATCTCGCTCGATGATCGAAGGGACATTGGCGTACCACCAATGCCCGTGGGCGATGACATTCGGGAAGATCCAGGCGTGGCTGGCCAGTTCCTGGTTTTGCGCGCCGTCCAGCACGGAAACCGGGAAGGTGACCGTGGGGAAAGTGTTGAAAAGCGCCGCGTACTGCACCAGGCTGGTACGCCGGTCGAACAGGTCCTGCCCCTGGTGCACGCCACCCCCATAGACCCGCCGGTTCACGCCGATCATCAGGTCGAATGGCAGGTGGTGATCGCGGCAGTGCTCCGCCAGGATCCAGAAAACCCCGCGCGCCAGGTCGGGGCAACCGGGCCGCGGGTTGGCCAGGGCGCGGTCGAGGTCGGCATCGGACACCTGCGTGGGAGTGAAGGCCGGGGGCAGGGAGATGGCGCAGGCCCGGGCACCTTTCACCTTGAAGTGGACGAAGAGCTTGTCGATGGCCTGGCGCAGGTTGCCGGCGCTGGAGGGGGCCAATCCCGTGGCCTTCTCGAGTCGCTGGCGCACGGCGGGATCATGCAGGTGGAAGACCAGGTCATCGGTGCGCAAGCACGGGATGTAGCGGGTGGTGTCGAACCCCTCGAGCGGATCGTCGAAGTCGTTGGTCAAAAAGACACATGCCAGATTGGTTTTTTGCCAAACGGTTTTCTCCCAATCGGGGCGGGCAAAGGCGGCGCGGGCCTGGTGCCACAGCTCCCCGGCGTGCCGCTCATCCGGATGGCCACCCTGGAAGCCCAGGAATTCCCGACAAATGTGCGTGAACCAGCGGTACTGGGCCGTGTTTTTCAGCTTGGGCAAATGGCCGAGGATCTCGCGGCAGCGGGCGGAGGGATCATGGCTTTTGGCCAGGCAATCCTTGGGCATGCCGCATGAATGGGCCAGTTCGGTGTAGTAGTGGTAGCCCAGGATGTCATCCAGCGTGCGCGAGACCGGGTCGGGCCCCGGCACATGCGAGTGTGAATCCACCAGGGGGATCTTCGCCAGTTCGGCGTCGAGGCGTCGGGTTAGGTTGGCGAGGTCTGTCGTCATGGGGATGGGTTCCGGGGAGGGGTTTGGGTGGGATAGGGCTCTTCACACCGCGCATTGAAGGTTAGGGGTATTTGTGGGGATCACCAAAAATGGGCTATGGATTGCGGAATACCAGATCCACCCCTGCCGCAATCGCTGCCCTTTGCAAGGATTGATCCAAGGTAGCCAAGGGTAATCCCTGTCGTTGGGCCACATCCAGATAAACAGCATCGTGAGTGGTCAGGGAAAAGGCTCTGCAAAGTGGTACAAGATGGCTGAAAACGCGGCCAGGAGTTTCGGAATCTACCCGGAGATCCAAGCTCGCCATCAGGCGCATGAATCGTTCGGAATCTTCCCGGGAAATCCGACCGCGTTTTTCGGCCATTATCAGCACATTGCCCACTTCCAGAAACCACAGGGAAGGCACTACCGCCAACTCCGAGATCATCCGGTCCAGAAGCGCCCCGGTTTGCGGGGTGGCCTGATCGGTGAAACACCAGGCCATGGCCACGGAACAATCCAGAACCACCGAGGGCCTCATCGGCGGCCTTCCGTCATCAGTTCCCCGACTTTCAGGTCGCCCAACCGATTCCTGGCCGCCAACTCCCGGATTTGTCGGATGGTTTCCTCACGACCCCGCAAGGATTGATTGGGCCCGCAAGGGACCAACCGCGCCACTGGATGGCCGTGGCGGGTGATGGTGATTTCCTCACCCGCCTCCACGCGCTCCAGCAGTTGTGGGAGACGGGTTTTGGCCTCGTAGGCCCCGATCGTGGATTCCATCAAGAGTTCGGCCATAGCTAGACCCCTCTCCAAATCGACTGGTCTAAGACTAGTCTATCTTAATTTCAAAGGTATCTATATCCAAACCAAGCCAGGGGGAAAGAAAAGGGGGGGCGGGCATACTCGACCGGCTTGCATTTTTTACACGTAACCAACAGTGCCGGATGGATGGACTCTGATTTAGCCGTGTAAAAGTTGCATCAAGAAATATTTACACAGCCGCTGGCAACGACAAAAGGATGTCTCCCCCATCTTTAAAAAACTTTAAGTTCAATAAAATCTAATACTTATGTCAAAAAAGGTGTTTTGGCTTCTAATTGGCACACCGCATGCTTCTGATATTTCGTACCCGACGACCTTCCGGTGCTTCTTCCCCCCGAGGAACCCGGAGCTCCCCCCGAGACGGGTGGTTGGGACAGAGAGGAACCAGATCCCCCCGATCCTGGCCCTCACTTAACGGATGCTAGGTTTCACCCCCCGTGGACCAACATCCTGCAGGTTTTCACCAGCCCTTCTCCCCCCGGGAAGGGCTGGTTTCATTTTTGGCACCGCAATCCCAACCCGGATGGCTTTTTTCCAGGCGTCTGAAACCTGGTGGCTGGTTTTCCCTGGCGTTTGGTCTACTCCAATAAAGAGGGGCTCCAATTGTTTTCAGCCCGGACTTACCGGACCGGCGGGAGATTTCAGCATGTCCAATCCATGGTGTGTCGCCGGGACCAGGTCCTGGCAGGTGGGCAAGGTGTGGGGGGCCATCCTGGCCTTGGGGGTGATGATGAGTGCCGGCGTGAACGATGCCTGGGCGGCTGGCCGCCCGATGACCCTGGAAGATTTCTTCCAACTGAAGCGGGCCAGTGATGTCCGTATCCACCCCGATGGCTCCCGGGTGGCTTACACGCTGGCCATTCCCAGCCTCGCCGACAACAAATCCGCCACCGCGGTCTATTTTCAGGGGCCAGGCGGAAAGCCCGACCAGATCACCACCTCCGGCAAGCGCGACCGCGGGGCCCGGTGGTCGCCTGATGGCAAGCTGATGGTGTTTGAATCGGCCCGCAGCGGCTCCAACCAACTTTGGCTTTACACCGGTCAGGGCGAGGCGCGCCAACTCACCGACATCGCCACCGGTGTCGGCAACCCGGTCTGGTCGAGGGACGGCAAGAAGATCGCGTTTGTCTCGGGTGTGTGGCCGGAATACTCCTCGCTGCCCTTCGCCGAGAGCAACGCGAAAAACAAGCAGCGGATGGACAACCAGGAAAAGAACCCGGTGAAGGCGAAGGTCTTCACCAAGCTTTTCTACCGCCACTGGGATGAGTATGTGGAGGATCGCCGGCAGCACCTGTTTGTCATCGACATCGAGACGGTGCTTGCGGGGGGCGCCATGCCCGCTCCCAAGGATATCACCCCTGGCGACCGGGACGCCTACCCCACCTCCAGCACCTTCTCCGTGGGTGATGATTTCTCGTTCAGTCCGGATGGAAGCCACATTGTCTTCACTGCCGTGCCCAAGGAAGACGAAGCGTGGAACACCCGCCACGAGCTGTGCCGCGTGCCTGTCACCGGTGGCACGGCGGAGTGGCAGGGGCTGAAAACAGGCTCCACCGGCGCTGAAAACGCCCCGCTTTTCAGCCCGGATGGCAAGCTGCTGGCCTATCGAGCCCAGCGGCGACCCGGCTACGAGGCTGACAGGTGGGAACTCTGGGTGGCTCCCGCCAACGCGGACGGGACACTAGCGGGTCAGCCGAAATCGCTGACCCAGTCTCTCGACCGTTCGGTCGATTCCATGGTCTGGAAGGATGACTCCACGCTGCTGTTCCTGGCGGAGGAGGATGCCGCCAGCGCCTTGTTTGAGATTCGGGCGGGCGGGGAACCCAAAAAACTGCTGGCAGGCGCGGGCCAGATGAACACGATGAGCATCGACCGGGCGGGCAAAACCCTGGCGGTGATGCACGCGCGGATGAACCTGCCGCCCGCACCGGCGCTGATCGACCTCACGGCCACGCCGCCTCAACCCAGCCGTCTTGCCACCGGCAACGAGGACCTGTTGGGCAAACTGGACCTGCCGGCTCCCGAGAGTGTCCGTGTGCCGGTCGAGGGGGCGCAGATGCAGATGTGGCTGCTGAAACCGCCGGGCTTCGACCCCGCGAAGAAGTGGCCCATGGTTTATCTGGTCCACGGAGGTCCGCAGGGGGCCTGGGAGGATGGGTGGAGCTGGCGCTGGAACCCCAGCATCTGGGCAGCGCGCGGCTATGTGGTGGCCTGCCCCAATCCGCGCGGCAGTACCGGATTTGGCCAGAAGTTCGTCGATGAGATCTCCGGCGACTGGGGCGGCAAATGCTACGCCGACCTGATGAGTGGTCTGGGAGTTGTGGAAAAACTGCCCTATGTCGACACCGACCGCATGGCTTCGGCCGGCGCCAGCTTCGGCGGTTACATGATGAACTGGTTCCAGGGGAACACGAAGAAGTTCAAGACGCTGATCACGCACTGCGGCGTGTACAACTTCGATTCGATGTACGCCACCACCGAGGAGCTCTGGTTCGACGAGTGGGAGCATGGCGGCCCGCCCTGGGGGAAAAACCGGGCCAGCTACGAGAAGCATTCACCCCACCGGTTGGCTGCGAACTTCTCGACCCCCATGCTGATCATCCACAACGACCTGGACTTCCGTGTGCCGGTCAGCGAGGGGCACCAGCTCTTCACCACGCTGCAGCGGTTGAAGGTGCCCAGCAAATTCATCAACTTCCCCGACGAGGGACACTGGGTTGTGAAACCAAAAAACAGCGAGTATTGGCACACCGAGGTATTCAACTGGCTGGAAAAACACACACCCGCCGGGCCGCGATGAGGGACGGCTAGAATATCAAGTTGGGTATGATCCAAATTCAGGTTTGGCGCCGGTCCCCAGTCGGGGATTCGGGCCGGACCGGTTCCCGGAGGGAAGTGACTATGTTTCGCGCGCTGAAAGCCGCGGCACCCGGTTCGCTCCTCGCCATGCTGGCCGTCGCCTTGGGCGCCGGCTTGATGGCTGGGTGTGGCGAGGCGGGGCCGGAGGGTCCGCCCGCTGATTTCAACGGCTATGTGGTCCGTGTCAGCGGCATGACCTGAATGAGTTGTCCAACCAAGGTGCAGTCTGCACTGAAGAAACTGGACTGGATCGACGCCACCACCATGGGGGCCAGCCGGGTGACCACCCAGGTCTGGTTCAAACCCAAGGCGGGCCAAAAATACGATGAGGACGCGCTGAAAGCCGCCATCAGCAAGGCGGGATCGAATTATTCCTTCGCTGGCGTGGTAAAATCACCCGCCGCGGAAAAAACCGCTTCTCCAGCCAACGCCGGGACCGGTAGCTGAGCCCAGAGAACGATTCATCTGTACCTCAAAAAGGCTTCGGGTCCAACAACCCGAGGCCTTTTTTCATGCCAAATGTAAATCTGGTTAAAGTAGCTAACCTGTATCGCCAAGTTTGGTCATTCGGGTTGAGAGCGCCCTTCATTGTAAAAACCGGGCCTTGAAAGGTTTGACTCATCGCCCGGACTTGGTTGACCCGTCGATACCAGCCATGCGGCGCAGGACGCGCCTTTTCCGGGAAAGACTCTCTCTCCCCTTTCCGCTGGAAAAAAACCCGGGATCGGATTTTTCCCCACAGCAGGATGCTGGGAGAACTTGCCATGAACTTGACTGCCCTTTGGTTGAACGGATTGCTGGCCATGGGCCAGACCAATTCCCCCGAAGTACTTCCCACAGTGAGGCCCATGGTCGCCCCGGCGGCTCCCAAGGCAGGGGCCGTGACCCCCGTCGCCGCGCAGGACCCGCCTTTGGGCGGCCCGCTTGGCGAAGGTTCCAGGGACCGCCTCCCCCCCGTGACCGACGGCCTTGCCGAGAAAGAATTCGAGAACGAGGAATCGGAGGAAGAGGTGCTGTTGCTGCGCCGGTTGTTGAATACCACCGCGCTGGGCCAGGTTCTGAATGACAACGGTGTCGTCTTCCGCGGCTTCACCAACGGCAACTTCACCGCCTCGAGCAAAACGGGCAACAATCTGCCGATGGCGATGAACTATCTGGGTAACCAGTTCCAACTGGAACAAAACACCCTGATCATGGAAAAGGCGATCGATACCAGCAGTGACCAGTTCAACTGGGGTGCCAAAATCTACGCCATCCTGCCCGGTACCGACTACCGGTTTACCGCCATGAACAACCTGGCCGACAGCCAGGCCCGGATGAACGACGGGATGCCAAACACCTATGGTGTGGATGTGCCAGAGTTCTTCCTGGAAGGTTATGTTCCGGAGTTCAAGACCAGCATCAAGGGTGGCCGCTTCGCGACCATCATCTGCAACGAGTTGATCGACCCCACGGGGAACAGGCTGGTCTCCCGCGCGTTGACCTTCATGAACAACCCGTTCACCCATGTCGGTTTGTTGGCCACCACCAACCTTTCCGACAACTGGACGATGTTCAACGGCATCACCGCCGGCAACGATGTGTTCTTCGGACCAGCCAGCGCCCCGATGTACCTGGGCGGCCTGCGCTGGGACAGCACCGACAAGGACACCGCTGTCGCCTTCAACACCACGCTGGGCAGCGCCCAGTACAACCAGAGCCTGAACACCAACAACCTGTACGACGTGTTCGAGATCTACCTGAGCAGGAACTTCGCCGAGAAGTGGAACTACACGCTCGACATCATGTACAGCCTGCAGAACAACATCAATGGCATGTACATGGACCGCGACGGCATCAACCCCCGGGCCTACCAGGGCAACGCCACGTGGTACGGGTTCATGAACTACCTCACCTACACCTTCACGGATGACTTCGCCGGCACTTTCCGCTTCGAAGTGTTCGATGACAACAAGGGTGTGCGCACCGGCTACGAGGGGATCTACACCACCTACACCCTGGGTGCCGTTTACAAGTTCAGCGAAGGCCTGTGGCTGCGGCCCGAGTTCCGCTACGACTACAACGGAACCTCGCAAGCCTACCAAGGCAGCAACGGCCTGTTCACCGCAGCGGCCGACTTCATCCTGAGGTGGTAACGCAACCTTGATTCCCGACTGGGAACGGGCCCCGGAAGAAAGCTTCCGGGGCCCGGTGCCGTTCCAAAAGTAGGACCGCGCCATGCAGTCAATTTTCATGGTTTGCCTGCTTTGGGAATTGCCAGGGCAGGCATCGCTGGAGGCAACGCCGCCCGGAGAGCGCGCAACCGGCGAAATGGTCGGCCAGAAGGACGCGACCGGGTGGCTGCAAAGACTTCTGGAACCCACACCGACCGGCAGTTGGCTTGGGGACCACGGGATCGTCCTGCGGGGCTTCACGAACGGCAACTTCACCGCCGCCAGCAAGACCGGCAACAACCTGCCCATGGGCATGAATTACCTGGGCAACCAGTTCCAACTGGAACAAAACACGCTCATCGTCGAGAAACCCATCGATACCGACTCCGATTCCTTCCACTGGGGGTTCCGCACCTATTCCATCCTGCCGGGAACGGATTACCGGTTCACAGTCGCCAACAACCTGATGACCGGCCAGCTTTCCGCCAACAACGGCCAACCCAACACCTACGGCGTGGATATTCCCGAGTTCTGGGTGCAAGCATGGCTGCCGGAACTGCGCACCGACATCAAGGCGGGCCGCTTCTTCACCATCCTGTGCAACGAGTCGGTCGACCCGACCAACAACCGCCTCGTTTCCCGCGCGCTCACCTTCATGAACAACCCGTTCACCAGCGCGGGACTGCTGGCCACCACGCACCTGTCGGCCAACTGGACATGGACCAACGGGATCACCTCGGGAAACGATGTTTTCTTCGGCCCGGCGTCAGGGCCGATGTACCTGGGTGGGCTACGGTACGACAGCGACGACCGGCACACCGCCTGGGCGTTCAACACCACACTGGGCGACAACACCTACGACATGCGGCTGATGCAGGGCCGCACCTTTGATGTCTTTGAGCTTTATCTCAGCCGGGACCTGGTTTCTGTTTCGGATCGGCTGAATTACACGCTGGACATGATGTACAGCCTGGAAAATGGCATCGATGGCGCCTTCAACATGCCGGATGGCTCCTACCCACGGTATTACCAGGGCAACGCCTCGTGGTACGGGTTCATCAACTACCTCACCTACACCTTCAACGAAGAGTTGGCGGCGACATTCCGGTTCGAGGTCTTTGACGATCCGTTCGGCGTGCGCACCGGATTCCAAGGGGTATACACCACCTACACGCTGGGTTCGGTCTGGAAGGTGCGCGACGGGCTGTGGCTCCGGCCCGAGGTGCGGTTAGACAACAACGCGAATTCGATAGCCTACAACGGCAGCCACAGCCTTTTCACGGCTGCGGCAGATTTCATCATCCGCTGGTGAACAGTCTAGGCCCCTTCCACCAGGGAAAGCAGCCTTTCAGCCCGACCCACCAGCCAGCGTTCCAGCAGCCAGGCCAGGATTTCCAAACCCCGGTCCCCCGTGTCTTTTCCCGGGCTGTATTCGCTGATCGCCAGACCGGCCACTTTGTTCACCGGCATTGATTCCATCAGGCGCAGCACCCGCCAGCCATCGACACCGCATGGCACCGGCCGGGCCATGCCGGGCAGGAACCCGGGATCAAACACATCGACATCCAGATCGATGAGGATGCGGTCCCAACCCCCGGTCGTCCTCGCCACCCGGGCCAGGGTGGCCGCCTCATCGGCGATCCATTGTTCGGCAGTGATTTCCTCCGCGAGGAAACGCTTTTTTTCCCCGGCCGGAATCAGCAGGTCGCGGTTGCCCAAATGCACCAGCCGGGGCGCCCCGCCCCAGTTTAGATGGCGCAGGAAATTGCCGTGCGAGAGATCCTCCACGGTGTCGTGGAACCGGTGGATGTCGACATGGGCATCCAGTTGCACCACACCGGCTTTGGGGTCGCCCGCGATCACATCCAGCACCGGGAGCACCGAGAGGTGATTGCCGCCCAGCCAAACCAGATGCTCTCCCCGGGAAAAGGTTTTCTCGGCCAACCGGTGACCGCGGGAGCGCCACAGCGACAGCTCGCCGATGGTGTCGAAGGAGGCCTCCACCAGGCGCGTGTTGGGGCACCAGGCGTTGGCGCGTGTGGGCACCGTCTCGCGGCGGAAATCGGCCAGGATCTCGCGCACCGCCTCGCCCAGATGGCGCGCGCCCTCGCTGGTGCCCGGCGAACCGAAGTTGTCCAGCGGGAAGATCACCACGCGGTTGGCGGGCGGCATGGATGCCGGTCGGCCATGGTGCTGGCTCATTGGGGTGCTCCTTGCCGGGGCCGGACGAAACCGCTCTCAGCCCTGCTGCATCCATTTCTGGATGCGCGCCGTCTCCTCGGGCCATTTGGCGGAAGTCCTGCGCTCAAGAAAGGCATCGAAGACCAAGTCGATGGTTTCCAGGAAGGACCGGGTTTGCGCGAGCCGCTCCTCGATGCGCGGACGCTCCTCGCTGGCCTCGGTCTCGGGCAATTTGAGCCCCGAAACGGCCAGGGTCTCGGCCGACCAGGAAAATTCGTACGGTTCATCGTGCCGGGCCATCATCAGCCCCAGGCGGCGGGGCAGCTTGCCCGAAGCCAGAGCCCGCCGGGCTTCCGGAAGGCGTGTCGGCGCGTCCGCGGTGATGGTTTCCTTGCCGGTCTCGCCCCGGGGACATTCGAGGGACAGGGTCTTCACCAGGGTGATGGTGGCCTCGGAACCGTCCGCCAGGGTCAAGGTGTCGGTTTCCTGCTCCAGGGTGTGCCACAGCCAGGCGAAAAACTCGTTGCCCAGGAAGTCTTTGCTGGATTCATCGGAGCTCCATTGCAAACGGGCCGGGGTCTTGCCGGGTAGGAACACGGTGGGTTCGGCGTCATCGATCGCGCGGGTACGGCCGCGGACCTCGCTCAACTGGAATGCGAGCCGGCCTGAGGTGAGCGGTTCAATCTGGCGCTCGAAGGTTTGGTGCACCAACCCGGTCAGCTTTTCCAGAACCGCCGGGGTGACACCTGAAACCAGCATTTCGCCGGAGAGTCCGTCCCACATCAGCGCGGAGGATTTGCGTTTCAGGAAACGACCGTCCTTTGATTCCTGCTCCAGCCGATCCTTAGCGCGGTCGCGGGCCTCCTTGCGCTGGCGATTGCTGGGATGGCCGGACGGGTTGCCAGCCGCCAGGGCGGCCAGTTCCTCGGCGGTGTAGGCACGCAGCAGTTCGGGGGGCAGTTTGAGCGTGTCGATCCGCAGCGCCCACTGGAGGGCATCGATGATGACATTTTTTTCGAGCGAGAATTGCTTGTCGAGGATATGGTCACCGGCGATCCACCCGGCATCCATCCCATCGGCCGAGGCGATCCGCTGACGCCCCATGCCAAAATCTGCCAGTTTCTCCAAATGGTCTTCCGTGAAGGTGCGCGGGGCCCCGCCGTTCACCTTGAAGCGTTGAAAACTCAGCCGTCCGCCGAAAAAACTCATGCCGTGGTCCTGCCATGGGTCCGGTTGCGCCTGGGAGTCAGCCGGCCCACCGCATTGCAGGGAGACTTCGGCTGGCTTGTCTTTCTCCCGGTGGCATGCCGGTCAAACCGGCAGGCTAACAAACAGACAGTCGAACTCCCAGCCAGTTTGACTATTTCCCTCAATTAGCCGGTTAAAACCAATAAGAAGGCATGATTCAAACTTTTCTCAAATACCCCATAGCTTTCAATTAACCCAATCAGCCCATACTCATGGACCCTATTAGATGCGCTGGTTCCCGAAACTTCATCCGGGTACAAGCACCTCGCATTGGCTGATTCATCCGGGGGCAGGACGCCCAGCCGGCTGGGTTCGCAGGGAGCGTTTGGGGTCGTCAAGGAGGAGAGTATGGAAGGTTTTGTGCTCATTTGGGAAGGAAACACCCCTGAGGGCAAGCGTTGCAAAGGTGTAATGCGCTGCGACGGCAGCCAGGATGAGCTGGAAGCCAGGCGGGAGTTGATCTGCTCCCTGGGAAATGGGCCACGGCCCGTGCGGGTTCGCAAAATCGCCTCCAAACCGGTGGCGGGCACCCAGTCCAGTTGAAATCGCCGGGTTAATCCGGTTTTCCAAAATTGATTTCCACCGGCGGCCGGGCGCAACCGCCCGGCCGCCGGTGTGTGTTTTCAGGGTGTCGGTTATTCCCGGGACCGGGAACCCTGGCTAGCGGCCCCGCCAATCGTCACAAACGGTTGGGTGGGCGGGTCGGGGTGCCAAAGGTGGCCCGTTAAGGGCCTCGGGGCGTTGACCCTCCCACCGGGGGGTGTTAGTTTCCCGAAGTCTGTTCCAATCGGGAATTTCTGGACATTTCGTGGTCGGTGGCACCCTCGGGGGATCCATGGGGTTTCCCTGGCAACCGGCAAACAGCGAAATCGATTCGGCGAACGGTGCGGGGGCGTGAATCATGGCCAAGGAAGAAACCGCTGGGACCGAGGGTAACGGCGAGGAGCAAGCCGCCGCTCCCAAGGAAAAAACCAAGGTCAAGAAGGCCAAGCCCGCCAAGGCGGAAAAAGCGGCCGCCCCCAAGCACAACAAGGGGGTCTGGGGCCTTGACCTAGGCCAGTGCGGGCTGAAGGCGATCCGGCTCGAGGAACGCGACGGCCAGGTTGTGGCGACCCACTTCGACTACATCGAGCACGCCAAGATCCTCAGCCAGCCGGATGCCGACAAGGACGCGCTCATCCGCGAGGCGCTTGAGACCTTCCTGAAGCGGAACAGCTGGAAGGGTGACCATCTCGCCATCGCCGTGCCGGGCAAAAGCGGGCTGGTTCGCTTCGTGAAGCTTCCCCCGGTGGAGGAGAAGCGGATCAAGGACATCGTGGCGTTCGAGGCACGCCAGCAGATCCCCTTCAGCCTGGAGGAGGTGGTCTGGGACTTCCAGAAGCTGGGCCAGGGGATGGTGATCGAGGGCATGGCCATCGACACCGAAATCGGCCTGTTCGCCATGAAGCGCGACGCCATCCAGCGTGAGCTACAGAGCTACAAAGACGCGAATATGGAGGTGCACACCATCCAGATGTCGCCCCTGGCGCTGGCCAACTACCTCATCTTCGACCAATTGAAAAAGGACCCGCCCACCGGCAAGCCCGAGGATGACGATGGTTCCAGCTCCTCCAGCCGCTGCATCGCAGCGCTGGATGTTGGGGCGGACGAATCCACACTGGTGGTCACCAACGGCGGCAAGACCATCATGCAGCGGCCGGTGAACATCGGCGGCAACCATTTCACCCGCGCACTGACCAAGGAGCTCAAGCTCACCTTCGCCAAGGCCGAGCACATCAAGCGCAACGCCACCAAGGGCGTCGGCAAGGATGGCCCCGACCTGAAGACCATCCTGACCGCCCTGAAGCCCGTCTACTCCGACTTTGTCAACGAGCTTCAGCGGGCGCTGACCTACTTCAGCAACACCAACCGCAGCGCCGAGATCACCCACCTGGTGGGGCTGGGCAACGCCTTCAAGCTGCCGGGCCTGCAGAAGTACCTGCAGGAGAAACTGCAGCTCCAGGTCAACCTGCCCGATTCCTTCGAGCGCCTCGACACCCGTGAGGTCGATTCCCAGACGACCTTCCGGGACAACCTGCTCAGCTACGCGGTCGCCTATGGATTGGCCCTGCAGGGCATCAACAAGGGCACCCTGAAGGTCAACCTGCTGCCCCCGGAAATTCGCTTTGAGCGGATGATCCGCGCCAAGAAGCCGATGGCGACCGCGGCGGCCGCCCTGCTGCTGCTGGGCCTGGGTGGTTTGGCATGGCGGAATTATGTCGGAGCCAAGCCATTCATCGATCAGTCGGTGATCGCCGAGGTGGACAACGCCAAGAAGGCCAAATCCACCGTAGACGCCGGCAAATCGGCCTACGACAACGCCGTGAAGGCGACGGACGACGAGAAACGCAAGGTCGAGAGCAGTGTCGCAGGACAGCAGGAGCGACTGAACTGGCTGGAACTCTACAGCTTCGTCAACGAAGCCCTGCCCCACCCGGACGGCACCAACCTCTACTCGGCCGACGCCAAGCCCTACTTCGAGGGGTGGCGCGTGCCATGGATGGAATGGGAAAAGGAAATCCAGGCGGCGCCCGCGGCCCTGCAGGCCAAAATGAAGAAGGACCGTGAACAACTGGCCACGGAATGGTCGGCGACCTTCAAAGTACAGCCGCAGCAACTGATCCTGTTGCCGTTGCCGGCCAATCCCCTGCCCGACCAGAAGCTTGAAACGGTGCACGACCAGTACACCCGCGCCAGGGCCGCCAAGCAGGATTTCTTCCGCAAGATGCGGGGCGTGGACGCCTACGACCTCTACGCCAACCAGCGGGGTCTGGTGCGCGAGGCGGCCCAGGGGAGCAACCTGCCGGCCGGTATCGCCGACCTGCCCATGGTGAACATCGAGGCGGTCAATTGTCGGTACACGGACAAGCTGGACACCTTCTGGAACGCGGCCAAGGCGGATCCGGCCTTCAAGACCAGCATGAACGACCGGGTACGCCCGGCGTCTCACCTGAAAACAGCCCTGGAAGGGGCCGGTTGGGTGGTGGAACTGCGCGGGTACACCTTCCACTGGGATGCCCAGAACTTCCTGAACAAAACCCTGGTGGAGAATTTGGCCATCCACGGGATCCGGCCCAAGGTGACACCCTTGACCCCAGCCCAGTTGGCCGCCGGAGCCAAGGCCGCTCCCGCGCCCATGGCGGTGGCCGCCGCGACCCCCACCAGCCCGATGCCCATGCCCGCCGGAGCGGCTGGGGCAGCCTCGGCGGCGCAACCGGCCGAATCAGGCATGAACCCGATGGGTGGTAGCCCCATGGGCGAGGGAGCGGCAGAAGCGGCCGCGGGTCCTCCCCCCAACGCGGGCCCTGTGGTCAACCGGGTCAGCCATGTGATGCTGTACGCGTACGAGATTCAGGGCACTTCAGATCGGGCCCAACTGGGTATCGCCGCATCCGGGATGCTGGCCAGCCTCATGGGCGGCGGCGGTGGTGGGGCTGGCGGCATGGCCGCCATGATGGGCAAGGGAATGATGATGGGCAGCCCCAACCCCGGTGGGGAAGGCAGTGGTGACGCGGGTGGAGGTGCAGCGGCAGGAAGTAATCGGGATGCCTGGGTGCCGATTGGAGGCACTGGTTCAGCGTCAACCGGTGGAAGCGGGCCCGGCGGGGTCGCTGATGGGCCCGGTGCCATTGGCGGATCACCCAAGGGTGGTGGCGGTGGTGCTGGCGGCAAGGCCACCATGCCTGCAATGGGTGCCATGTCAGGCGCGATGCCCGGAATGGGGGCCATGCCCGGAATGGGTGCCATGCCTGGAGTCGGAGGCGTTTCCAGCGCGCAGGCCTCGGCCGACCGCCGGACTGAATTCGTGGTTTATTTCATCTGGCGTGAGCCCACGCCATCCGACAGCCTTCGCCACATGCTTGACGCATCGGGTGGTGGTGAAGGCGGCGGTGGGGCCTCCGCCGAAGGCGCTTCGGCGGGCGAGTCCGCCAAACTGTACTCCGAGAAAGCGGACCCGGCGGCCATCCGTCCCGATCGCTCCCTGCCACTGCAACCCCGCAAGCCAGGGCTTCCCGCCTCGCCAGAACCCCCGCCGCCCATCGTGGAACGCGCGCTGGAAAAACCAGCCACCCCCGAGGGTGGTTCGGGCGAGCCCATGGGCGAGCAACCCATGGATGGGGCCAAGCCGGGTGCACCCACGCCGATGCCCGGCGCGCCCGTCACCCCCATGACACCGGCAACACCAGGAGCCCCGGTGGCTCCGGCGGCCCCGGCCCCCGGCGGTGACAAGCCGATGGCCCCCAAACCCTGATCAACGCCAGCACACGCCACACCGGAGAGACAACCATGGCCGCCAAATTCGACGCGCAGGTGTTGAAAAAGAACCTGTTCTGGATCCTTCTGGGGATCGCCGCACTGTTCGAGCTGGTGCTGCTCGTGATCCTTCCCCTGAGCGATCCGGGCGCGGACAAGCGCAAGGATTACGAGGACACCCTGAAAACCACCAAGGGCCTCACCGGAGGGTTCAAGAACGAGAAGTTCCTGCCCTCATGGGAAACACGCAAAGGGGAATACGAGAAGGAGAAAAACACCACCTGGGCGAAGGCGTGGAATCCCCAAGGTGGCGACCCGCTGAACACCATTTATTACAGTCCGCCCGGCATGAAGCCCCTGATCTACCCGACGGACGACATCCCGGGCTCGATCCGTACCGACTACAAGAACAAGTACTACAACGGCCAGTTCAAGAATTTCGAGGCGGAGATCCAGGAAACCAAATTCCTGCTGAATTCCAAGGACTCTGCCGACTGGCGCATCCTGCAGGGGCCCACGCCGATCACTTTCGGGGCGGGCACCGGGGGAGGCGCCGCACCCGCGGCCGCGGGCGGCGGCATGATGGGTATGGGTGGAGGCAAGCCTGGAGGCGGCGGATTGGCCGGCGCCCCTGACGCCGGCGGCCCTGGTGGCGCCGCAGCTGGTGGAGCCAAGGTGGCAACAGGGCCCGGATTGCGCGGGTTGCTGGAGGAGCGCATCTCCTTCGATCTGGATCCCAACCGCGAGGAGATCTGGATCCTGCAGGAAGACTTGTCCGTGCGGCGCGAGGTGGTCCGCCTGTTCCGCGAGGCCCTGGCCGAAATTGGCAACATGCGCCGGGTGGCGTCCCCTTCCAACGAACCCAAGGCGATTGTCCTGGCGAACGCCTACTGGAAACTGAAACTGGTGCCTGGAACCCAAGGGCGGATCGATGCGTCCAGCACCCTGGAGAATGTGCACGCCCAGCACAGGCCCCAGCCCCTTTATGACAAGGCGGCAGGCTGGTCCACCCGTTTCATGATCGCACAACCCAACCAGCCCCCCGTGGAGATCAAGCTGGAGGGGGATCCCGTGATGTACCGGGAAGTCCGTTCATTCAAGGACTTTCCCCCGATGAATATCGGCACCATCGACCTGACCAAACCGTTCACGGTTTGCCAGTTTTTCGACCCGGCCAACTGCCCGATCCGGCGGATTGAGAAGGTGGCCCTGGGCCGTGGCGGGCAATCACACCGCACCATGGAGGCCGAACTGAAACCCCGCAACACTTTGCCCGCCGAAAAGCCGGCCGAAGGCGAGGGTGATGCCGCCGCGGCCGGTGGTGGCGCCGGTGGCGAAGGCATGGGGGCGATGATGCCTGCTGGGATGGGCGGCATGATGATGGGTGGCGGAGGACCGGGTGGACCGGGTGGAGGCGCCCCCGTGGGTGATCCAACCATGAACAACAAGATCGACCGGGCCCGTTACATCGTCTCCAACGAACTGTGCCGGCACCTTCCGGTCGGAATCAATGTGGTGGTGGACCAAGCCGAGGTTCCCACCGTCCTCACCTCGATCGCCAACTCCCGCATGCGGATGCAAATCACCCAGGTGGACTGGGCCCACCAGTCTGGTATGGGCGGTGGCCCGGGCGGCCCGATTGGCGGCATGGTTGGCATGCCCGGCATGGGCGGGATGCCCGGCATGGGTGGCCCGCCGGCGATGGGCGGAGGCAAGGCCGGCGGGATGCCCGGCATGGGTGGCGGACCCGGTGGGCCGGGAGGATTTCCCGGTGGCGCGCCCGGAATGGGCGGCCCGGCGGCCATGCCCGGTATGGGTGGAACCCCCGGCCTGGGTGGCGCTCCCGGTGGCGAAACGGGGAGCACTGGGCCTGCAGCCGCACCGCTACAGACCGGTCAAATGGTGGATCTGGCGGTTTATGCGATCGCCTCGTTGTACGAGCGATTCCCACCAAAACCACCGACTGCCGAGGGTGGTGATGCCGCCGCCCCAGCGGCCGGGAAATAATCCCCGGCACACGCGCGCGGCCCGGCATTTGGAATTGAAACAAGGTTCGGTTGACGGTTGGAGATCGACGCCATGAAGATGGACCTCAAAGGAATCGACTTCAAAAAATTCTTCATTGAGCATGGTGAAAAGATCGGCTTGGCCGTGGCGGGAGGACTTGCGGCCTTGCTGCTGGCCCTGACCGCCCTCGGCTTCCTGTCTGCCGACTCGCCCGACTCGAAGAAGACCGAGATCAACAAGGAACACACCCGGGTCACCACATCGTTTCGCAACGCCACCCCGTCCGATTCCGACAACCCACCGGTACAGACGGCCAAGATCGAATATGCCGAGCTGAAGAAAATCCCAGCCACGGCCTATGTGGGCGATCCGCTTTTCACCGATGACGCGGTGGCCCCGCCCCGGCGGCAGATGCCCAAGGTTTTGCCGGTCTCGGAGGACGCCAACGGCGCCGTGGCCCTATTGCCGATCAAGTCATTGGTGGTCACCCAGGACGACAAATCGAAGGACCGGGTGAAAATCCTTGTGCTCAAAGACTACAAGGGTGGCAACACCATGGCCGGTGGCCGCGCCGGTATGGGCGGTTTTCCAGGTGCCGGACCTGGCGCGATGGGCGGCATGCCTGGCGCCTTAGGCGGTGGGCCTGGCGGCCTGGGCGGTATGCCCGGGGCCATGGGTGGCATGCCTGGCGCCTTGGGCGGTGGGCCTGGCGGTCGTCCGGGTGCAGGGATAGGGATGGGGGCTCCTGGAACCAACCCCGGTGGTCTTGCTGGCGCGGGTGGAGTTCCCGGGCCGGGACAACGGGTGGGCGTGTTTGGCGTCATCCGCGGGCAGAATGTCCGCAAGGAATCACCCATTGCCCGACTGGAGGAGGACAAGCGCACCGTCTACCAGGCGGATTGGGTCTCGGAAGAGGAGTTTGAGACGGGCAAATACCAGCCCGCCATTGATGTGAAGGCGGCCCGGGTGGCAATGCTGGTGGCCACCTTCCCCATGGCGGAGCAGACCAAGGAATACTCCCAGAAGCTGCGACTCCCGGATGGAGTCACCGAATCGCCCTACTTCCGGGGAGTGGAGGTGCAGCGGGCCGAGCGCAAGGATGATGGCACCTGGACTGAATTCAAGACCGTGGAGGCGCGGAAGGAATACGACCGCATCCGCAACCTGGCCTACAACCAGTTCGAGCCGGAGGATGACGCCCTGGTGGACATGATCCAGTTCCAGAACACCATCGCCGGCACCACGGTGACACCGCTGTTCTGGAAGCGCCCCAAGGGTGTTTTTGACAACCTGTACCCCTCGCTTGAGAAGAAACTGGGCAAGGTGACCCAACGATTGCAGCAGGCCGAAACGAACAAGCTTCTTGCGGAACAACGCAAGCGCCGCCGCAGCCTGTTGGACCGAAGCGAGGAGGATGTAGCGTCCATGGGAAGCATGGGTGGCCCCGGCGAGGGCGCCGGCGGGATGATGGGCATGGGTGGTGGCATGATGG
>Ga0315905_10000844_pt1 | contig 33674 bp, 33 predicted proteins | sample LakEriMetagenome_5_FD_203522 | JGI IMG/M metagenome (GOLD analysis project Ga0315905, IMG submission 203522) | Freshwater fungal communities from buoy surface, Lake Erie, Ohio, United States - Buoy 4 MA121 | ecosystem: Environmental > Aquatic > Freshwater > Lake | place: USA: Lake Erie, Ohio... | reverse complement strand
CCTCGGCAGGCGACAAGTTCAGACCCTGGCTCCTATCGCCCGTGAAATAACGCTCATTCGGACGAATCTCAAAACCTTCCTTTCCATAGTCATCTTGGGCACCCTGCTTCATGTAGTTAGTGCCATCGGCGTTACGATAACCGGCCCCAGAGTATTGCTGGTGTGCAGGCGTCTTGTAGCTTCCTACCACGTAGTTCATACCAAACTCCTGGCTTCCACCAGGACCCTTATACTCCACACTCGTCTCGGGGCGTGTTGTGTGCGGGAGAACTTGAATCGGGCGCACCGTCTCCTTTTGATAGGCACCTTGACCACCAGGGCCGAAGCGCTCACCCGTCTCATCCACATAAAAAGTATCAGGCTTATACTTGCGCACCTCACCAGGGTTGTCCATGGCCTTGCCGATGAACTGCTGGCCAGGCACTACAGGTGTGTTGTATGACTGTTTGGGGTTCGTCAACACACGCAGATCCTCCGTCTTGCGGATATTCTTCATCATTAGCTCATTCACCTCCAATTGCTGGAATCCGCCCTTGCCCGTTGAGCTGAATCCCTCGCCAACACCAGGCGCCACCTTCACAGGCTCAAAAGGGCGCTCTCCTGCACGACTTCTCGGATCATTTATACGGCCCTGGATGAACTCAGAAGAATCTTCCAAGCCATATACATTGCCGAAAGGCTGGGTGGTATTGTCAAACATCTGCTCCACCTCCTTCTTGCGAATATCAGTGGAGCCAGATCCAGTATAACGATCTAGACGGCCCGTATTGGCATCGGGTCCAACATTCTGGCGAACACGGCTACCAAAAAACGGTTGCATATTGTTGTGGACAAAGTCACTCGCCTTCATCGTCTGTCCTGTGAGTAAACTCGTGATATTACCACCGTCTACATAATTCGTATTTTCCTCTATCCCTCCCGCATTCATCATGACATCGGGAGTGGCTGTGGCAATCGGGGCAGGCGTGGCAAATGCAAAAGAGCTGGAGCTGAGAACAGAAGGATGCTGTATAGATAGTCTTCCGCCCGGAGAAGGTACAGGCTCAGAAGGAAATGGCGTTCTGCCCATGAGGTCATTGTATTTTAGATCTAGTTCGGGATTTGGCCCACGGGCACTTGTCTTTGTGGCTCCCACTGCAACTTTCTTTGCATACTCTTTATTCAGTTGTGCAACGTCGGGGGACCCAACGAAAGCCTCCTTTGTCCCTATAGCATTTCTTACGATGGGATTGGATCCCCTGTTATTCGTAGGATATACAGGTGCAGGTGAAGTATGCTTCGCTAGGAGGAATCCTGCCCCTCCTAGAAGTGCTAAGGCGGCCAATTCCATACTACAAGTGATTATTAAACTTATTTGGACGCCTTACAGCGCTCCTTGTCAATCAGACGAGAAGGAATGAAGAAGTCAAAGGGCGTCTCAAAGACGGCTTGAGGATTGTGAAAAAGGGGATGCCAGCGATTCCATCCTGTTGTGCGGAGAGTGCAAGGAGGATTTGTGAGACGATTGAAATTATTGGAGATGTTCTCGTCGGGCCCATTTGTATAGCCAGCATTATTCATCGGATTCGTGGCAGGATTATATAAGAGCTTATCCTCGCGCCAACGACTGGGCGGACGACCCACGCCCTTCAAATCAGACTCCACTTCTGTGCGCCACTTACCAGTTACCCAGCCATTGCCGGATTCCTGTAGGCGAGTTGTGGCATTTACAGGAAAGCTGTCAAAGCAGTTGCGATACGGTGTAAAAGCATAGCGACCAGCGTATGTGGAGATTCTCTGGTCGTCGGCTTGATGGACGTCGTCCCATTTGGAGCGCGTAAGATTGGTCTGTTTCGGTTCAATAGAGCACATCTTCGTATTCCTCTAACACAGGGCCATTCAATATTTCTCCGGCCGTAGGCATGTTTCTATCGTGATCGCCTCCGGGGCTAGGGTTGCCGGGTATGCCCACATCTGAGAGCTCTTCAAAGGCTCTTTGTGCAGAGATATTGTAACCTTCTGCTTGGGCGTATCGCGCTGGATAGTGGCTACGGACGGATCAGTAGGCGCGTGCTGGCGTTTCGGGCAGAAGCTATTTGCCCTTGTTATGCCGCGCAGGTCCGATTCGGCATCCACCTGGAGGACGCGATTCTTGTAAGGCACCTCATTGCCTCCAACAATGCCGAGAATGTGCTGGGAAGGCCTCGGATGCTCTGCATATGTCGGCATAATGTTATATGCCTGGGGGTTCTCTGACTTTTCCCATGCGTGTTTATCTAGAGTGCCGATTGTCTCCATAGCTTCTGTGAGAAGGTAGGAGAAAATTTCTAGCAATTCACATCGCGCAGATACTGTCTGCTCGGAATGCCTCCACGGATCCAGCCGGCCGCCGCCGACTCCGTCACCAGGTGCTTCGGGTCCTGGATATTTTGACGCACGGGCTTGATCAGAGGCTCAAATACACCGTCAAACGCCTGCTCCGCAATGGTTCCGCACTCCTTGCCCTCACGCACCTGCTCGGAGTGCAGAAGCATTGACTCCACATCGGCATTGCCTCTTCCCGTGCCCATGAAGGGGATCGTCAAGAAAGGGCGCGCCTGGTTACGGATGAGGCAACGGTTGTTCTTGAACTCAGGCTGATTCTTCAGGTAAGATTCCGAGTCAATCTCCATGTTATTCGCCCCGAAACCCTCCCTCGGATACATGATGAGGTTGTCAATGGACATAGGATTTACCCTTCTCGCATCGGGCACTAGATTCATGGTGTTGTAAGCACCGGGACCCACACTCTGAGAATAATAAGAGGCAATTCCACAGGCATCGTCCCGTGTGTGCGTTAAGCGGTTGATGTCCATCTAACTGGAGATATTCTAGAAATTTAGTAGGAGCCTCAAAGTAGAAATGGCAGTCCAGACACGCAATAAACGTCTCGCAGATAAACTTTGCCGGTGTATAAAAAAGGTGCGGAAGACAGTAAAACAACGGAACAATTCATCAAAGGAATCGGCTGCCATAGGAATTTGTGTTCGTTCTGTCTTACAAACCCGGGGAAAGACACTCAGGCGTTTTTCCTGTGGGAAAACACCTAAATTAAATACTAAGCAAATCAATTCAGCCAAGGAATAGGAGAACCACTCCTATTATACATACACGCCTCTGCATTACCCTCCTTACAGGTCTTACCAGGAATCTTATATAACCATTCCTGATAACTCTTCTGATCATTCGGCACAGTCGTAGAAGGCTGTGTAACAAACTGACGCTGACTCTGCGATTTACCGAAGACGTCGGTAGGGTCACTATACCACTGCACGCGGAACAGATCGTCCATGGCAATCTTGGATTCCGTGCTTGTTACATCCGCCCGTAATCCATTCGCCCGTAATCCATCCGGAGAGTATTTCAAATCGCTCACTAAGACATTGCCAAAGGGGTTCGGGTTTCCTTTGCAGGGCTCTTGCTTAGGAGCCGGGGCCACACCAGTGGCATTGAATCCACCTTTTGTAGGAGGCTCTGCCGTAAAAGCCTCCACCTTTTCACGAAAATTAGAGACCTTTTGAAGCTGGATGAAGATAGGAATCAAATATATGGTAGCGAGCAATAATGCAAGCAACGTAGCCGATTGGAACTGTGTAAAAGAGGTTGTTATGGTCCCTAACAAGGCAGCGACGATGTAGACCACAAAGATGTTGTTCACCAATTCACTTGCACAGGGGCCTCTAGATCTATCATGCTGTCTTGTGAGCCATAGAGACCGGAAGATGTATCTAGGGTCCTCCCATATGTAGGGGTCACATAGAGCGATATGTTCGGCCGGCATCTCCTCCTATCTGACTTGTTCACTGCTTTTTACCGGCAGCTGCAGCAGCGGCGGCCTTCTTCGCCGCCAACTTCTTCTGTAGGCGTTGGCGAACAATCGATAGACGGCCTGATTCATTGCTCGTTCCCGTGGCCTTTGCGAGATCCTCCTCGGCAGCGCCAAAGGTCTGGCGGAAAGACTCCATCATACTCACGAACTGCGGATTCTCTGAGAACGTCTTCATCAGCTCCTCGGCCTCGGCCACCAGCTCCTGGGGGCGGAGAGCACCGGACTGGATCTTCGCACCCAGCTTCTTCGCCAGCTTCTTCATCGTGTTTTGTATCACTGCCGGGTTTTTCATGAAGACGTCCATGATCATTTGCAGGGCCTTGGTCGGGTCGTTGCCGGCAGACTCCATTTCCTTCGGATCTATGCCGAGGTCCTCCAGGTTAAACTCCTTCACGATCTCCTCGGCCAGCTTGGCTATCTGGCCCTTCATGAACTTCTCGGGGAGAGAGGGAATGCCACCGCCCTCCGCTGCGGATCCGAACATCTTGGAAATCTTCTCGGCGAGGTCACCGAAATCCAGGCCCTTCATCTTCTCCTTCATGTCGTGCATCATCTTGTTTGCAAAATCGGCGTTCCACTCGGGAGGCTTGGAGCCACCCTCAAAATCCGTGTCGAGGAGAAAGGAGAAAGAGAGGATTGTCATGTATTCCTGGATGGCCTTTTTGGACCGGGTGGAGAGGACTTCCCAGAGGGCCTGAGGCATGGGAACACCGGGCAGGACACAGTCAGGGGCAGTATCCTGCGCCCTGGAGGGGGAGCAGGAGCCGAGCACCTCGGCCTTGAAGCGGAGGCGCCTCTGCTCGGGGTTGAGCGCCACGGCAGCCGCGATTTTATCAGCTAACTCGGGACATGCACCTTGCAGATCACGAGCGAACTCATCATATTTCTTTTGGAAGACGTCGTGGAGCGTGTCCATTCTACCGGAGCCGTAATTTTATGCTTGCGGATGTAACGCGGTTTTGACCTTTAGGTCAATCAGGCTCTCAGGCCCTAGCCTTGTCTGATAGAATGACAAGGACCTTCAGATAGTTCCAGATAGCCTTGCGGTTAGAATCGGACATGGTCGGCCAGTGGCGGTCAAAGATCATCAGGGCTGATAGGATTTCGTTGTATTTTGTATTGATAATGCCCTTTGCATATGAGAACACTTTGACATCATCCTCTGCCAGGATATCATCGTGTAGAGGCTTCGCCACATTATTTATGAAGAGGTCTAGGACAAGCTTCGGATTGATCTTCTTGGCTCCTTGAATGGCCTCCAGAGCCATCTTAATATCCCTTTCCTCAGGATAAGTGGCTGCCAGATCCTCAAAGAACGCCACCAGCTTATCATTAAAGAGTCCAAGTGTGGAAGTGGGCTTCTTTGTAGTCATACTAGTATTAATAAGCGAGGAATGTCTTTAGATTAGTTTTGATTTATCAGGATCATTGCATATCCCTTACTGCCTCTGCCTCACTGCCTTGCAGGGCCACGAGGCATTCCCATATCCCTCTGTTGCTTATACATATCCATCTGCTTGTCAAACATCACCTCTTTCTTGGAGCGAGAGGACTGTGCCTGGATACTCTGACCTTGTCCTGACCTATCACCAGGACTCGCCGACCCATTCAGAAAGCTGAATGTGCCAGGAATGCTCGCACCGCCATTTCCGCCCGTAGATGTATCAGAGTCTATGAAGCTATAACCGGCATTTCCATAGCCCTTCATCTCATTACCAATGAAGGATGCAGGCTCTCCGCCCATGGCAGCGGTGGGCTCTTCAGCAACCGTCTTCTTCGGCATCTCCCTCATCTTGCGCTCATACAGCCAATTCATGACATTGGTATCTGTCTTAACAGGCTCCTCATCCCCCTGTATGACCAGTGTCGGGACCTGCTTCAGCCATTTCGGTAACGCGGGGCGATTTGGTCCAGGGTCTACGCATACATACTCAAACTCGCGGACCCAAGGAGTGCTCGCGAGTTCCTCAATGAAGGCCTTTGACCATTTATCACTGTTACTATAAAAACAAATATGCTTCTTCTGTTGACCCTGGTTCATTTCTCCCCTCTAAATTATAGAACCCTTCTCACGGCGAAATTTAGACGCTAGTGGCCACAGCCTAAAATTGAAAAGCCGGGAATAGTATTAGAAGTGTCCCAACAGAATGGATTCCGTATTTAAGGACCTCAAACAAGTGGACGAGCGCACCATAACATTCACTCTTACACCTGCTAAAGTCGCATATGCAAATACCCTACGCCGGGCGATCCAGACAGAGGTTTCGGTCCTCGGCTTTCGTGCCGATATGACAGACGCCGGTGAGACAACCGATGTGAAGATTATCAAGAACAGCACGCCCATGTCCAATGAGATGTTGGCGGATCGTATTGGCCTTTTGCCGATTGTCATGCCTGAGGGGGACGGTTGGGAGAAGAACAAGGTTCTCTTTCGCTTGAAGGTTGTGAATGATAAAGACGATGTTCGTGTAGTTACGGCTGCCGACTTTGAGTGTTTGGAGGAACGCGCCGACTCCGAGGAGAGGCAACAGGTTCCTAATACCCGCTTCTTCCACCCCGATCCGTTTTCGGGGGAGACCTGTATTATTGCTGTGCTGAAGCCCATGATTGAGGGCCAGGATCCGGAAGAGATTCACATTGAGGCCTATGCTTCTCTAGGGCGGGGCAAGGAGCACACCCGCTTCAACCCGACTTCTCAGTGTTCCTACGGCTACACCAGGGACACGGATCAGGGAAAAATCAAGGAACTCTTCAATGCATGGCTTGTCAATCAGAAGAAGGTAGACCCGAAGGAGCTGGAGTCAGATGCTGGTCGTAAGACTGTGTTAGAGAGGGAGTTCCGAAGCTTGGAGATTTATCGGTGCTTCATGACGGATGAGGAGGGTGAGCCGAATAGCTATGACTTTACGGTGGAGACACTTTCTACGATGCCTGTGCAGAAGATTATCTACCAGGCGCTTTTGGAGACTGCTGCGCTGGCAGATAAGTATTCATCGCTGGATCGTGGAGATCTTCCTGAGTCGGTGGATATTCGTCCGGCTGACGCGAGGTTGAAGGGTTACGACTTCTGGTTTACTGGCGAGGACCACACGCTTGGTAATATGCTTCAGACATGGCTCGACGACAATAAGGTGGGGCGGGGCAAGAAGGATGGCGATGTGACGTTTGCCGGCTACAAGGTTCCGCATCCCTTACGAAATGAGATGGTTCTTCGTATCGGCGTCTTTGATGGCAAGCAGGAGACGGCGCGCCTGGCCGTGGCCGAGGCAGCCCAGTCATGTGCTGAGATGTTCCGCACGTGGGCTGCGGGGTGGGTGGGCACGGCCGAGGAGGTTGGGCTGATGACTTTGGGTAAGGCCAAGAAGCCGTGGGATGCGCATGCAGAAGCAAAGGCCAAGCCTAAGGCAAAGGGGCAGTAACGCGCAGGAGAATGCTTCCTATCGTTTTGATATGTGGTTGCAAAAAATACGAGAAATATCTCCATGCTGCCATGAGGCGAATGGCTCGCGCGGAATATGAAATCATAGGAGTCTTAGGAGGTGCAAAAGGGAATAGCTCGTATGATCCTAGAACGCAGATCTTGTCCCTGGCAGTGCCTGACACCTATGAAGGACTTCCAAAGAAGATATACGCGGCTTTCGCCTGGACATATGCAAATCGCCCAGGAATACCTGGGATATTCAAAACCGATGATGATATGCTTTTTCATGTGAATTCCCTTGTGAAAAATATACACAAACACAAAAATATTCCATACTGGGGCGTGGCGCATGGAATTTGTCAAGAGGGAGCGGTTGATAAACAAAGAATTTATACACGCTTTGAAGATAAGAGTTTACGGCCTAGACATCAGGGCGCATCTTATTGTTTTGGTTGGGGGTATTGGGTATCAAAAGATGCATTACCTATCATTATAGCAGCAGAAAAAATCTATGATAAATCCTTCTTAGAGGATGTGTGCACTGGTTATGTATTGAATGAGGCAGGTATCAAACCTGTGCGCATTCATTTTCCCTATAAGGAAATTGCGCGTGGGCCTACTACAGAAGAAGTAAAACTCCGGCATTCTGATGATACGACTAGGGTATTCATTGTAGGTGGTGTTATTGTAGGCCTTGCTATTTTATCCTTATTTTTATTGAGAACCACTATAAAACATGAATGAGATACTCGTAGCTCTTCTCGCAATAACAGTATGTGTGGCATACTATTATTGGAAAACGGAATCTGATAAGAAGCCTCTTTGCAAAAATACCTTTCCCAAAATCATATTCCAAACCTGGAAATCCAAGATAGATATACCTGCAAATATGGCCTACTGGAGTTCTACGTGGAAAAAGAATCATCCTAGTTATTCGTATATTCTCTGGGATGACGAAGATAATCGCGCCTTTGTTAAAGAGAATTTTGACTGGTTTTTACCTACATATGACGCCTATGACAAGGAGATCAAACGCGCCGATGCAATACGCTATATGTTTCTCTATAAACATGGTGGCATTTACGCCGATATGGACTTTGAGAGCTTGAAACCCTTGGACAAACTTCTAGATGAATATGCGTGCTATGATATTCTGCTCGGCTCTATTCGTTCTTCTTGGAATCCGTGGTATATGCGTAATTCTGTGCCGAATGCGATAATGATATCAAAGCCTACGAATCCTTTCTGGCTTCGCGTCCTAGAAGCGATGCAAGAAAGAGCGGGGAAGGCGAGAGGAGTGGAAGAGGAGACTGGGCCGGTTGTGTTAAAGGATGTGTATGAGAAGGTGCGTGGCCAATATAATATATGTGTCTTGTATCCGGAAATTTTATATCCTATTTCCTGGATCACGCAACAGGGAGAGCGCAAGGAGGCTCTCCTGGCCACAGATATGAATGCGTTGACAGAGGAAACGCGGACAAAATACCCTGCGAGTTATGCCGTGACCTATTGGACACATAGTTGGTGATCAGGCGTATACTTGTTTATTATTATATAGTGTGCTATAATGTTGAGATTTCTGGAAAATCCCCTGTTCTTTACGATAGCCTCTATATTCCACGAGAAAATAGGGTATATTATGATAAAATATAATATTTGTTGTATTATTTTCTTTCGTTAAATTAAAAATCATTTGATTAAAATATTCTTCACCACTATGTAACTTTAGCATTCTTCCTAGTAGACATGGGCCGGTGATATCTAGGGGATTTTTTCTGTATAGGCGTTTCTTACAGTTCTCTACAATTTCATCTATACAATGTTTAAATACTTCATTTTTTGGAGGAGATATCATGAGACCGTTCCACACGCATTCGCGCATGACAACGCCATTTGGAGCAACAGTTAAATCCTTTACGAATATCGTGCTATTATCACGAAGAATAGACTTTAGAGGAACTAACGGAACCATCTTAATATCAAAATATATACCTCCAAGTTTATAAAGAATGCAATATCTCCACAAATCAGATTTGTAGGCACCGGGACGCAGTGAGTCAAATGCTGACACAACTTCAGGGCCGTAGTTAGCTTTTATGAAAGCCCTGCTGTCAGAATCGGAGTATAAATAATAGTCAAACTCTGGATTTGCTTCCACGGTCATCAATATATTTTCCTTCATCCCTTTTGGAACTATATGGGAATGCCAGGATTGATAAATGGCTAGTGGAACACCATTAATAGACTTAGGCGCAGAAAAATCCTTGCGAGGAATATGATGAGGAACAGACCACAGATTATAAAATCCGGCTACTACTGCAGAAATACATATAAGTATAATTAAGATGAATAAGAAGCGTTTATTCATTTAAATGATATTTTGAAAATAATCTTCCATAACGTGAATACCCAAATTTAAGAAGAACTAAGCATGGCGAGTTCTTCTTAGATTATTATTTGGAAGAAGAAATTTAATCCACCTCCTCGATCTTCGGACCCTTGGCATCTCCAGATGCAGTGCCAGTAGCTCCAGAAAGATCCTGGAAATCCTGCGCAGCGTCCTTATAGAGCTTCATCATCGTAGGACGAATCTTCTCCTCCATCGTCTTCTGATACTCAGAATAGACACCCTTGTCCTCATCGTCATGTGAGCCCAGCCAATCAATCCCCTCTTGCACAGTAGCCAGGGCCGTCGTAGCCTCCTCGCCTAACTTCTCCTTGACCTTCTCCTCCTGGAGAGAATTGCGCGCGTTATAGAGATATGACTCCAGAGCATTGCGCGCCTCCACCTTCTCAAACTTCGCCTTGTCCTCGGCCTCGTGCTTCGCCGCCTCCTCCACCAAGCGCTCCACCTCCTCCTTGGAAAGACGACCCTTGTCGTTCGTAATCGTAATCTTCTGTGACTTACCTGTGCTCTTCTCCATCGCGGAAACATTCAGAATACCATTCGCATCCACATCAAAGGTTACCTCTATCTGGGGCACACCGCGAGGCATCGGCGGAATACCCTCCAGCTGGAACTTGCCGAGGAGATTGCAGTCGCGCGTGAATTGGCGCTCACCCTCAAATACCTGGATCAGCACACCAGGCTGATTGTCGCTATACGTGGAAAAGGTCTGCGTGGCCTTCTTCGGAATCGTGGAATTGCGCTTAATCAGAGGCGTCATGATGTTGCCCGCAGTCTCCAGACCAAGGCTCAGAGGAGCCACATCAAGTAGAATAATATTGTCCGTCGCATCGCCCGTCTGCGTGGCACCCTTCGTGAGGATGTGCGCCTGCACCGCCGCGCCATAGGCCACCGCCTCATCAGGATTCACGCTGTCATTCAGCTTCTTACCACCGAAATACTCCATGAGAAGCTGGCGAATGCGAGGAATACGGCTAGACCCGCCCACCATGACAATCTCGTGAATCTGGTTCTTGTCCATCTTCGCGTCCTTCAGAAGGCCATCTAGAGGAGCCACGGTGCGACGGAAAAATGAGTCGCACATATTCTCAAATTTGGCACGCGTCATGGTCGTCTGGAAATCGTGGCCATCGGCCAGGCCATCCACCTCAATGGATGCCTGCGTGGCCGAGCTCAGGCTACGCTTCGCACGCTCACAGGCGGTGCGAAGACGGCGAAGAGCACGAGGATTTGTCGCCAGGTCCACTCGCGTCTTCTTGCGGAACTCGTCGGCGCAGTAGCTGACAAGTGCGTTATCAAAGTCCTCGCCACCCAGATGGGTGTCGCCTGCAGTGGCCTTGACCTCAAACACGCCATCATCTAGGGTGAGAACACTCAAATCGTGTGTGCCCCCACCGCAGTCAAAAATCAGCACATTCTTCTCACCGCCTCCTACACGATCTAGTCCATAGGCGAGAGCAGCAGCAGTAGGCTCATTAATAATGCGCAGAACATTGAGCCCGGCAATAGCCCCCGCATCCTTCGTGGCCTGGCGCTGGGAGTCGTTGAAATACGCAGGAACCGTGATAACCGCATCCTTCACCGGCTTCCCCAGATAAGCCTCAGCAGTCTGCTTCATCTTCTGGAGCACGGCCGCACTGATCTCCTCAGGCGTAAACTGGTGCTTCTCGCCCTTCCAGTCTACCTCAATCTTCGGCTTACCACCAGACCCCTCCAAAACCGTAAACGGCCACAGCTTCTTCTCGCTCTGCACGACGGAGTCCGTGAACTTGCGCCCAATCAGACGCTTCGCATCGAAGACCGTGTTCGCAGGATTCGCTGCTGCCTGGCCCTTGGCGGCATCGCCAATCAGACGCTCCTCAGGCGTATAGGCCACATAAGAAGGCGTCGTGCGATTCCCCTGGTCGTTCGCGATAATCTCCACGCGATCATTCTGCCAAACACCCACACACGAATAAGTAGTCCCAAGATCAATGCCAATAGCAGGAGCATACGTAGTTGTCATCCCTGGTTCTGTAGGATTATTTGCACAAACGGTTTAGACCTTTTCTGAGGTCGCGTATTCATCTCGCCCCTGCATATCCCGTGTAAAAAAGAATGATTGTATATACAGTCCTTTTTACACTACTAGGAAAAGACCCGGCAGAGAATCGATATGTGGAAATGTTCTACGTATGGGTTTCCCATTTGATTAAAAATGCCGGCCTTGATGAAAAAGACAAAATATGCGTTCTAATTGATAAACCTACATTGGATTTCATGAATAACGAGCGCCATTTAGGAAATATATTAAAAAAATGCAGGGGAGTTACAGAGTTCTGGATTGTTCCACAGCCTATCAAAATATCACAAGGAATGGCTCTGAGATACAGTATAGATGAATATCCTAGTCTATGCAGTGAGTGTTCATTGTATATAGACATAGATGTGCTTGTTGTAGCACCCTTGAAAGCAGTGCGCGAAGTTTGCAATGATACAATTATGGCGATTGTGGAAGGATTCAAAGATAATGAAGACTATGGTGGTAAAGTTCTACCAAAAGATGAGGCTGCTGAGGGATATCCTGGCTTTACTTCGGCTATTTTCGCCTTTTCTGCAGGCGAGTATGTGAAGCAGTTTATGCGCAATGTAAAAGGAGGTTGTCTGGCCCAGGACCCTCCTTTTTACACTGTGGATCAGCCGTTTTTCAATAAATATGTATATGAAGATTTCGTATATAAAAACAAAGAGTTATTCATACTCCCGCGTGAATATGTGGAAGTAAATACAATGGAACCTTCAGCCTCCGCAGTATTTGTAAACTACTCTGGAGATCCAGGAAATGGACAGAAACATGTGGCTAAATTAATTGTTCGTCTCTGCATGAACTTACTTACAGCTCAGGCTCTGCCGCCTGCTCCTGCTCCTCCTCTAGATCTGCCTCCTCAGCATCTGCCACAGGAGCATCTGCCACAGCAGATACACGGGGCACAAGAGTCGCAGGGCCCTTCAGAAGCTTGAGTTGCTCGTCCACAGGCAGGTCATTCACATACGCAATCACCGTCTCCTTCAGAACAGGAACAGGGTTCGGCAGAGTGGCCAGGTATTTGCCGTGGAGTGCATATACATGCGGGCGGAAGCAATAGGCCAGGTCGCGCATGCCCTTCGTCTTCGTCTTGTTCATGTCACAATACGCCTCATACAAGCCGACCGTGCGCTCACGCAGGAGCTTCTCCAGCGCCCACATGGCGTTACTCTCGTCGCGGAAGATGGCGAGATACTTCTTCGTGTCGCCGGCAGCGCGCAAGCGGAGGAAGCGCTCCATCGGATCAGCCTCCATGCCACGCAGAGCGCGCGCCGAGAGATAAGCGAAGTTGCGCATACGCCAGCGCTGAATAGAGGTGCCCGACTGGAACACGAGACCCTGCCAGGCGTAGTTGTCCTGGCGATACTTGCGGAAGAGCGCCTTCGCGTCCTCCACCGTGGTCTGCTCGGCGTAGACATGGGGGTGCAGGCCGGCAAAGATCTTCGGCCAGGCCGCCAGATCGTTCAGGAAAGTGACTGAGCCGGCAGCATCAATAGAGCCAAAGTGGGTGACGAATACGCGGTTGTAGGGAACAGGAGCCACGATCTTGTGCTCGCGGTGCTGGAGCACAAGGCTAATAAACTGGCCAGGCTCCAGGTAAGAGCCGAAGAATGCATCCGTGCCACCTACCGTTGAGAGAGCCTCATTCAGAAGCTCGGCGAAACTCCGCTTGCTGTAGAAGGTCCCCTTCGCACCGAGGCTGGTGCGCGTGGCGATACCCACAACGCCCGTGGCATCCTTCCATGCCTGCAACATTGTGCCGTCCACGAAATCCGAGACGCGCACGGAGGCGCCGGCAGGAGGCATGGACGCCTCGGCCTTCACAGGGGCCACACTCACAGGCCGGTTCGTCGTCTTGTTCCACACCACGGAGCGGAATAGAGGGACGTGCTCGGCTGCGAAGTCGCTCACGCCCTTCGTATAGCGAATCACTGCGAGCGGGCTGTTCGCCGGCTCAATCACACGTAGAGAACCGCCGGCGGGCGAAGTCAGATGGGTACGCAGGTTCTCCCAGGAAGAATAGTTAGACGCCAGCACAGAGAAAGATGCAACAAGACCAGATGCAGACATGATAGATTATAAAGGGACTTTGCCTTTATGCTAGGGCGACGAATCAATTTTTAGCCCAAGGTATAAACCGCCTTTATGAAATTCCAGGTCCACAGATTAGAAGATGTTGGCTGATACTATATCTATATCTATTTTGATCGTATATCTTTTTCCCGCGTATATGTTTATATTATACAAACATATATGGTGGTTATGGTTTTTAGTAGCAGTTGTTTCTGCAAATATCATCGTGGAAGGTGTAAAAGAGGTCCTGGTAGAATATAGTCGACCTGCGGGAGCGAAGGGATGTGATTTGTTCTGCGTTGGTGGTGATGTTGGTGGCCAGCCCGGATTTCCGTCAGGGCACATGACAGCTACGACAATGTTTGTTGGAGTAATGTGGCTACAGTATGGCCACACCTACATACTTCTTGCAGGTATACCGTGGATTCTGGCGATGGGCTGGTCGCGCTGGATAAAACGCTGTCACACATGGCAACAAGTCGTGGGCGGAATATTTACGGGGACCGTGTTCTCATATATCTATGAAGCGATAACCGATGCGAAAGAATAAGGCCACTGTATTTTTACAATAACATGTAGAATGGAAGGGGATGGAGAAGGAAAGGAAGTTCTTCCAGTAGCAGTCCCAGAAAAAAAGGTGGGTCTGGAGGTGGGAGATACTGTTGTAATTCTGGGTGGTCAAATGAATGAGACAGTCGGCAAGGTATACGGCTTCTCTACTGACCGCCTACTTATTATGCCGCGCGGTGTTACAGATCGTGTGATTCGCATTCGTGTTGGTCCTGATGGACGCCCTGATCCTGAGCTCGGTATAGCAAAAATACTTATTCTGAAAAAGGTGGCCAAGCCTGGGTTTGTAACTCTGATTGATTTGCGTGCTGGCCAGACTGTGGAAACATTTGGTTCTGATTTGAAACCCAAAGGGAATTTCAAGGTGATTGCCGTGAATGAAACAGATGATACGGCGGTTCTTGAAGATGAGGGAGGTGGTCAGAAGGAAATTGTGTTTGGGTTTGCAGGTATAAATCCCGAAGAGCCGTTTGAAGTCATGCGCGCAAGAGAGGCCCCGGCCGAAGAGGCGGAGACGGAAGAAGAGACCGAGGCGGAGGCGCAGGTAGTTGATAGGCGCCCTGTTCCTCTTGGCGAAGTGGAAGAAGATGACGTTCTCCAAGAAGGCCAGGCCCCATCCATTTCCCAAGAAGAAGAGGAGGAAGATCAAATTGGAGAACCAATCACTCTATATATTGACGAAGAGGTGCAGGAAGTCACAAGTTCCAGCCGTATATATGACGATGTTTATCAGCGTTCCGAGCTTCTTTCCCAGCTCATTCTTTTACTCCCCCGCGCCCAGCGCAGAGATCCTCTCCGTCTTCAAGAGGTCAGGCGCACTGTAGAGCAGTTCATCCTCTTGAGAAATGACGCAGTTGCATATAATGCTGTGCGTGATCCTAATGGTCCTAAATCTACGAGTATAAGTACACTCGCCGAATTAATCACGCGCCCATCCGTTTATTTATCGCGCAAAGTAGCAAATGTTGCAAAGGTGGTGTATGCAGATAATAATAGGGACCCCGAAGATGACATTGATCCTGGATTTATTGAAGATGGCTTATACGGAGAGTATTTATCAGATATTTTAAAAAAGGCAGAAACTCTTCAGGGTGAGGCAGATATTGCCGCACCCGAGGGACAAGTGCAAACAACTTCTTCTAAGTTTATCAACGACATGGAGAAATATCGCAAGATTGTGCAGTCGCCCTATGTGTTTGAAGGCAAGGGCATACCTGTAGAACACGACGAAGAGGCCTTCCGCATAGAAATTCCTAATGTAGATGAGCCTGCCTTGAGTGTTCTGGCAGAAATAGGAGTTCCCCCTGTCAAACAATTTGGACCGCGCAAATTATATCTCCCACCAGCCGTTTCTCAGGTTCCCTTTTCCCTCGTGCGTCTTCTCGGGCCTCGCAAGAGCCGTTTCCTGAAGGGCGAGTCTATTCGCACGGTAGAACCTGCCGAAGAAGCTTCTTATTCCCAAATCCTCGTGTTTCCCTTATCTACTTTACGCAACCTCGGGCCAATTCGCAGTGGTGTTTTAGCACAAGATATGAGTCTGGGAGCCATGCAACCCAAGTCCATGCATGATATAATAGAAGAGCTCAAAGATATTAGCGAATTTCCAACGGCCGAGTCAATATTAAGCATAGATGTAAGAGGGAACATAGTGGGGAATGTTACTATCAAAGATTGGTTAACTCATCTGCCCCTGAATATGGAAGGTATGGGAGATGCGTGGAGAGTCCTGCATGCCTATGGAGCTGGCACTATTGAATGGACGGCCGAGCAGGCCGCGGTTATTCAAGAGAAGATTGAACAGCGTCTCGCCGGCCTTCGTCTCTTCATGAGCAACCAGCGTGAGGAAAATAAGGCTGCTCTGGCAAATATGAAATTCTCGCCAGAAGGACTCATAAAAGACGAAGATGCCGCGCGTTTATTACAGCGCCTTGAGTCTGAGCCCATTATGAAGAAATTGTTTGACCGTGTAAAAGAGTATTTGGGTGACTTGGCCACTGTGGACATATACTGGTTCTCTCTCGCCTTCCTCGCATATCCCGATATGTTTTTATCTGTCCTTGGAGGACAGCCTGAACAAGTGGTCAAAGACCGCATGAAGGTAGAAGTGGATCTCTACAATAAACAGTTGCGCCTGAATTATCTTGTGCAGAAGATGCGTGCTGAGGCTCCTGAGCCTGTGGAGGAAAATACTTGCCCTCACATGAAAGTATTAGAGGCCGTGCGCAAAGTCGCCAAATCCAAGGAAGATGAACCGCGCGATGTAACCAAGATCAAACTGCTCGTCAAGGTTCTCAATGAATTTCGCGGAAAGACAAATGGAGACTGGGTGGATTGTAAGGTGTGTGACCAGCATCTCCTTTGCAACCACGAACTGATCTTTATTCAAGAATTTATGCGCCCTACAGAGCAGGAGTCCCTGCACAAAGAACTCATCATCAATTATTCGGGCGGCCAATTCAGTGGACGATTCATATGTCGTGTGTGTGGCCAAGGCATAGCAGACCTGGATTTTGACCAGAGCCTGGAGTTTGACGATGAGGGAAGGCCGATGATGGGGCGCAGCGTAATGGTGGACCGTGAGGCGATTCAGGAGGAGGCTGTGAAAGCGATGTTAGAGGAGACACCAGATGCGGATGAGCCGACCGAAGATTCTTCTTTCCGCAAGAATGCCGAGGAATACAAGGTTCTAAAACGCATCGTAAGTGGGCTTGGCATAGATCCTGAGAAATCCGATATACGTGCGATGATGGAGGATCTCACTTCATATACATCTTCTCTTCCCAGCAGAGAAGCCTATATTAAACGCCAGAAGGCCCCTGGCCAGAAACAACAGGACTATGATATATATAGATCACTGCGCGTTGTATGCGCAGCCGGCTCCGTGGTTCTTCTGAATGCGCAGTCGCGTATTCCAGATTATCTTGTATACTACACAAGCACAGATTGCAAGGACGGATACTATGGGTATCCTCTGGAAGATTCTGCCGGCGCAGCAGGAGGAGAGGCGAATCTCAGTGGCATACGCTGTGTGGCGAGTATTATTGCGGGTATAAATGACAACGAGTCCCCCTGGAATCTAACCACTCTTCAGCGCACAGACAGCATTGTCAAACGCCGCGATTTTATTACGCCGATTATCAAAACACTCATAGGCGAATTCCTGAAACAGCCGATGCATCAGGCGAATCTCAAGCGCAAGCGCGAATACCGCACGAAATTATTCGGGAAAGTCGGCGGGCTGAAATCGGACCAGATCAGCAAATCATTCCGCCCTGTGCCGTTTATTTTAACGGAGGAAGAGGCCGCGAAAGATGCCGTGATGGGCGAGGCTGCCGTTCCTGAAAAACAGGCCACCGCCTGGATTCGTATGGCGCATCAGTCTGCACGGAAATCGGCAGCTATCAATCCTGATGCCCCCACCTCAGACACGACGAGTTGTCTGCATCCTGTGAGAGCGCCATTTGAGTTCTGGAAGGCGCAGGCCTTGCCACCGCTAGAACCCAGAGCCACAGTTGGTCAGACAAGTCGCTCAGGTATGCTCACCACCACCTTTTACACAGAAATGCCCCGTGGTCTAGAAGGCTCCATTGATCCGAAAGACTACTATAAGCTTTTCGCAAATCTCTGTTGGCAAGGAGATAACAAGGGCCTGCCCCACAAACTCGGTCTCACACTCACATGTTCCGAGTGTGGTCTGAATTTCAAGGAGAATCCGAATATCCCTTTTGCAGTGGAAGGAAAGGAGCAAGAGGAGGCAAGCGAATTGCAGGCGCATATTGTATCCCAGGGCCTTGTCATTAATGAGGCAACGTCGAAGGAGTTATTGGCCACGGCGCGTTTGCGAGTGGCCGTTGAGAGTGCAAAGCCAGTTGTTCTCCCTGCCGTTTCCGAAGGACTCGTGCCTGGACTTTCTTCAAAGAAGCCCGAGCCTTTGCCTGGATGGGGGGCAATGTTGGGAGAGATACAGGCCACGCTCGTAGAGTTGGGGCCTGGGGCCACGCGCATCCAGATTGCCAAGGCCGCGGAGAAGTTGGTGGAAGAAATCGGAAAATGCGAGGCATTTGTCACTGGTCGTTTAGGCAAAGATATATATGCATATGTTGAGTCACTTACTGCAAAAACCCCTCGTGAGTGTGGAGAGACTCTGCGGGCCTTTGTCCTCGTGCCCTTCAAGCGGTGGTTAACAGGGCTAGATACATCGTCGTTTAAGATACTTGATTCCTATGAGTTGACATCCGGAACGAAAGATGATATAATGAATAAGGGTTTGGGCGAGTATCTCAAAGTGATTGGAAACGGAGTTGTGTTAGAGGGGATGATGTTGGAAAAGACGAAGGCCTTTGTGGAAGATCTGACGGGTCTCTGCACGGAAGTGTTACCTAACTTGCGGGCAGGATTGATTGTGGGTGGAGAATATATGATGCGCTATATAATGCGCGCATATGTAATGGGCACTGTGAAGAAATTCGTGGATCCTGATTATATACCCGGAGAAGCCGGCAATCAGGCAATGAATATGAAGCTTTTATACACGGCATTTGCACAGGCCATGACAAAATATGCGGTAGGTGCGAAGGTTCCTAGCGAACAGGATATCCGTTTTGCTCTGGAAAGGCGTGCCGAGAAGGAGAAACAGGTTTTTATCGGTGAGATTGATGCAATGTCGGCAGATAAGCGTAGAGTTGAGCTTACTCTGAAGGCACTTGGGATGGGGAAGTGGGCTGCGGGAGGCAGTAAGGCTATCAGGCAGTATGATGCAGAACGTTATGAAGTGGAGCGCGCTGAGAGAGCCACAGCAGGCATTGTAGATTATGGGCAGGTGGAGGGCGCTGCTGATGGCGGCCGCGCAGCAGACATGTTCGGCCTGGATTTCGGAGGTGCCTATGATGCAGGTGGCGATAGGATGGACGGAGATTATACGGACGGCGCGATGAGGGAAGATGAGTATTAGTTCTCGGCTATGTGATAATCGCTTGTTTAATATTATACCAGCGTGGTAATAGAAGAGGATGTTGGCCACATTTTCCTTGGCGGGTTCATTATATTTAGTGGGGGTGGGAGGCGTCCTCATTTCCAAACCTTCGCTGATGTTTACTCCGGATGGAGTTTGGAAGGAATTCGGCATTGGACAAAATCCTGAAAGATATACGCCATTTCCCTTCTGGCTCTTTTGCTTAGCATGGGCTCTTGTATCTTATTTCATAATTGTGATGTTTGAGCCTTATATATTTGGAACAAATGCCCAACTCCCTCTCACAGCTAGCGCTGCGGCTGGACTGAATGCCTATAATAATTCTTCTAGGAGAAATAGCAATCGTAAAAATATCGTGGAAGATTCTGATTCAGAAGATGGTGTGAAATTGCCAAATGGATATTATGTTCTGAATAAAAAGGCCACCCGACTCTCGGGAGTTCCGAAGTATGTATATTTAGGCCCTCAGGAGCCTGAGGAATAGTGCGACTATTCATCGGCCTTTTCCATTTCCTTCTTCTGACTCGTGCAGATCCCTTGCATTCCTATTAAGAAATAAAAGGGCAAGAGTGTCATCCAGAAGACCCAATATACATAGACGAATCCTTCCTTTACGGGTTCGTCCATTTGTTCAGGCAAGATTGCTTTTACAATACCAGACAGTATTTCAACACCCCGTTTTGTAGAAATATCTCCAGAAGGTGCTGTTGCATCGGAAGTAGGTTTGGTGAATTTTTCAAAGAAGGGTAAAGAATCTGCTATAAGCACGAGGCATGTAAGGACAATGTTTCGGAGGACAAGCAAATTTGATAAGAAAATCCCTTTTACATTTGCAAATCCACAGACGGAATTCTGGTATATTATACTGGCAAAACAGGAAAACAAATAAGCAAATACAATTATTATAAAGTATGCCATAACTCTCCATGATTGTAAAAACACTATGCATACAAATGCGAGTAGTGAAATAGTCAATGAATAAATGAATGCGACCAATAAGCGATTACCCTCTTTTGCTGCGGCACTCATCTCTAGTTTGATAGGACGATTTATCTCATAAAATAATGTAGATATGGAAGGGATTGTTCAAGGTGTTAAAAGTGTGGGGGATAGTATTGAAGATTTGTTATCCGGAGCTCCTGCCGCTGCCGTTGCAGAAGCGGAGGCTCCTGCTGACAAGCCTTTGACACCAATCGGAGCAGCCGAGAATGAGGATAAGCAAGAGGAAGAAGCAGAAGCAGAAGAGGCAAAAGCCGAAGAGGAGCCAAAGAAGAAGGGAGCAAAAAGGCAGATCCCAGTTCCCAAGGATAGCGCCTCTTTCTTTCGTGCCCGGGCGAAGGATCCGAAGACATTCACATTCACACCCGACGGCAATTTACAAGTCCCGGCGATGCGTGATATGCCACCCAAAATTATTGAAATCCCATCCTACAGGCCGGCAACCAGTGAAGAACTTGCCATGTCCGAGGCAGTGCGCTATGATAAAATCAGAGAAGTGGAGAGAGAATATGATGAGAAACTCCGTGAATTGAAAGAAGCTATGGCTACATGGAGATCAACCGGTGCTTCTTCTGATGCCATTGCCGTCCAACGAGAACTTTCTCGCCTCGATGCTCTTCGCACTCATCTTCGCTCCCCTCTTCGCTGGACTGTTATGAATAAAAGGCCAACAATTCGTGATGTATTAGTGGATAATTTCTATGAGGTGAAGAAGTTTAAATATTCTGTCTTTAATCTTGTCATTCGCGGGAATACTTTTGAAGAGCTTGTGAAGGTGAAAGGGACTGATGCAGAAGAAGAAGAGGCGGCGGCAGAAGCCCCTGCACAGGCGGTAGGTGAAGAAGAATCTTTCATCTTTTTCGGTGACCCTGATGATCCTGACTATGGTCCTCTCTCACCCAATACAATGATAGACTTTGTATTCAACTCTACTCTATATACAAGCCCTGCCCAAGCATATGAGGTAGAGCGTATTACTCGTCTAGGAAGACGTTCCGCGTTTGGCCCTCTCCTCCTCAAAGAGCGCAATCCTGAGCGGGTTCGCGCCCTCGCCCTAAAAATCGCCGGCGATATTGAAAATCCCCGTGAACTATGGATAGAAATCATTAAGACACTTATTACACAGCATCCCAATTATAAGGATATTCTTACAACGAGTGGAAAATCCACACTGGTATACACGAATATGAAAGAAAAGACAATGCCTGAGACGAGACGATGGGGCATCGGCTTGAAAGCAGATGACCCTGGCGCCTTGGATAGAACACAGTGGCAAGGTCCCAATACGCTTGGGCAGGCGTGGCAAGCGGTTCGTGGCTCCCTTGAAAAGGAAGATGTAAACGAAGAAAGTAAACAGGAGGGTGGATATACAGAGTCGGCCAGAACTTCCGAAGATGTTCGCAAACAGAGGGCAGGTGTTCTTGCTGGATATTATCGCCGCAAACGATTCGCCTAGGCCTGAATCGGATAGTCCTTCATTGTAGACTCATTCGCATCACAATCCACGGCGTGTGCTTTATACGTATAGCAGACGCCGTTAGGATCCTTAAATACCTTTTTATCGGTATTATCGGGGTGTGGATATTGCTGTATTACCTTCTTTTCAGGCTTGTAAAAATAGTATAATACCCCTCCAAGCGCGAGTCCAGCAATGAAAGGGAGAATACGAAACTGGTGAAACATTCTAATAAGAGCAATTAGAATGTATGAGGTTCTGAAGACAGAAAAATTCGCCTACTTCTTCAGCTTTATGGTGGCTCTTGCCGCCGTAGGAATAATGATACCCACATGTAAGGGAGATTCTTGTATCGTTAAAAAGGCACCATCTATGGACGATATGAAAAAGAATACCTATCGTATTGGAAGCAAGTGCTATCAATTCAAGCCGACTACTACTGACTGTCCGGCTTCCGGCACGATTGAAGCATTTATAGACTCTGCTCCATTCAATGCATCACCGTATGTATGGACGGTGCGCGATAGTATCGCCTTTATAATTGTTATTGTCCTCGCACTTCTATATGCATTTCAACAATAAACTACTGCGGATAATATAAAAGGGAATTGGGCAGGGGAATATTTAGATATGGCTGCTGCGGGGACCTTATTGTCCGATTTGGATGGAACGAGTGGAGGCGGAGATGGAGACCTCGTGCAGAAAATACTTTCGGATATGAACATTCCTTCTGGCGGCGGCAGCGCGAGCGGTGGTGGGGGTCGCCCGGTGCCTCCTCCGATGCAACAGCAAATGCATATGCCGCAGCAGCAGGGCGGAATGAATCGTGATCCCGGGTATGCCAGTTCTACACAGAATATGACTATGGACTCGCGCATCCCGACATCTCATATGATAGGTAATGAACACCCTACCCCGGCTGATTTCGCAGCCGCCATGACCGGTGTGGCAAGTGTAAGGCCTGATGTAGCAAGCATGTCGGCCCCTTTCACACATCAACAGGCCTCTTCAGGAGAAGCCATGCCCGGCTTCGCCCCAGCAAAGGCGAACATCTATGGGCGCATTGTCCAGGAAATCAAGGTGCCTTTCGTGGTGGCCTTGCTATTCTTCGTCTTCAGCCTTCCTCCGATCCGCGTCCTTGTTTCTCACTACATGCGCACGATGATAAAGCCTACTGGTGAGCTGAATATGATTGGCCTGGCGTTTATTTCACTCGTTGTTGGAGCAGTCTTCTGGCTTCTTCAGCGCGTCATTGCGCCGCTCTTGTCTCTCTAAACTTTTATGCATATGTGTTGTAGATATGAAACAGTTCAAGTTCTCCAAGGAAACAAGTATGGCATCACTTGTTTTATTGGCCGTATATGCCGTGTATGGAGCATTCCGCATCCCATATATACAGTTTTTTGTCTGCCTTCTAGCTGGGGCGATTGCATATATGATGACAAAGTCCTATGAGATAGCACTTATAGGACTGCTGGTGGTAAATTTCGTATCTGGCTTTGTGTCATTGTGTGCAACCAAATCAGGATTTGTGGATGGGCCCAAGGAGATCTCGGGACGTGTGAAGGGGTTTTTAACTCCCGGTGTGGGTTCTGTGCAGGGATTTGCGAATGCGGATGATGTGAGTGGTAATGAAATGACTGCTGAAACTGAGGATGCGGTAGCTACCAAAGAATCAGTGCCGGCTACAGTGGATAATAAACCGAAGAAGGCCGGAAAGGCCGAGAAAACGGGCGGTGGCGACAAGGCAGAAGGGACAGCGAAGGCCGACGGATTTGAAGGGGACAAGGGCCTATTCAAACTGGGCGCGATTCCTTCCGATGGCGCGGGCGGATTACACATTGATGCTGGCTCTACTGTGATGAATGCCTTGAAGGCCTTGAAGCCTGATCAAATCCAGGCGATGACCCAGGACACGAAACAGCTCTTGGAGACACAGAAAAACCTCATGGAGATGTTAAAGACATTTAGCCCTATGATGCAAGAGGGGAAGCAGATGATGGACACCTTTAATGGAATGTTTGGAGGTTCTTCTGGAGCAAATAATGTTGCTTAACGCCTTCTGCGGGTGTGACGAGGAGGAGCAAAACGCCCTTTTTTAGTCATTCGTTTGCGAGGTGCATACGGTGCGTTATTAGAGTGCCTTTTGCGAGAAGGTGTTCTATTGTTAGGTGTCTTAGAAGCAGCAGGGCTATTACGCGGTGCAGGGCTATTAGAGTTCCCAAATAAAGGCCCTTTTATAATTGGACTCGTTTTTTTAGGACCATTTGGATTTGGAGGCTGTTCTGGAGTCCTTTCAACAGATCTTTTATTGGGCGGAGGAGCGACCTTTTCCCAACCTTTTGTATATCCAACAGGACCAGTTTCAAACATCCTAATCGGAAATTCAGTTGACTTTGACATTTCTACTCTTACACTATAAAACCTGTGCAAAAGGTAAAGGTGGGAAGATGAAAGCCACATCAGAACTTATTCTTCTCGTGCTACTCGTTGCAAGTATAACTTTTATACTTACAAAAACTTCCGGGACATCGCAGGTCATTATTTCACAACAACCACCGCAGCACATCCCGCCATCATATTCAATGGCTCTCGCGGGCGCGGGAGGCGATGATCGTTATTCGCGCGCTCCCCGACCGCAGAGACAATGGGATATTGGACCGGAAGTCTCCATACGCGGCGCCCTGGATCCCATTCCTACCCGAGGAGCTCCCGACGCCTATCAACAAATGGGCGTAATCACAGACTCGGAAGGAAAAGTCTTACCACTCTACGGAAGACGCACGGCTCCTCGCAGTGACTACTTCAACTACTATACACGCACGGACACTTATAACCCTGTTGCTCTTCCTGTCTTGTTTAAGAAGAAGGACTGTCAAGACAATGCGGGTTGTGCAGAAGTCATGAACGGAGATAATGTCACATTGGCTGCCACAGGGAACTCAGCGAAAGTGACCCTCTACGGGTTTGATGGACCGCGATATGTTCCTCCATAAATGATTAAAGCTACAAATAGTGAAGGGATGGGTGTGATTGGAGATGCGAAAACTTCTGCCAAATCCGCAGAAAGCTCGGCAAGAAAATCGGTAAGCGAGAGCTCAGCTTCCATACAAGCTGAGCAGGATCGTCGTATTAAAAAAATTCCTAGAAATTGTATAAATCCTCCCACTGGACTTATTCTAAAGCCAAGCGCAGAACGGGGAATAAGCACTATTACACAATCATATCCCCCTTTTACATTATACGGTTCTCCCTTACCTTCTATAATACAGGGAATTACTGGTATAAATATAAAATCGCGTAAGACGGGTGCTGATATACCTGGAGATACTGTATCCGACGTGGATGAAGATGCCTATTTGGCATATCAGAATTACGAAAATAATATATTAACATCATCCACAATTATAACGGATTTTAATGGAACAACATTGCGTTTTAAAAATCAAACATATAATTTACTTTTTATTTCTATGAATGCTCCATTTTGGGAAAATAGCAGTGATGAAAGTGTTATGAAATATAAGCCAGATATAAATCTATTGTTTGTTTCCTACGATGAAGGTGGTAATAGGGATTTTTTTCACATTTGTATTCCAGTGCGTCAATATACCAAAGAAAGTTATAAAAACCCTTTTCTTACTTCGTGGTTCAATAAAACAGCAGTTTCTCCGTCTGGGCTAACTATAAATGATTTAATGAACTTTAGAGGACATGAAACGGCAGTGAATTTTAATCTAATGGAATTCTGCCTTGACTATAATACATCAGGACAAGGGTTAGGTATAAAAGAAAAATATAGACGGCCCAAAATAACTTCTGGATATAATTTATGTGTATTTGAAACACCGCTATATGCAGATCTTGACAAGATATCAAATATTTTATCACGCGCACCAATGCCTATTAGAGTGGGGGATAGGGTGAAACTTGTTTCTACTTATGAAAGACCAACTGCGTTTAAAAGGTGTTTAGAAGATGGATCTGATACAACGGGGGGTGAAGTATTTTGGGTGACTGATAGCGAAGTTAAGGTATGTGCGAATTATAGAGATCCGAAATACAATTATTATAAAGGAACAGAAGTAATCAATGTAAATGATGTGGAACAACCAGTTCTAAAAATCAATAAAGATATGATATTAGATTTTAATAATGTATTTAATATTTTCTTAAAGGATGCTATTCCGTATTATACACCAACAAGCCAAAGTATTATTGATTATCATCGTTTTTCAAGTGAAAGGCATTTCGGCACACAGACACAAAATTCTATCACTCCTGCATTTTTTACTGTAAAGACCTCATTATTATCAGGGACTTCCTATACTTCTGATCAGTTAAAGGACGGGACAAGAGGGCTTAAGAATGTGAAATGTTATCCGATTGATCTAGCAAATCAAATAGATGATGCAGGAAATATTTACATAGATGAAAGCAATAATAATCCAGAAGATCCGAAGTCGGTTCTCCGCGATTCTCAGTATTCCCAGGGCATAGAACAAGAATATGATGTAGATATTCGGTATAATGCTGCAGTGAGAAAAAGAAAAAGAAATATAGCTATTTTTATTATATTGACGGTATTATTGGCAATACTCGTTTTTGTTATAGCGGGGTATCTTGCTTTTAATATATTGAAACCTTCCGATCTTGCAGGACCTGTTCCTCCGACTGCTCCCGTTGCAGCTGCTAAAGTCGGCCAAATGGCTCTAGCGGCAGCTGCAGCGGCGGCTGTTCCACTGGCTGGGCTAGCACAGCAACCAAATGCACCAGAAGGGAACCGCACACGACAAAACTCCATGTCTTCTACAAATGCCGCCACTGTGGGGATAATTGCCGCATTAGCATCTTCTTCTCCTACATAATAACTAGATGAAGGTGAACCTAGGATGGATAGGACTAGTAATTATACTCGCATTTTTTCTATACTTTGTCTGGTATGGAAAAAATGTATATGAGGTGCTGACACGACCCGATAGTAATTCAGAGGGGTTTGCAATGAACTATAATGCAAATGGCATAACACTAACTTCGTGTCCCACTGGAACAAACCAGTATGTAAATGACACTGGTTATACCATGTGTTGCGATGGACAAGTTGATTCCGGCTGGTGTAATGGAGAGGATGTCTGTTCTTTATCAGAAGGAACAAGCGATCTTCCAACATGCAGTCAGTGGCGTGCCGCGTATTTAAAAGATAAGGGTCGCGTTAGATGTCCTGCTAGTATGCCGAATTATTTTGAACGTAAAACTGCATCTGGATGCACTAACCAACAGCTTAATGCTGATGGATCTTGGCCTTTAAATGATCCTGATCCAAATTATAGTAAAGGAATGGAAGGATTTTCAAATTCTATAACTCCTCCAAAAACTAAATGTATTTTATATAATAATAGAAAAGATCAACTAGGGAAGATAGATAGCTGTGAAAATATAAAACATTTAGAAGAAACATCGTGTTTTTCTCGCTTCACCAATGAAAAAAGAGAGATGGTTCCAGTAGGCGAAGGTGAATTTCCTGCAATTGTATACTGTATACATCAGCCACCCCCTCCCCCTGCATCTGGTGCACTATCTAGATTCACACAGGCAGTATCTTCTGTTTTTAATACAGTATATTGCATTCCAGTAAATACGGTCGACCGTTTTTTAAAAGAACTTACAACAACCGATCAATACATCAATATTAAAAACAGTGCGGGCGGTTGGCCTATTGGTTTCAAAAAGGCCTTTTGCAATGTGGCAGAAAGAAATATATTACAGAAATCCCCTGTTATAACAGACAAACAGCTAGAAAAATTTAATCCTATGACAGGTGTCTAAGGAGTTGCAGAAAATCCCTTCGCGCTGTAAAAGGCTACTGCATCCTTTGCCCTAGGCCCTTCCTCTAAATCAGGAATATTGTCCTCTAAATCGGAAGCATCTGCTTTTTCCCTGTTAAAGGGTGCATCAAATACACTGAATGTAGTCGGCTTGTTTGTTACTGTGGGAGCAACTGCGGAATGCACAAAAGGCGTTGTGGGCCTTTTATTCAAGCGTCCGGGTGCCTGGTAAGGCAACTTGGTAATCATCTCCTGATTTCGTTCCACTACGAGAGAGAATACCGCCAGGAATCCAAGCAAGGCCGGCATCGGGCCTCTTGATACGCAATATAGAACATAAGCCAAAAGTAAAAGGCGACTAAATATATTTCCTACGAATAAGAAACTAACACCGAGAGAACTCAGGATCGGGGCTCCTACAATAATAACTACCGATGATACTACCGTAGGATCCATCTATTCTAGAAGGCTTTCTTCTTATTAAAGTTGATGTTCGCCACGGAATTTAGTGGCAAGTCCACAATGAGCGACAGAACCCTTACACATTTAGGATATGGTATTAAGAAAAGCTCTCTCCAGCCATATGAGCTCTCCGTCCTCCGCAGAGAACTCACTGTCTCTCCCAAACTCGGCGGGAAATTCGCCAAGCAGGGCGACTCCTTCTCTGTATTCCTAGAAACCGCCGGTCGTATGTATCTTCCTCGCATGTGGGCAAAAGAGAAGTATGGAGAAGCGCAGGAAAGTACCCTCGTGGACGGAGACCCCATTCGCAGTGACTTGGTATTTGTAGGGAAACCCTACGACTACCAGGAAACCATCGCAAAGACTTTCATGGATGCCGGCGCAAATGGACTCATTTGCGTGCCTTGCGGGCGCGGTAAGACCTTCATGGCCATCCAAATTGCAGCACGCATCGGCCGGCGATTCCTCATCGTGGTGGACAAGGAGTTCCTGCTTCAGCAATGGAGTGGTGAGCTCCAGTCCCTGATGCCTGGAATTCGTATCGGAATCATTCAAGCCGATAAGAAAGAGATCTTATCAGATACGATCATTGGCAAAGAGCCTACGATCCCCCAACTCAAAGAGGCTGCGCGGGCAGCGGGTCTGGCGGTTGGTGGAAACAAGGACGTCCTTTTACAGCGTCTGGCAGAAGCCGGCATTGATATTCGTCCGAAGCCCGTTGTGGTGGAGTTTGATTGTTGTATCGCCATGATCCAGACACTTGTGCAACGCGAGTTTAGCGAAAATGATTTCCGGCATTTCGGCTTCACAATCTTTGATGAATGCCATCATTTGGGCGCGGCCCATTTCAGCAGGGCGCTCTTGAAAGTCCAGACGAAATATATGCTGGGTCTCTCGGCTACTCCTACGAGGGATGATGGACTAACAAAGGTATTTGAATGGTTTCTTGGAAAGCCGGTTTACTGGGAGAAACAACGAGAAGCCGACCCGGACGTGATTGTGCGCAAAGTGGATTTCCATAATGACGATCCGGCGTATGCAGATGTTCCCACCGATACCAGAACGGGCGATCCTATTCTTGCCCGTCTTCTTACACAGGTGGTGGAGTGCGAGGCACGCAATGAGGTTATTGATAAACTCATGGCCGAGCTTGTGCAGGATACTAGGAGACGTATCCTAGTTCTAAGTGAGCGCAAGTCGCATCTGGAGAGGATTGCGAATGGTCTTCCTAAGGGCACGACGATGGGTTATTATATTGGCGGAATGAAAGAGGAGGTGCGTGAAGAGGGCGCGCGAGTGGCGCAAGTGCTTTTGGGGACATATGCAATGGCATCTGAGGCTATGAATATTAAGACATTGAATACGATGGTAATGGCTTCACCACGCAAGAAGATTGAGCAGAGCACGGGGCGTATTCTGCGGACTCGCAAGGATGAGCGAGAGATTATGCCACTTATCGTGGATATTGTGGATAGTCATCGGGTTTATCAAGGACAGTGGTGTAAGCGCAAAGCCTATTATAGGAAATGCGCTTATAAGATGGAATCTGCTACTACAAAAGGAGGAGCAAAAGAGGAAGGTGTAAAAGAAGAAGAGGTTGCTGCCCCTGTGGTGACATCAACGAGGTGCCTATTATTGGACGATTAGTTACGGGCCCTGGACTTGCGAGCCCTGGACTTGCGAGTCCTGGACTTGCGAGCTGTGTTCGCCTTGCGACGACGGCCACCCTTTAGACAATCCGGGTTTCCTCCGCGGGCATCAAACGGCTGATGGATCATCATGCGAGTGCCCGAAGAACTGAGGAAAGAGTTGGCATTTTCATTTCCACCGAGCTGAGTATAGCCAGCAGTCTGCGCATTGTATGCCTCTGCGCCACCGCCACCCTGTCTAGGCGGAGAATCCCATAGCTCGCCTCCTCTCATATTGAGTGTGCCCGATGCACCACCCATGACAGGGGCACTAGTGCTCGTCTCGCACGGCACACGAGACACCGGGGCAATCCCAGCACCCCAGGGAGGTCCATTTACAGTTCCATCTAGAGAACCTCCATCAAAACCGTAGCGACCTCCGCTTTGCTTATAAAGGCCGCTTTGCACGAACCGCGCCTTCTTTTTACAGCACTTGTGTTTGCACTTACCTCCGCAATTGTGCTTGCACATCTTCTTGCGCGTGCCTCCTCCTTGGACGCCAGGGAGACCATGGCCAGAAGGTGCTCCTCCCATATATCCAGGGCGCACAGCCGCCATATCCGTGCTAGGGGCGCGAGAGGCCATTACGGGATTATTCATTGTTAAAGAAACTGCATCACCACCCGTAAATCCATATGTAGAACCCTGGCCACCTCCACCCTGTCTTTTTCTTGACTTCACCATTCTATTCATGCCTTAGAAACAATTTCATACATATTGAATTCGCTGTTCCATTCCACATTTACAAACAACTCGGTCCCCTCCTTGGAAGCCAGACGCAGTTCACGGCTCAGATCCAAATCCTGAACCGCAGCATAGCCCTTTTTTACTCCCTTGATCCACAAATTATACGTATCCGGGTATTCTTCGTGGGCCACGGCTTTTGCCTTAGACATAGATGTGCAGTCAGTTTTATCAACCTTTACCGTCTGAGTTTCTTCTTCTCCTTCCGATTCATCAACAAACATTGCGCGAACAGGAGCAGGAGCAGGTGTTTGCCGAGGTTGCCGAACCTGTGCCTTCTGGTGCACAGGTTCGGGCTGAGTTTCCTCCAACTGCACTCGGAGACGCTTCGGATAATTCTCACCCTGTAAAAACATCATAGTAGGCACACTAGACCATTTATCCAGGTTTGCAAGGCTCTGAAAAGATGCCAGTTCAACTCGCAAGCCCTGTTGTAGCTGAAAATCTTCCTTGTATTGCGTGCTATAAAAACGAATAAGAGTATCCCAGCGCTGTGTAAAAGGGTTCTTTGATTGGTTCTGCCCAGCCACGAGCCAAGCATCTTCCAGACGCAAGAGCCCATCAAACTTGTTGAGACTTGCAATAAAGACCGAATTCTTCTTATAGATCTCCTCGGCCACGCGCACCTGCACATAGAATGAGACCTTACCTTGCTCATCCGTCCACACAGCCTGCTGACCCGGGAGGAATACGAGGAATCCAGTGCGACCACCTGCAACCGGTTCTAGCCAATACCAGGGGGAGTTATTTTCCTCTATTTTCTTACCGGCATAGACCAAATCAGCATATTGGCTTATACGAACATCTGAGCGGAGGCTCTCCACGAATCGTCTTACCGTTTCGTGGACAGCCTGTTCGGGCTTGCGAAGTTTGCACTCATTACCACGCTGAGTGCTAGAGCGGAGACTGGGTTCCATCTATGTATGTATAGCACCTAGGCTTTAGACAGAACTGTAATTCGTCTTAAGGGTCGTGTCATTCGCAACAACTTCGCCCATGAAGTTTCCACCATTCTGGGCAAATTCGGGTCCAAATGTCTGATGCGCGTCATTCGTCACTTGGCTGGAATAACTCGCCACGCCCTCTATGGGTTCTGAGCCCTGTTGGTTATCAACGCCGGGACCAAACATGCGCTCTGGGTGGCGGAGTCTCTCCGGGATCTCTGCAGATTCGTAGCCCTTTTCTTGAGGATCGTAGGGGCGTTCCTCGTTCGCCACGGTCGGCGGTTTCATGGACAACTGGGCAGGGGCGCCCGGTCCCGCAGAGGAAACGACGCGCTCCGGGATTAAAGGAGGAGGGGACTCCAGGGGGGCCGATGCATAGGACTGGCTGTTTATATCAAACGCCTCCTCTTGCTGAGTCTGTGTAGTATACCAGGAATATACGGCGAATAGAACAAAGGCCGCCAATACGGAAGTAACAATACGGCCACTCATCTGCTGAGTTGTCAAAACATTTACCGCAGAGTTAAACACATTTTCAAAATACAGGTAGAACATGGCTTCCCCTTTAACTCTGGAAAGCCTTCGTGAGATGAGTCTGGCTGGACCTATCGAGATGCTTGCGCTTTTGAAGAAGGTGGCCGCTGATGTGATGGCCTCCGATGATGCGAAGAAGTTAGTGGATGCGAAGAAGAAGGCTGAGGCGGTCTGTCAGAAGATTCTAGATATGCTTGATGATGTAGAGAAGGCTGGAAAAGCGTGTTTGGAGGGATCCATTGAGAAAGAGAAGACCACAGCTGTCTTGGCCGTTGTTTCACAGCTGAAAGAGCTTGTGAAGAGTCACTTGCCAATGATTCTGTGTCCGCCGCCTTTTGTGAGACAGGTTCTTTCTCGGTTGGTGGAGCTTTTCTCGGGTTGCTTTTCAAAGGGCGCTGCCTCTGCTCTGCCCCCCGTGCAGGTTGCTCTGCCCTCCCAGATGCAACCGGCACCCCCTGTGATTTCTGCGAGCCCTCTCTCTTCCGATGTGGCAGCCGTGGAAGCGCGTCTTGCTGTTCGGGATCCTCTTCCTGTTCCTGCTTCTGCAGAGGCTGACCCTGCTCCTGCCGTGGCCTCTGCAGAGGCTCCTGCGAAATAATCTCTTCCGATACATCCCACCCTGTGCAGGATCTTACCAGTGTATCGAGCGGAATAGGACTATCCTCTAACACTTCTAGAATCTCCTCAAGCTTCTTAGGATTTTCTAGAAAATTACGGCTTACTACGCGGAAATGGCGCAGACAGTCATTGCGCATCTCCCATAACTCATCGCCCCTGTCCCATATAGTATGGCTTTCAGAAGAGGCATTTGCAACGCAATTCCAAATGCGGCGGATAGTGGGAGGCATCCTTGTTTCCTGCCTAAAAGTTGATGTCTGAGTTTAAGCAAACAAAATGCCCCGAACAATGCCTCCTTCTCGTGCCGCTGCGGAAACCCCCGTTGTATTCTTGGGACAAAAGGGCGAGATTCGCCAAGGTTCTCTAAAATCTACTGCTCCACCTGCACTTGCCCAGGCCTGTAAAAAGAAGGAGTCGCCCTCTCTACTCGGCAAATTCTTCTGGAAGCAGAAGACGCTCTTCCTCTTTGGCTATGTGGAGGGAAAGGCAAACCAAGAGAACCAGCACCATCTACCAGCACCCCTAGAGGGTATGACATTCTATGGAGATATTCTCGTAATTGCCTCGGGCAATCCTGATTCCTATGGATCTCCCGTGCCCCTGAAGACGGCCGACTATGAAAACTTCTACACGGCCAAGCTGGAGGGCGAGGGTGAAGATGATATGGGCGAGGAGGAAGAGGAGGCAGTGGAGGCAGTGGCCGAGGAGGCAGAGGCGGAAGATGGAGAGGATGCAGAGGCGGAAGATGCAGAAGATGCAGAGGAGGCTGAGGCAGAGGAGGCGGAGGATGCTGTAGAGGATGCAGATGACGCAGACGAGGAAATACTCCCTATAGAGAAACCTGTTCGTGTTTCCAAGTCCAAAAAGATCGTGGCAGCCATCGCCGAGGGTCCTGAGACGACCGAGGATGAGGCGCCCGCGAGCGTGCCAGCTAGGCTCAAAGTAGTGGCAGTAGTGAAAGCAACCCTCTCTGACACAGTTGACGCTGACACCTTAGAGCGCTTGATATTCCAGCATACCTTCATGCGTGCCACCAAGGATGAGATTCG
>Ga0315905_10000842_pt1 | contig 33718 bp, 57 predicted proteins | sample LakEriMetagenome_5_FD_203522 | JGI IMG/M metagenome (GOLD analysis project Ga0315905, IMG submission 203522) | Freshwater fungal communities from buoy surface, Lake Erie, Ohio, United States - Buoy 4 MA121 | ecosystem: Environmental > Aquatic > Freshwater > Lake | place: USA: Lake Erie, Ohio... | reverse complement strand
CGTAGCCGACAGGATAACGCCGCACCCAACAGTGACCGATGCGGTCGCCATTGACCACCAATAGCATCCGTCTGTTTGCCCGCGAATCTCAAGCGTTGGCTGGTCGCCTGCTGGCGTTGTACCTTCAAGGCAGTCGCCGTCGCACTGTGTTTGCACCTTCTCGTAGCACGAGTATGTGCGGTCGCATTTTTCGCACGACTCCTGCGTCGTATATCGACAGTCCCACACGCCGCCACGGACACAACGCGGACAGCCGCCGCAGCAGCACGCCTGCTCGGTGCCGACCTGGCCGTCCCGTATGACGACCTTGCCGCCTTGTGTGCGTATGAACGTCACGACCCGGAGCCCTCCTCGCACGCGGACGTGTCCATCCACCTCAGGCACCCGTTCTCATGGCCGAGGAGCTGCGTCTTCGTGGCGTCGTATCCCGCGAGCGTCGTCAGGTCTTCGCCAGCGATCGCCGGCTTTTTGCAGTCCGACTCGTCCTCAGGGTTCCCGGCCTCGACGAGATACCAGCGGCCATTCGCCGCCCGCGCGACCACGACGTAGACGCCTTCGGCAACGTCCGTGAACAGGTTGACCGCGTCGACCGTCTCGGCCGGAGAGTTGGCTTCCGGCGCCGTTGCCGTCCCGGCCTCCCATATGGCGAGCGTAGCCTCCGTATCGCGGAGCCACGGCTCGGACGTTTTGCAGAGGCGGACCGGATCGCCATCGTCGCCCGCCGTCCGCAGCGGCATAGGCGGGATGTCGCGGCTCCCGCCTTCGATGCGTTGGACGACGCTCTGGATCCGGCGGGCGCTCTCCCGCGTGATCAAAACGCCACGATCGGACCCGTCGAGACGGCGCGCCATGCGTCAGGCCCCCGGCGTGAAAAGTTCGCCGAACGGGGTCGTGAAGTCTTTCTCGTGGTAGACATCGAACCCGTTGGGGGCGTTACAGATGTCGGGACGCTCGCCAGCCGGTTTCGCTACGCCTCCAGCGAGGGCAACTGGCTGGCGGACGGGCTTCCCGTCCTGGCCTTTGATCTGTGCCCGCAGGCTCCCGGCCTGCGTCGGTTCTCCGTCCTCGTTCACGAGCTGGGCAAAGCCGATGTCCCACGGCTTCAGCGTCCACTTATCGGCGCGGTACGCGAACTCCCAGGTGATCTCCCAGTAGACGTTCGTCTCGCCGTCCTTGTTTTCAATGTTCAACTTCTTTGAGCAGCCCTGACACTTCCACGTTTTCGGTTCCCCGCCGTTCCATGCCGCGTCGTTGATCGCGTTGGTGTATTCGCGGGCCAGCTGCTGCCAGCCGGCATGGGTTGGGTAGTATTGGGTCAGCGTCAGCTTTTCCTCGGCCCGCTCGGCCTGGAGGCCCTCGAGCGGATCGCCCGCCGAGTTGTTCATCGGTTGGCCGGTTCGGTCCAGGTAGACGGGCTCGGTGACCACACTCGACGATCCGCCCCAGACCGGCGGCTTGAACTCCATCGAGCCCGGCTTCGGCTCCTCGGGATCCTCCGGGTCGTCCGGCTTCTCGCCCGGGTTGGCCTTCTCGTAGTCGTAGGACACGACGTAGAGCAGGCCCGAGTCGTCGGCCGGCTTGATGTCGAACGACTTCATGATGGCCGACGGGTCGTCCGGGTGCTCGTCCTGGAAGCCGATCCCGGGGAAGTTCGAGATGTCGACCAGCGACTCCGTCGTGGAGTCGGTGCGCACAAAAAACGCCCGCTTGTAGGACGTGCCGTCCTTGAACTTGCCCGAGGCGCTCCGCTCACGCGGGATCTCTTCGGACCACAAAATCGCCATGGTTTAGCCTCCCGCCGCCGGAGCAAGTTCGGCGACCTCGGGGTCGTCGCGGTCGCCCAGGTCTTCGGTGTTGTCCGCGACCCGCTCGATCCCGCGGGCGATCCGCTCCTGGACCTGGTCGCCGGTGTCGCCCCGCATAATTCGGAACATCTCCCGGATCCCCTCGGCGCTGTTCGACTCGATGCCCTGGATCGCCTGCCGGATCGGCGTCGCATCGATCGTCTGCTGGACCTCGACGGTCTGCGTCGCGGCCACGTCGATCCCGTCCGCGGCCTCGCGGGCGGCCGCGATCGCCTGGTCGATCGTCTGCGTGAACGGCCCGGCGATCGCCTCGCCGGCAGTGGATCCGGCCTCGCCAAAGGCCGCGTTGAGGTTCTCGCCGGCGGCGTTGAAAGAAGAGGCGATGTCCCGGTTCAGTTGGCTGTTGAACCCGTCGAGGGCGGCCAGCGCCGTGTCGAGGCCTTGGGTGTCGAACCCGAGGGCGTCCGCGGCCGCCCGGACCGCCGTCAGGATCGCCTGGCCGATCCCGGAGAACACCCCGACCAACGTCAGGAACGCCCCCTGGATGAATCGCCCCACGGCGGCGAGCGCCGACCCGACCCGACTCGCGGCGTCCCAGACAGCGCTCCACTGCCCGCCGACCTGGGAGACGTAGTTCCAGATCGGTGTCGCCTGGGCGATGAAGGCGTCCGCGACTTGGGCGAAAAATTGGGCCCCCTGGAGGATCCCCTCGCCGATCGCCTGGCCGATGTTCGCTCCGCCGACATTGCCGATCAGGTCCGAGAACGCCGTCGTGACCGAGGTCACCGCCGGGGCCAGGTAGGCGACGACCTGGTTGATCACGCCCTGGATCGCGGCCCGAGCCCGGTCGAACGAGTCCCCCATGGTGTCGATGTTGCCGGCCTGGGCGTTCGTGAGGGACAGGCCGAATCGCTCCGCCTCCTCCCTGGCCGCCTGGATCTCTGACGCCCCGGCTGCAAACAACGGAACGAGCTCGGCCCCTGCGGCGCCAAAGATCGCCACCGCCGCCGCGGCCCGCTCGGCCTCGCCTGGGATGATCGCGATCGCTTGGGCAATCTGGTCGAAAGAAACTTTTCCAGATTGGATAGCCCCAGCGTCGAACCCAAAACCGGAGAGGGCCTCAAACGCCTCGGGTGTCCTGAGCCCGGACAGCGAGACACCGAGCCGCTCGGCTTCAGCCCTGGCCGCCGAAAAGTTCGGCGCGAACTGAGCGAACAGCGGCAGCAGCTCCGCACCCGCCCGCCCGAAGATGCGGACGGCGGCCGCGGCCCGCTCGGCCTCGGTCGGCAGTTGCGAGATCGCCTGGGCGATCGCGTCGAACTGCTGCTCGGCCGAGAGGCCGTTCAGGTCGGCCACCGAGAGGCCGATCCGCTCGAAGGCAGCGGTGGCCGTCCGGGAACCGGCCGCGGCGTTGGAGAACGCGACCTGGGCCCGCGTCATCGCCCCGCCGATCTGGTCCATCGATACGCCCACCATCGACCCGGCGAGCGTCAGGCCCGAGAGCTCGGCGTAGGTCAGGCCCAGCCGTGCCGCAAGGTCGTTCTGGGCCGACACGGCCTCGGTGGTCGAGCCCACGAGACCGGCCAGAGACTGGGCGTATTGTGAGACGGTGGAGGCGATCGACCCGAAGAGCTGGGCCCCCTGGATCGCGACGAGGCTATTGAGCGGGCCCCGCAGGCTCGCCACGCTGGCCTCCATGCGGCGCATACTCGCGGCGGCGCTGTTCACTCCGGCAGTCAGGCCGGACGTGGACGCGGTGAATACTGCTCGGACCTTGCCGATTGTCGAGGCCATTACTTCGCGTCCTTGCGTGGTCTGGGCTTCGCTAGGTGTTTCAGCTTTGCCAACTCGCGGGCCATCTCCTCGGGCGTCTGCGTCGGCCGGCTCGGGTCATACGTTGGGAGGAACATGTCCTCGAACTCCTCAGAGACCTTCGCGTTCAGTGCCCGGCAGACGAGGGCCGTCGCCCGGCCGGTCCGCCGCCACTCGTTGCCGAACGGCTCGAGCCGGTAGAACGCCAGCCACCGCCTGACCTGGCGGACCGACAGGGTCCGACACAGGTCGGAGACGTTCGGGATTCTGTGGTGTGCGGCGAGCCGGTGGACGAACGTCAGCCAGGGCTCGCCCCTCAGTTTCCCTCCTCGTCCTTGACGGCCTTCTCGTCGTTCCGCAGCACCGTCTCCCACGCCTTCACATAGAGCCACATGAGGAGACGCGGGCTGGTGGCGAGGACGGCCGGGAGGTCGGCGTCCTTGTATCGCCGCTCCCCGCGTTCGTCCGCGACGCAGATCGCCACCGTCCGGGCGATCAGCTCGGCAGGCGGGTCCTTGCCGTCGAGCTGCCGGTGGGCGACGGAGAGCGAGTGCCACTCCTCGAACGACGGCCAGCGGAGGCGGACCGGCGACTTCGATCGCGGCGGCGTGACTTCGATCGGCTCGTCGGCGATGGCGAGCAGGTCATCCAAGGGCTTCGGCATGTCATCCACCTGTGAACTGGAAGGTCGCCGTACCACGGAGGAGCTCGCCGACCGAGCCCTCGACCTCGAACGACATCAGGATGGCGTCCCACGAGATCCCGCCGCCGTCGAAGTCAACGTATAGCGTTCCCTTGGTCCCGATGTCGCTCACCGCATACGGCGGGCATCCGAGAAGCCTGACCGATACGGTCCCCGGGTCAACAGCCGTGCACTCCAGCCTTTTGACGACGCGGGTATCGACGCCCGTCCCCCAGATCGTGGCGCTGACGCCTGTCGCGTCTGTGGTCACGGCCTGGGCCGGGGACGCCGTGAAGCCGACGAGCGAGCCAATCGGATTGCCGTCGAAGGAGACGGTCGACCCCTGGGACACGCTCGCCATGGTGCCCCCGTGATCAGGATCCGGCCGGGATCGACACGAAGGTCGCCGTCCCCTTCACGAGCTCGCCCACGGCGTACTCGACCTCGGCCTCGGTGCAGCGGCACTCGACGCCGTCGATGGTGTAGTTGTTGCCGGCGGTCGGAGCGGAGGAGGTCAGGAACGAGCAGGTGATCGTGGTCGTGATCCCGCCCACGGATCCGGCTCCGCTGTCCGGCAGGCCGTCGACGTAGACGCGATTCGATCCGGCCGGCAGGTCCAGAGTCGAGGCGTCGAGCCGGTTGCTCGAGCTCGTCGGGTCGGAGCCGACCTTCTTGATCTTGACGTTCGTCAAGTCCGAGACCGGCATCGTCGGCGTGTTGCCGTTGGCTGGCGTTGGCATCAGCTACCCCCCGGGGCCTTGTAAACGTAGGTGGCCGTCCCCTTGACCATGTCGCCGACGGCGTACTCGGTCTCGACTTCTGTGCAGACCCATCCGGTCGCGCCAGGCGCGTCCGGCTCGGGAGCCACTCCGAAGAAAGAGCAGGTCACCGATTGCGTGACGCCCCCGTCGTCGGCCCCGGCGCCGGCGTCCACGAGCGGCGCGTCTTCGTAGATCCGCTGGTTGTCCGAGAGCGTGGTCACGTCGACCTTATTCGACGAGCTCGCCGGATCTGCGGCGCTCGTCTTCACCTTGACGTTCGTGCAGCCGGCCGGGAGCGAAGGGCCGGGCGATGGGAGCGAGGACAGGACGGCCATGGGATCACTCCATCCAAGAGATCGACAGGGTCAGCTCGACGACGTAGGCGAAGGGCTTGTTCTGCCCCTCCTCGAACACGGGGTCCGAGTCCTTGCTGTCGACGATCAACACGCGGGCGATTGTCAGGTCGCCGGACGCCCCGGCGAAGTTGCGGAGCTCCCGCCGGCAGGCGAGGGCCAGCTCGTGGGCCTCGGTGTAGGTCGCCCCGTAGACCTCGACGGTGAACGTCCCGGTCGTCAGCGTCTCGGAGTCGGCCTCCAGCGTGTCCTCGTCGGCCTGGCCGGCCTGGGAGAACATGAGGTAGGGCGGGTCGCCGGCCGGGCCCAGGAGCGGCCAGGCGTCGCAGCCGGTGGCCGACTCCAGGGTCTCCCGGAGCCAGGTCTGGATCAGAGCGTCGCCGGAGCCTGGCATGGGTTAGCCCTTGTATCCCTGGTTCTTGCCGGCGGCGATCTCGGCCGCGGCCTTTTCGATCGCCGCCGCCAGTTCGGTCGCGAGCTTCTGGGCGCTTATGGGCCCGAGTCGTGCCATCGCCTGGCCGATCATGTCGTAGGCGCGCACGCCGTTCCTGGTCCCGTAGTTGAGCCAGATCGCCTTTCTGTCCTGGCCCTTGAACCGATACCCGAGCACTCCCCAGACAAAGGCGCCGAAGTCTTTGTTGTTTCCCGTCTGGCCGACCTTGACGGTCACGCTCCGGCGCAGTTCGCCGGTCGACCTCGCCTTCTCGCCCTTCCTGCGGCGGCCTCGCCGGGTGCCGACCGGTGGCGTCACGCTCCGCAAGATCGGCACGCCGGGCTTCAGTGTCCGCCGCATCGAGGCCTTGATGTGCTTCTTTGCAATGTGCCGCGGCATCGCCTTGAAGGCTTTCATAAGCCCCTGGATGTGCCGGTCGGCGTCGTAGGAGTTCGGCTCAAAGTTGGAGTTCCACGATAACGAGATCATGCTGCCTGCTCCTCCACGGACAACTCCATCGCCTCGCGGAATCCCTGCTCGATCACGCCCGAGATGTAGAGCAGGCGGTCGTCCCGCGAGATCCACCGCAGCCGCCAATTCGCCTGGAGGCCCGGGTAGTAGCGGATCATGACGGTGGCCGAGGTCGTGCCGCCCACCTGCCCGCGGCGGGCCTGCTCGTTGTAGGACAGGGCGTCGTAGGAGCCGAACGTCCGGCCGACCTCCGTCCACTCCTGGACGAGCTCGCCCACGGCGTTTCGCGTCTCCGTTGGAGACTCGACCGCGAACAGCTCCCGCATCCGGCCCGAGGCGACGACGCCCATCACCAGGCCCCCGAATGGCTAGAGGAGGCGAGGAGGGCGTCGAACGCCTGCGGCAGTTCGACCGAGCCATCCTCCGCGACGATCCCGCGATTCTTGAACGTGTGCTCGACGAACATCAGGAGGGCCGCCTTTACGTTCGGCTCGATCGGGTCGCCCGGCTCGACGCCGCCCCAGTAGGTCACGACGACCTTTCCGGAGACGTTCGCCGGGATTGTCACCTTCGCCGGCATGGCGTCCTCGTCGACCTCGAGGTCCCCGGCGTCGACCTCCTCCCCGCCCACGGTCGCGACCAGGTCGTAGACCGAGCCGGTCAGGAGCGGCGGATTCGGCAGATGGAGAACGCGGCCCGCGGGGACCTCGGCCCAGGTCGCGCGGTACTCGGTGGCGACCAGCGTCTGGCCGAGCCGCTTCTCGATGTAGCGGCGACCGGCGGCGATCTTGTCGGCGATCAGCGTGTCGAACTCTGTGAACGCCTCGTTGATCGCGAGCTGGAGCTTCGCCTCGGAGAGCGTCACCGGCTCGGCCTCGGGCTGGGAGATCACGCGGACGGTGTCGGGCTTGCTCACGAGGCGGCCTCCTGGATGGTGGTCGACGCGATCACCTTCGGGGTCACCTGGTCGAAGACCACGCTCCCCGCGAACATGACGTAGGCCGTGTCGTCTTCGCTGCCGGACCCGGAGCCGCCGTCGAGTGTGCCGACCTCGACGGTCCAGACGCGGCGGCCGAACTCCTCGAGGTCGGCCGGGTCGACCGTGGCGACCACGGTCACAACGCCGTCGCTCCCCGTGGCGTCGAACACTTCGAGCAGGATCTCGTCGTCGCGGCTCGTGGCCGTGGCGTAGAGGTCGCCGGCCGGGAGATCCTCGCCGGTGGCGAAGGTGACGATCACCTCCCGGGGGCCCGAGCTGCTGTTGAGGCGAATCACGCGGCTCGTCGATCCCGGCAGGCGGACCTTAGTGGGCATGTCTGGCGCTCCTGGTCTCGACCGCCGGGGCCGCCACGGCCCGCTCCATCCGCCGGTCGCCGGCCTGATCGAGCAGCGGCCGCTGGGTCTCGCGAACCGCGAGGCCATCCTCGACCAGCCGCTCCGCGAGTCCAGAGGTGGCCTGGATCACGACGCCGGCCTTGTAGCCGCGGTAGGCCTTCACGAGGCGGATCGGGTGTAGGTCGGCCACAGGGTCCTCCTGAAACGCAACGGCCCGGCGGAGGCATCCATGCCCCCGCCGGGCGTTCTGCGTGGGGGCGTCGCGAGAGATCAGCTACCCGCCTCGACCAGCTTCGCCACGAACGAGGCGTCGTGGTTGACCAGGCCGAACCGCTGGAGGCCGCGGAACTTCACGGCGTCGGTCGAGAACCCGGCGTGCTCGGAGGCCGAGATCACCAGGCCGTTCGCCTTCACCGCCACCGCGGTCGCCATGGCGAAGTCGCCGTAGAGGGCCAGCGTCCCGGCCGGCAGGCCGAGGCACTTGTAGACCGGGGCGCCCATGACGGTCGGGAGGACCCGCTCGCCGATGGTCGTCGACTGGGAGACGACGCTCGACTTCATCAGGTGCTCCCAGCCGGCGGACGACACGACCCAGGCCGTGTTCATGGCCCGGCTGTCGATCTTGCCGACCACCGAGGCCAGGTCCGCACCGTCGTAGTCGGTGCCGGCCTCGACCTCGTTCGCGCCCGAGACCTCGTCGACCAGGCCGTCGATGCCCTTGCCGACATCGCCCTGGAGCCAGACCTCGTCGACCTTCTTCGCGATCGCCAGACCGAACCGGTTGGCGGCGAGCTGGGCCAGGTTGACCACCGCGGCCGAGTCCTGGATGAGCTCGTTCGAGAAGGACAGGATCCGGCCGGCCTTGTGGAGGGCGATCGTCACCTTGTCGGTGGTGGCTTCGTCCTCGGTCACGGCCTCGTGCTCGTCGAACCACTCGGCCGCGATCTCGCCGATCTTCGGGATCTCCAGCGTGTGGCTGGAGGTCGTGTAGACCTGGGCGAGCTGGAGGCCGACCGACTGGTAGCCGAGAACGTCGATATAGCCCCTGAACAGCTCCGGCGACACGAGCTCGGCGCCCTGGCCGTCATAGGTCGGGCTGGTCTCGCCCATCGCCCGGGCCTCGGCCATGTCGCCGCGGGCGAGGGCCCGCAGGAACCGGCCGGCCTTCTCCGCCGCCTCGGTCGTGCCGAAGCCGCGGAGCGACTTGCCGGCGATGTGGATCGCCGGGCCACGCCGCGACTCGGCCTTCTCGGCCGTCTTGCGGCTGTCGCTGTCGCTGGTGGCGGTCACCTGGCGGAGGGCCGCGACCTTGTCGTCGAGGGCCTTCTCCGCGGCGGCCTCGTTCGCGACCTCGACGGCGCGGGCGGCGCGCTCGTTGAGACGCTCCTCGATCTTCGCCTTCTCGGCGTCGTCGGCGGCCGGCATGGCACGGAGGGTCTCGATCTCGGTGGCGATGCTGGCGGCCTCGTCCTGAAGGCGGAGCTGCTTGGCGGAAGGCATGGGTCGCGTCCTTGCGTGTGGGTGTACGGAGTCCGAAAGACGCCCGCACGATAAGAGCGACCACGCGACCGGCGAAGTTGGCCGCGTTCTACGGTAGGACGTTTTCTCAGCGTGTCGGGCAGCGGCCGTCCGGGCACGCCTCGGGCACTCGGCCCGTCACCCGCGACCGCTTGCAACGGTCACACTGGCAGCGGCAGATCTGCTCGACGCGGCCGTCGGGCTTCCACACTCCGCGGACGCATGTCTGCCCGCAGTCGCAGGCGACCGGCGTCGGGCCCGGCGCCGGTGGTGCCGGGGCCTCGACGAGCATCGACGCCCGGGCGGCCGAGACCGCCGCTGCCGCGCGTGGGTGCTCGAGGTCCGCGGCCTGCGGGTCGGCCGAGAGCCAGGTGAGAAACGCGATCAGCCAGCGCCAGAGCGTCATAGCGTGTTTCCGTTTTCCAGAATCCGGAACCCGTCGCGGTCGACGCGAGCATGGACGACGCGGGTCGTCGGCTCGGCCGGCGGCGGCTCGGCGACAATGGCGATCCACAGGAGGTTCTTCGCGGCCTTGGCGATCCAGCGGAGGAAGGGCCGGTCGGGCGGCGTCGGCGTCGGGGCGGGCCGCGAACTGGTCCACCAGCCGGCGGCGAAGACGATCACCAGGACGAGCATGGTCGAGCGGTTGATCTGCATGGGATCCTCAAAGGGCAAGGCCGAGGGCCGGGGCCGCGTTGGCCTGGTCGGGCGGGGGCGGGGTCAGAACGTCGTTCGAGAGATCGCGCCAGCCGAAGCCGGCCACGGAGCCGACGGCGAAGGAGTCGGGCTGGTTCGCGAGCATTCGCTCGACGGTGGCCCGGCGAACCCAGAACGAGCCCTCTGGCATGTCGGCCGGCCACTTCGGCCCGGAGATCCACCGCGGCCCCCAGGAGTTGAGGCAGAGCAGGGCATCCTCGGGCGAGCCGTTCTTGGCGTAGCGGACCGCCACGAAGGCCATACAGTGAGCCCACTGGCCCGAGGCCTTCGCGTAGGCGTGCTGGTCCCGGACGGACTCGAAGCCGACGAGCGAGCAGACCGGGATCGGGAACCCGGCCTCGATCGCCGCGGCCGCCTCGGCGAACGTCTTGACCATGGCGACGTGCTGGGCCGGGTGCTTCTTCGCGAGCGCGTCGAGCCTGCCGCCGTCACCCTGGCCGCCGTTGCCGTAGGCCCCCCACTGCTTCGCCCGGTCCGGGGAGTAGACGCGGAGGTCGTGCCCGCCGACCTGGTCGCGGTAGACCACGCCCCAGTCCTTGACCCACCTGGCCGCGGCCGCGCCGTACGAGCCGTCGCTCCAGCCGCCGACGGCCGCCTTGCCGTCGCCCGGCTTGCCGCGGGCCTCGACGCGCGAGCCGCCGTAGATCGCCTCGGTGGCCGGGAACGGCGGCGGGTTCGCCAGCCGGCCGGTCTCCCAGTCGACACACTGGGCGATCCAGATCCCATGAGCCCAGCCCCAGGAGACACAGTCCCCGATGCCTTGCCGCTCGACCACCCAGGGCTTCGCGTAGAGGGCCTGGTGGGCCTTGTAGGCGGAGCGGTACAGAAACGTGTCGACGCCCTTGGCCTCGCGGAGCGTCTCGGCTCCGGCGTCGCGGAACATCGGCTCGGGCAGCTCGCGGAGGAACGCGGCCACGCCTTCGGGGTCCGGCCGGTAGCCGTAGTCCGCCTCGCCGTCGAGGCCGAACCAGCCGCCGGCAGGCCGGGCCCGCAGGCCGCCCACGAGGTACGCGGCGGCCACGCCCAGGAGCAGGACGAAGGCCAGGAGGCGAAGGTGGCGGGCGTCAGCGCGAGACATCGGCGGCCCTCGCGATCTCGCGGTAGGCGGCGACCCAGGTCGACCGCTGGGCCGGCGACAGCGGGGCCCCGCTCGTGCCGGCGGTCCGGTCGAGGTACTCGCGGATCGCCTCGCGGGCCCGGGGGTGTTTCTCGCCGAGCGAGACGCCCTTCCAGCGGAGGGCCTTGGCCCGGGTCCGCAGCTCGTCCCACGCCACGCCGGTCCGGATCAGCGGCTCGGCCTGCTGGCCGTCGTGCTCGAGCTCGTCGGCCAGCTCCGCGAAGTGGGCCGACACGGCCGCGGCGTCGGCCGCCGCGTCGGGGCCGACGAACATCCCGCGGAGGTTGATCGCCGGATCCGGGGCCGGGCCGGGGGCGGGCGTCGGCGACTGCGGCTCGGACCGGGCCCACATCACGGCGGCGGCGGCGAGCAGCGCCGCCCCGACCAGGTGACGCCGTTCGATGGTCGGGGCCTTCTCGGCGAAGGCCGCGACGAGATGGCCGATCCGGTCGCCGGCGAACAGGTAGACGGCGGCGGCGACGAGAGCGAGCGTGATCACTTGGACCTCACGAGCGGGAGGAGTTGCTCGATCGCCCCCGACGCCAGGGCCAGGACGAGCGAACGGACGGCGGGCTTCGCGAGCAGCCAGAGCGGGTAGACGGCCAGCGGGACCGCCCGGTCGGCCACGGCGTCGAACAGGTCGCCCACGGCCTCCAGGGCCAAGGCCTTCTTCTGCTCGCCGGTGAGCGTGGTCACCGTGTCGAGCACGGCCACGACCAGGCGGAGGAGGCCGACCATCAGCTCGCCGAACTCCGCCCAGGTGAGGCCGTCGGCGGCCACGGCCCGGGCGGCCGAGACGAACGCGGCGATCTTGTCGAGCAGGCCGACCCGCTCCTCGGCGGCGGCGATGGGGGCTTCGGCGATCACTTGCGCCTCCAGACTGTTTCAGCGGGGACGACCTGGCGGCGGCGTTGCCGGCAGGACTGGCACTCGACGTACTGGACCTGTTCGTGTCCGCACCGCTTCGAGCTCTCGACGCGGCAGCGGCCGCCGCACTTCGGGCAGCGGTTAGCCGGCATGGATCCGCATCCTCGCGACGGCAGCCGCCGCGGCAGCCTTGGCCCCGGCGAGGGTGGAGACCTTGAACGAGCGGGCGGCCGCCGGCGCGGTGTCGGTCGAGACGATCCCCTCGGGGAAGTCGTCGATCCAGACATCGACCTCGACGCCGGCGGCCTTGGCCGCGTCGCGCTTTTGGGTGCCCGTGCCGCAGAGGATCGTCTGGGAGACCTCGAGGTCGCCGAACGCGAGCCGCAGCTCGTGGCGGTTCTCGTCGGTGTCGTCGCGGCGAGTGATGCACACCACGCGATTTCCGCGGGCCACGGCGTCGACGACGAACGACCGCCAGAGGCCCGGGGCCGCGGTGAACGTCCGGTCGTAGTCGAGGGAGATCGTCAGGCCGCGGTCCGCGGTGCGGTGGGCGACCAGCCCGCGGGCGGACTTCCAGAGATCGACGGAGCGGGCCGAGAGCGACGAGGCAGGGTAGGCGGCGTTCGTGACCGGGCTCACGTCCCAGAGCGTCGCGTCGGAGATCGTGCGGAGGATGTTGCCGCGCTCGTCCTCCTCGAACGACTCGCCCTTCGATCCGTTGACCGTGAACGCGAACGACGACCCGAAGATCGTCTTCGTCCGGATCAGCGTCAGGACCTTTTCGGAGTCGGCGGTCGGGACCGGATCGCCTTCGTAGGCGAGGCCCTTGTCGGACTTCTCGATCCGAAGCGTCCCGTTCGTCGTCCTTGCCAGGATCTGGTTCGGGTCGTGGTTGAAGAGGAGAGGCACGTCGACCTTCCGCTTCGCGAGGAACTTGTCGAAGGCCGACGGAAGGAAGACCTCGCGGAAGCCGCCGAGGTCGACGGACTTCGAGTTCCACGGCGGGGCGATCCCGCGGATCTTCGGCGCCTCGCCTTCACGCTGCTCGATCCCCAGCGTGTTCTCGTCGTCCGCGATCGACAGGTATCGGCGCTCAGGCTGGGACATCTTGTCCTCCTTGGTCTGGCGGCGGGTTCGCTCCGTCGACCATCTGCCGGGCCAGGTCGGCCGTCACGGTCGGGAACGCGGACGTGATCAAGGCGACGGCCGCGCTCGCGTCGAGTGTGCCGGCCGAGACCTGGCCGAGGACCTCGAGGAGCGCCGTCACCTGGGCACCGTTGAGGGCGGTCGCGGCCAGGTCCGCCCCGGAGGCGGACGCGGCGAGCGGATCCTCGGAGAGCGTGTCCGTCGAGACCTCGTCGACCGGCGCGGCCTGGTCCTGGGCGACCATCGGATCCGCGGCCGCCGGCGGCGCGTCGGTGGCGGCCGCCGCGTTCGCGAGCGTCGAGAAACCGAGTTGCATGTAGGTCTCGTTCGCGGCCGGATCGTCGAGGAGCGGGAGGTCCTCGAACTCGCGGAGCTCCTGTGGTTTCAGGGCGCCCATGTTGAACAGGGCCTGGTAGAGCTGGACGCGGGCGGCGGTGTCGGCCCGGAGGATCCCGCGGTTGTCCAGGCGGGCGTACACGTCCTCGCCGTAGACCGGCTGGAGGAGCATGTCGAGCGGCCCTTCCATCCGGCGGGCCCACGGGAGAAGCGTCCAGATCTGGGCCGAAAGGTGCTCCTGCTCCACGTTCGACCAGCGGGCCATCTTGTGATCGCCGACCAGGGTCGACGGCACGCCCCAGGCCCGGGCCACGTCCGGGAGGATCGAGTCCCGCAGCTCCTGGTACTGGTTCGCCTCCATCGAGTTGGACTCGATGGGCTTGAGCTGGGTCTTCTTCGGGAGGACCGCGACCGAGCCGCGGTTCTTCGGCCCGCCGTAGATCTCGCGGAGCTGGGCCCGGAGGGCGGCCATGGCCTCGTCGGGGATCTTCTCCTGGAGCTCCATCACCATGTCGGGCCGGGCCGAGTTGGCCCAGAACGACTGGGCCGCGATGTCGAGCTGGCGGGCCAGGGCGATCGAGGTCCCGCAGAGCTCGGAGGGCGCCATGCCGACCAGGCCATTGTCCGAGAGCCACCGCCAATGAATCACCGGCTCGCGGACCGGCTCCCACGCGCCGCTGTCGCCCCAGAACTCGTAGGAGACCGAGTAGTCGCGGTTGCGGACCACGCGGACCCGCGTCGGGTGGAGCGGCCGCAGCTCGGAGCAGAAGCCGCGAGCGCCGGGCATCACGCGGGCGTAGCCGTTGCCGTGGAGGGCGGTCCAGTAGGCGACGAGCTGCCAGAAGTCGAACGCGCTCTGCCAGGTGTTGGGCCGCTTGCGGATGGTGTAGGAGCAGGGGAGGTTTGCGTCCTCCTTGCGGCCGTCGGGCAGCGTCCGCAGGATCTGGACGGGCATGACCGCCACGGCCTGGGCGATCCAGCGGACGACCGCCAGGATCGACGAGACGCGGATCGCCTCGGTGGTACCGATGTCGCTCGCGGAGATCGCCCCGAAGCCGAGCGGCGACCAGACGGAGCGGACCTCGACGGCCTTGGGGGCGGCCCGCCGGCGAGGCGTCCGCCGGGTAGCGGGCTTGGTGGCTGCGGGCTTGCGCGGCATGTGGGGGCCTCGAGGTCCCCGCAATCGTCCGGCCGCCGCCCCGTCCGGCGAAGTCCGCCGGCCGTCAGATCAGCGTGATCCGGTAGTCGTCGAGGCTCGTCGACACGTCGTCCTCGTCGGTGCTCGCGAGGGCGAGGCCGTTCACGAGGGCCGCGATCCCGTCGATCTTCTCCGTACTCTTCGCCTTGTCCGGCTTGATCATGCCGGTCGCGTCGGTGTAGACGCAGACGTTGTTCGCGTTCCACGCCGCGACCGGGTTCCCGCCGTGGCGGAGCCGCTTCTCCACGACCAGGCCCTCGAGCAGCTTGCAAGGCGCGTTCAGGTACGCGGTCCGCTGCGGGATGTCCTTCACCGTCAGGCCCTCGCGTTGGAGCAGCGTCTCCAGGGCCCCGGCCTGCCACGGGTCGACCCCGACGGCCCGAATCTCGTGGGTCTCGCCGTAGGCCACGATGTCGCGGGCGACCGCCTCGTGGTCGAGCCGGTGGCCGTCAGTCACGGTCACCCAGCCGTCCCGGATCCAGGCGTCGTATGGGATGCCCTCGCGGACGCGGTCGGCGACCGTCTCACGCGGGACCCAATACTTCCACTCGACCGCGTAGGACCCGTCCCGTTCTTTGAACACGAACGCGGCCGCGGTCATGTCGAGGTTCGACGCAAGGTCGACGCCCACCCAGCACGGCCGGCCGGCGAGCCGCTCGGCCGGGCCGGCACCGCAGGCGGACCAGTCGATCGCCCCGACCATCCACCGCGAGTCGGCGGCCTGCCAGACGTTGAGCGAGTAGCGGAGCCACTTCGAGAACTTGCGCGGGTCGGTGCAGGCGTCCTGGTAGTCGGCCGCGAACTCGTCCTCGGGGAACGCCACGCCCATCGACGGGTTGGCCTTCCGCCAGACCTTCGGGTCGGAGTAGTCGTCGTCCTCGGCCGCGGCGTAGATCAGGCCGTAGAAGGTCGGGTTCGCCTTCGGGTCCTTGATCGCCAGCTCGCAGTCCTGCCACCAGCGCCAGCCGATCCCGTTCCGGTCGGACCCGGCCGTCGAGATCGAGATCACGAGGCCGTTCGCCGTGCCGCGGGTCGCGTAGATCAGGGCGTCGACCAGGTCGGGCGTCCGGAAGCTGTGGATCTCTTCCAGGATCACCGAGCCGTTCAAGCCTTCGTTCCGCCAGCTGTCAGAAGAAAGGCAGCGTATTTCTTTCCCGGTCTCGCGGTTGCGGATGATGCTCCGCGAGTCGACGACCTCGAGCATCTTGGACAACTTCGGCGACGCCTCGACCGATTGCTTCACCATCCGGTACATCGTCCGGGCCTGGAGCCGGTCGTTCGCCGCGAGGAACACGTCCTGGGCCGGGGCGTGGCAGGTGAGCATGAATTGGGCGAGCTGGCTCATGAGCGAGCTCTTGCGGTTCTTCTTCGGGACGAAGATCCCGGCCCGGCGGAAACGGAGCCGGCCGTCCGGCCGCCGCCATCCGAACAGCGGGCGGAGGACCTGCTCCTTCTGCCACTCGATCAGGTCGATCCGCTGCGGCTCGCCGCCGCGCTCGTCCGGGTGGCGACACAGCGTCGTGATGAACTTCACCGGCGCGGTAGCGGCCGCCTCGTCCCACTGGTACCCGGGCAGGTACTCGGGCCGTTTCGTCGGGTCGGTCGACGCCCCCGGCTTAGGTGCCGCGGATCGAGAGGTTGCGGAGGACCTGGTCCTCCTCGTCGTCGTCTTCTTCGCCACTGGGCAGCTCCTGCGGGATCCGGGCCGCGGCCGCGGCCGTCAGGCCGAAGTCCCTCGCGAGTGTGACGAAGTCCCGCCGCGAGTCACGGAGCAGCTTCGCGACCGGGCTCGCGGCCTGGCCCTTCTCGGTCGCGGTGATCCAGCCCTCGGCGGCGACCTGGTCGGCGAGCTGCTCGATCTCGGCATGGAGGCGGCAGAGGATCGCGAAGGCGTCCACCCGGTCGGCGGTCAGGCGGCCGTCGGCGATCAGGATCGGGGCGGTCCGCTCCCAGAACGCCAGGGCGAGCGGGACCTTCTGGACCGAGGCGGTCGGGGCGATGTCGCCGGCCGGGGCCGTCGGTGTCTTGCGGTACATGGTGTTTCTCCGCCGCTTGGTCTCGCTGCTCCCAGGCTGCGGGGCTGGCCCTCGGCTTCCCATTTTTCAAAACTCCCCATTAATTCGCGCAGAGGGCTCTCGGGGCTAGGGACAAAATGGCAGTTTTCCGGCCGACCCCACCCCCCTCGGCGACGCCGCCGGGCGTCACAGGTAGCCCTTCGCCCCCTGCTCCCGCCGCGTCTTGCGCCCATGGCACGACGAGCAGCGGCAGGCCAGGTTCGCGTCCGCGTCCGTCCCGCCGTCCTCGAGCGGGATCACATGGTCGACATGGGCGTCGGCCCCATAGCAGACGCGGCGGCAGTCGCGGCAGGTGTAGTCGTCGCGGGCCAGGATCCGCTCGCGCTTCGCCCGCCACTCGCTCGAGGTGTAGTGGGCCCGCTCCTTCGTGTGCGTGTGTTTCACGCGGTGCGGCCGCCAGCGTTCGACGCGGTCAGGCATGGCTCACGGCATGACGGGGAGCACGGCCTGATAGACGGCCTCGGTGATCTCTTCGACTGCGCCGCTGGAAAGGAGTTTCGGGAGCATGGAGGCCGCCGGCTCCCATTCACAGAACATGTCCTTGAGCGGCAGCACGATGCGGCCTACTTGGTCTCTAAGGGCCGACTCTGCCGGCGGTATGCAAGTCTGCGTACCTGTGTCGTTTGGTAGGCCCCAGGCGGCATCGAGCGTCGCGCGGACGTTTTCGTATACGGCGTCGTCGTTGCTTCTGAAAAATCTCATGAAACGGAGATTCTCCATTTTGCAGACAGGTAGCGCCGCACGCGGACAATCTCGGCGCTCGTCAACGCACGATTCCACACCAGAACCTCCCCGATTCGCCCTAGGAGCGCATTCGACACGGATAATCCATTAGCGAGCGCCAACTTTGTTGGCGAGAAGCCGAGGGCTTTTGTGTATGTCGCGCCACTGACGCCGTTCGCGACACATCTCAGCGTAGACCCATCGTGATGGGACTCGCCAATCACGGAAGCGCCCTGCGCGATCGTCATCGACGACCGATAGCCGCCGTCGAAGTACGACCCGATCCTGAACGTGCTGTCGTTCGGCAGGAGCAGCGGTATATAAACCGCGTTCTGCGTGTCGCTCTCCTGCGTTACGATGCGACCGAAGCTCGTGTATGTTTCGGCACGAAACACGGCGAACGTACTCTGGGCCGTGATGCTGTAGGAGGCAGTCGCGATAAGAACGTCGCCATTGTCTCCGACGATGGCGTTCCTATCGTTGATCGTCCCGATGAGTGGCTGGGCCGACCCGACGGCCTGGACAGCGTTTCTTCCGTTCCCGGTCACGTCGGCCAGCGCTGATATAGCGCTGCCGTTGAGCGTGACCGACGTGGAGTTTGATGGGTCCCACCATGCGAATAGCCCCGGTATCGTCCGCGGGTCGAACTGCTTCGCACGAAATGCCAAGCGCTGCCAACGGCTCACAAGATCCTCCACCGCGAGATTGCGGAGGAGTAGGTGAGCACGGCCGAGCCGCCGTCGGCCGGAAGGACGTAGTCTCCGCCGGTCGAGTTGCGGAACTGGTTCGCGGCCGTGCTCGAGGCGCTCTCATGTTTGAGCGTGATCGCCGAGCCGCCGCTGGCGTTGACGTTGATCACCAGCCGCATCGCCCCGTCGACGCTCGGGGCGACCAGCCCCGTGATGTCGATCGCCGTCGAGCTCGACAGGCGGATGATGTCGCACGTCCCCGGGTCGTAGTTGTTCTGGCTGGTCGACAGGCTCCCGGGCGTGACGATCACGGGGTTGATCGCGTCGCTGCCGCCCGTCTGGTGGGTCGAGGCGTGGGTCCCGAGCCGGGCCGCGGCCACGGTCCCCGAGGTGATGTCGTTCCCGGAGTGGGTGTGAGCCAGGTCGCGGATCGCCCCGAGTGTGATCTTCTCGGTCGTCGTGCCGGCCGCGTTCGTCGCCGGGACGACCGAGTTGGCGTTCGCCGTGCCGGCCGGGAGCTGGGAGATCTTCACGTCGGGCATGGATCAGGACTCCGTCCGGAGGAAGTGGCCGTTCTCGGCCTGGAGTTGGTGGCCGTTCTCGGCGAGGATCGTGTTCGGCGACGCCGGGGCCCGCCGGAGCTGCTTCCGGAGGAGCGACAGGATCCGGAGGTTCCTGGGCGGCGAGCGGCGCGGTGGCGGTACTCGTGGCATGGTCAGAGTCTCGCCGTGTCGTCGTCACCGGCGAAGTCCGGGAGCGGCTTCCAGGTGGGGTTCCACGCTTCCAGGGTCCGCTCGGGCGTCCACGTCGCCCGCAGGGCAGCGGCCCGGGCCGCGATCTCCGCCCGGTCGAGGTCCTGAAACGCCCCGCGGCCACCGCCACGGCCACGCCCGACCCGCAGGTCCCGGAGCTGGTCGGCCATGCGGGTCCGGAGGAGCGAGTAGGACACGCCCGCGGCCTGGGCCGCCGCGACCTGGGTCGCTCCCGCCGCGATCATGCGACGGACGAGCATCTCCTGCTGCCTCGTGAGCAGGCGTCTCCCGTTCGGCTTGGCCGGCCGCGTCGCCACTACGCCCTCCGCACCGTGACCACGGTCCGGGCCTGCTCGCCCTTGGCGGCGTAGCGCTTGCGGACCCGGCCGTCCACGACCTGGTCGTCGTCGACGAACACGGCCCCCGAGGTCTTGATGGCGTCGGAGACGCCCTTGCCGAGGTTGTCCCAGTCACACCGCGGCGGCCACGCCGGGGCCGTGGAGCGTGGCTCCCCGGTCTTCGTCAGGTGTGACGGCGGCCTGGCGAAGATCGCCTCGACCTCGAGCACGACCGGCCCGTCGGTCCGCACCCAGCCGCCTCGGGCCGCGATCTTGGCCGCGAGCTCCACCGCCTGGCGGTAGGCGTGGATCGCGTGGTCCTTCTCGACGTAGGCCCGGCCGCGGCCTCCCCAGGTGGAGATCTTGGGGCGAGGCTGCGGGACCGGGGGCCCGGGGATGGTGAACGTGATCGCGTCCATGCCCCGGCGATTGGACGGCGTCCACGCCACGAGTCCAGGCTACTGGACGGCCTGGAGCGCCGCGGCCCGGGCGTCGACCTCGCTCCAGGGCATGTCGACCCAGTAGGCCACGGCCACGACCTCGATCAGGTACGCGGCGGCGACGAGCTGCTGGAGGTCCTGGAGCTGGTCGATCCGCTTCGCCGTGATCCCGTCGGACCAGGTCGCCCGGAGGAAGGCGGTCCCCTGGTAGCCGTCGATCCAGATCTTTTCGGGGATGTCGGCCTTCGCGGTCACGCGAAACGCGACGGCGGCCATCTCCGCGAGCTCGGTCTTGTCGATGTCCACCACGGCGTCCTCCGCGGGCATTGTCGGCCGTGTGGGTCAGGCGACGAAGTTCAGGCGAGGCGGGCGAGCAGGCCGCGAAGGGCGGCGAGCGTGTCGGTCACGTTATCCATCAGATAATCAGCGAAACCGCCTGGACGTTGTGCATATCGCAAGCGGCGCGGCGTGTTATACGGGGCCGTAGAAACACTGGTTCGCTGGCTACTTCTTGGGGCTGGTGTAAAGCGGCACAACCTTCCCCTCGTCGCGGGAATCCCGCTTGTATTCGGTCGCCTCTTTCTTGGTGTCGAACACCAAGCCGAGACGCTTCCCCTCCATGACTCCCCACGCTATCGGCCGGTGCTTCGTTTTTGCCATCGCTTCTCCTCCGGTGTCTTTCTCATGCGATACGCCAGCGAACCAGCGGATGCAGCGGACTCGCGATTCCGTCTGCGGGTGTAGTTTCGTCAGCGGTCGCGAGCCGCTGATCCTGCGTGTTAGGTGCCTCAGTCGAACCCGCCAGAACACCCCGAGTCGTATGACCCAGAATCGTATGAGCCGCTGTCGTAGCCGCTGCTGCCAGAGTCATACGAACTTCCAGAGTCGGTGCTGCTATCGTAGCCACCGCCACTTTGATGGCAGCCGGAATCGCTCGCCTCTGGCACGGCCCTGTCGTTCTCGGAGGTGTTCATCGCGTCACCGATGATCCCACCGACAATGTTGCCACCGATGACCCCGCCGAGAATCCCGTCATTCAGTGCGTATCCAAGCGCGATGGAAGTTGCCATCCCGTCATCCTGCGGTGTCGGGCATTGAACTATCCGCGACTGCTGCGGCTTCTTTTTCTTGAACCATCCAAACATAAAGCACCTAACCAGCGGATGCAGCGGACTCGCGATTCCGTCTGCGGGTGTAGTTTCGTCAGCGGTCGCGAGCCGCTGATCCTGCGTGTTAGGTGGCTACTTGGCGTCCGTTGGTGGGGCAGGGAGCGGCATCCAATGTGTCGGCTCCTTCAGTTCAAAACCGTTTCCGTCTGTCCACTTTGGCCGCTCGTTTTCGTCCAGGTGATGAAAAACAGCAAAAGCCACCCCGAGCGAGCGATCCTCAAATGCGACCAGCAACTCAGTTTCATCATTCGGCCATCGCTCGCTCACCGGAATCCACTCCCCACTCATATTCGCAATCCTCCGTTTCGCGTCGTCTTTCGCATACGATACGCCAGCGAACCAGCGGATGCAGCGGACGGCTGCGCCGCCGCTGATCCTGCGTGTTCGCTGGCTACTTGGCGTCCGTTGGTGGGGCAGTATCGCCGGTGCCGCTGCCATCCCGACTAGCAGCAGACGGAGTTCCCCCGCTTGCTGACACCGCATGTGGCGGACGTTCATCAGGTGAGTCGGCTGTCGCCGCCGGCGCGGCGTCTAGATTTGTTCGCTCCCGCTCGCGGAGCATGGCGTCGGCCCATAGGTAGGCGCGTCCGACGATGTAAGGCATCGCAAACTCGTCATCGACCTCCGGGTACAGCAGCCCCGTCAACGCCGCTGCGGCGAAGTGGTCGCGGTCAGTCATGTGTCGCCCTCGTCGAGGTCCACGCCCGACCGGGCAGGGGCCACCTCGGCCCCCGACCCGGCAGGCTGTTCGTCAGTTCTCGTATCGGATCACGGCGTAGTAGCGCCCGTTCGCGCCGCGGACCACGGCCTTCTCGCGGATCGCGTAGCGGCCGTAGTAGCAGCAGTTCCGCAGCGCTTCCTCGGGCGTCGAGCCGTAGCCGATCCCTTCGCGGCACCCGGCGCCGCCACGGTGGCCGAAGCGGCCCGTCCGGGCCATGTAGGCCGCGTCGTCCGCGGCGGTCGTGCGGACCACCGTCCGCGAGTAGTGACGGTCGGCCCGGGCCTCGGTGGCGACGGCGAGCACGGCGAGCAGGAGCAGGATCCGGATCATGGGTAGGGTCCTCGAGGTAGCCCGCCGGTCCATCGGCGGCGCGTGCGGTCAATCGTGGCGGATGGGGGCCGCGAGTCTAGGCGGCGCCCTCCGCCCGCAGCTTCGCCGACTCGGTGTTCCCTGCCTCAGACTGGACGGCCGGGCCGTCAGGCAAGGTCCGTCCGTCCTCACGGGTTCTTGAGGAACCCTTGAGGACAATTGAGGAATAGGGCGCACAGCCTGTGCGCGCGCCGGACACACCCTGTGCGCGCTCCGGACACTGGGTGTGCGCGTCGCGCGCACCCACGGTGTCCGGGGTGGACACGGTGTGTGTCCGGGGGGCGCACACACTGTGTGTCCCTCCCGCGCACGGCTCGTGCGCGCTCTTTTGGGGGGTGATGAACTTGTATTTTTGTCGCTTCCCTGGCTCGCACGGACCGGCCGCGATCACGCCGCAGGCGATGAGCTGGGCGAGGCCGCGTCTTATGGCCGTCGGTTGGACTCCGGCCGTTTTTGCTGCCCCCCGGGCCGAGATCCTGAACACGCAGGTCTTGTAGTCTGCCCAGCACAGGGCGAGCGCAAAAACAAGCCGCCCCTCGGACCTAATCTTTCCAAGGGCTCCGCTGCGGATGATCGCCTCGTGACGCCTCCGCATTTCGCCCCTGGCGCTCGACTGCTCTTTTTGCGTCACATTGCCCCCCAGTCGTCAAAAGCCGCGTCTCGCGAAGTCTGAGCGTCCGTGAAGGTCTGGAGACGCCCGTCGAACGTCGTGACGATGTCCTCGCACGGCCCGTGCCGGTTCTTCTTGCAGGCCCAACGAACGTGCCGGAGCCCGTTCTGGTCTTCGTCCTGGTCCGGCACGCCAAGGAGCAGGATGTCCGCCGCGAAGTCCAGCTCGCTCGACTCCTTGCCGATCGCCCCGATCCGGGTGTCGCCAGAAACGCCCTTGGCGATGTTGCTCACGCAGACCGTGGCGACCTCGTGCTCGAGAGACAATCGGCGGAGCCGCTTCACGATCCCGTCGATCTCGGCACGGCGGTCATGGGCGCCGTCGAGCTCGACGAGCTGGACGTAGTCGATCACCACGACCCGCGACTTCTTCTCGATCACTGCCTGCTCGATCTTCTGGATCGTCAGAGGCGGGTTGACAAGGGACAGCCTGTCACCGACTGCCGCCGCAAGGTTGTAGCCGGCGCCCCTTGCCAGGTCGGTCCTTTGGTCGGCCGAGGACATCGTCACCTTGTGCATGGTGCCCCGTGTCGACCAGTGGCAGATAGCCCTCCGCGCCAGGGCTTCTTTTCGCATCTCCCCGAGGCACCAGACCACGTTCAGGCCCTGGTCGAACTCCAGGGCACCGAGAACGAGCTGGAGCGCAAGAGCCGACTTTCCGACGGACGGCGGCGCCGCCACGACGAACAATCCTCCGACGGGCAATCCGCCTCCGCCAAGCCTATCGACCGGCGAAAACCCAGTCGAAACTACTGGAGTTTCCGTCATCCTGGACCACTCGTCGACCGCGTCCATGAGTGTGTCCATCCGCTCGGCGTTTTCGACGTTCGATGCGGCGTCTTGAACAGCCTTCGTCGCCGCCACGATGTCGGCCGATGACGCCTCCGGGTCATTCACGGCCGCCTGTAGGTCGCTCGCGGCATCGGCGACCAGGCGGCGTTTCCAGGCTGATCGGATCTGCCATCCGTATCGATCAACACCGAGGCTGTAGCCGAACCGACACGATCTCGACCGAAAGATCAGGTCGACGATCAAGTCTTTACAGGCCATGTACCGAGGCTGCGCCACAAGGTCCGACATCGTCGGCTTTTGTTCTGCCGCCAAAGCTCCGCAGACGGAGTCATAGACATCGCGAGCCGTGTCGCCCGAGAACGAGTCTCGCGGTACGAGCCCAGACACAACTCGTGCGCGGTCTGGGTCGTCGGAGAACAGCTCGAGCAGGCCGGCGAGGTAGTCGTGTTCTGCCTGGTTGTCGTTCACTGGATAGGCTCCACTATGTAGTCGACCCGCTTCCCTGCCTTTTCGCTCAAAGCGTCGCGAACTAGGGCCCTAACTTCGCTGCGCATCAAATACGACGCGCCCGCGCCAGCCGCCATAGATACAACGAGCACATCTCCCCTCCAGGATGCGCCGGGCGCTGTCTCCAGAATGTCTTTAGCAAGCCCAGGGATATCGACAGACTGAAGCAGATCCCAGGCGCTTGGCAGCAGTATTTCCCGCCTTCCCGACAGAAGACGCCCCTTGAGTTCTGCCCACGACACGCCGTCCTTGCGGAGTGCGACGACGGCGTCGACGAACAGTTCCGACTCTCGGGTCTCGACCGGGTCTTCGTTCGTCCGGCCGTGCGTGAAGTCGTGGCATGCGTTACACCACCCAGCCAGGTCCTCGAGCCGCTCGTTGTACTTTCTGGCGTATGTCAAATGATGAACGCACTGCATCTCATTTGTGTCACACCTCTCGCATATGCCATCACACCTGTCACGCACGGCGTTACGAAGTAACGCCCACTCCCGGCTGCACAAGTAGGCCGCGTACTTCTCGCGGTCGTCCTTGATGGATCTCCAGTCGCTCACTTCACCCTCCAAAGCCTCGCCCCGCTCGTCCCGTGGCCCTTCCGCCTGGCCGCGAACCCGACCGCCTCGATCAGCCCCCTCCGGGCCAGCGTCCCGAACACGGCCCCGAACGCCCGGGCGTCGTGCGGGACCAGGCCCAGCTCCTGGACGCGGTCGACGAGCTCTTCGCCCGACATCGGCCGCCCCGCCTCGCGGAGCAGCTCGAGCACGACGGCCCGGGCCGCTTCGGCGTCGAAGCCGGCGGCCTGGGCCTTGGCCTGGCAGGCAGCGGCCGCGGCCTCGCCGGCCCGCCGGGCCGCGGCGAAGAGCGGGAGGGATTCGATCGCTTCGAGCGTGGTCTGGATCATGGTCTCGTCCTTGTGTGGTGCCCCGTCTCGTGGGGCGGCCGGCAGACGCCCGCGTCGAGAGGGCCGCGTCGTCTGCTGCCGGTGTTTTGTCGCGACCGCCGGCGGCGCTCTCCCCGGGGCCGGTGTGAGCAGCCCCTGCGGCCGGGAGCGGCCTGGCAATTTCAGTCCCCCGTGTAGTGCAGCGGGCCTATCGGCCCGAGCTTCTGGTCGATCACCTCGCGGCCCCAGCGGACGGAGAACGCCTCCTGGCACGCCTCCGCGTCCGCCTGCGGCCGCCGCCGGTACATGGCGGCCATGCTGACCTGATTCCGGATCCCGGCCGCCTCGTGGCTGCTCGTCGCGGACAGGATCCGCTCGATCGCCGCCTCGGTGGGCCACTCGCCGGCCGTCTCGATGCCACTCATGGGTCGCTCCTTAGAACGGGATGTCGTCTTCGGGCACGTTCGACGCGGCGTCGGCCTTCTGCGTCGGCGTCCGCTTGGCGACCGGCTTCGCCGCCGGGGCCGGATCGGCCGCGGAGAAGCCGCCGACGTTGCAGAACGTCCGCCCCGAGTTGCCGACCTTGTGGTAGACGCGGGCCTTCACCCGCCGGTCCTTCAGCGTCTCGGGCGAGGCGGCCTTCCACTCCGCCGGCGTCAGCCCGAGGGCCGCGACCAGCTCGCCGACGATCCGCGACGCCCACTGGACGCCCTTCGGGTAGTCCGCGAACACCAGGCCGTAGCGGCGGTCGTCGTGGGCCAGGTCGATGCGGATCCGCTTGGCGTCCTCGACGACCTTCGTGATCCGCAGGTCGTGCTCGCCCTCCGGGACCATGTCCCGTTCCTCCCGCGTTGCCGCGACCGGCTCAAAAAACTCGTTCAGGTCCCAGTCCATTCCGTCGACTCCTTCCCAGTGAGCCCGGCCCTCTCCGCATACGCTCGGATCGCGGCCTGGTGCTCGGTCGTGTACCTGTTGTGCCCGTATCGCTTCTCTGGCTTGCCGGCCTCGCGGACGGCCTGTCTCACGTCCCACTGCCCGAGGGCCGGGAACTCCGCCTGGGCCCACGCCCACAACTCCGACCAGCGGAGCCACGCGCGGGGCTCGGTGTCGCCGCGGAGCCGCGAGAACGTGAGCCACTCGACCCGGCTCATGTCGCCGCCTCCCGCCGCAGCTTCTCGGCCTGCTCGTGGAGCCGCAGGGCCCAGCCCTGGAGGCGGTCGGCCGCCTCGAGCAGGGCCGCGGCCCGGGACTCGTGCCAGCCAGTGGCCCGCCGGAGGACAAAGCCGTCGTGGAGGGCGACGTACAACTCGCCCGACACGTCGACGGCGTCGCCCTGGCGGCGGTTGACGTAGACGCCCTGGTCCCCGATCTGGGTCGCGAGCTCGACGGTGTGGAGGATCACGTCGCGGCCTCCGTCCGGGGCTCGATCTCGTCGTGGCGGGCGTTCGCGAGGTCCGTCAGCTCCGACCACTGGTCATCAGTGATCTGGCCCTCGGAGAGCATGGTGTCGAGGCGCGTGACCATGTTCCCGAGGGAGCGGACCGTCTTCGCCGTCCGGATGTGGCCGGCGATCTCCTCGACGTTCACCGGCTCGGCCTTCACCGGCTCGACCTTCACCGGCTTGGCCGGGGCCGGATCGCCGTCGGCCAGCCAGGCGGCGAGCTCGCGGCCGAACTGCTCGCCCGGCTTCTCCAGGAGCTTGTCCTGATACTTCCCGGTCCGGTCCTTGATCACGTTCGCGATGTGCTCGGTCGAGATCTCGACCAGGAGGTCGAACTCATACTCGACGCCCTTCCCCTGCTCGGGGGCGAGGCCGACCCGCTGCGGCGACTTCTTGCCGCGGCCGTCGTCGACGGTCGTCCACTCGGTCTTCGACCGCATCGTCGCCAGGACGTGGCCCGGGTAGGCGAGGATCGCCTGGACGAGCCGCCGCTGGAGCGGCGTCCCCTCGGACCAGGCCGACCAGGTGTTCCCGCGGTACTTGGCCTTCGCGAGCTTCTCGATCTCCTCGAGCAGCGTCTGCCAGCCATGCGACAGGCTGTCGATCACGAGGACCGTGTAGCCGGCGGCCCCGGCCTCGCGGATCGCCGCGACGTAGCCGTCGATCGACTGGTCCTCCAGCTCGAGCACGTCGAACGAGAACCGGTCCGCGTACTTGCTCGCCGACCCGCGCTCCGTGTCGATCACCGCGATCCGGCCGCCGTCCCCGGCGAGGCCCGTCGCCACCCGGAGGCTCGTGAACGTCTTGCCCGCACCGCTGGGGCCGAACACCGCCGCCCGCAGCTTCGCCTGTGCCTTCGTTGCCTTCTTGAATCCTGCCACAGTGACCTCCTCAGTCCTCGACCTTCTCGATCCCGACCCAGCCCACGCGGGCCAGCGTCTCCCGGTCCGCCGATCCCTCGGCGGCCGGGCCTCTCCATTCGCGACCGGCCTCCGGCCGGCTCCCTCCACGCCGCAGTCCGTAGCGGCGTTCGTCCTGCTTCACAGCCACGAGGTAGAGGCCGATCGTCACGACCCCGACCGTCAGGCCGGCGATCAGAAACGCCACCGCCACCAGCCAGACCCCGATCCACTGGCCGACGGTCATCGCCACACCTCCCCCGTCTCGTCCTCGAGGTAGGGCCAGCCCTGGTCCCGGGCGGTCTTCGCCTGGAGCAGGACGACGGTGTTCACCGCCGCCCCACGCCGCTCGACCTCCGCGATCAGCTCCGCGAGCGCCCGCAGCGGCCGCCACGCCGCCTTCGTCAGGTGGTACGCGAGGCGTCCGGAGCGGACGATCTCGTGATCCGCCTTGTGGGTGCAGCGGTGAAGGGCCGTGTCGTTCCGACTGGCAGCGCGTGGCATCCTTGCCTCCGTTCACGAGTGCAGCTCGTCGACCTCGACCTCGAGCGTGTCGCCGAGCGTCACTCGGCGGCCGTAGATTTCGGCCATCGCAGCGGCGGCCCCAGCGGCCTCCGCGTCTCCCGGCATCCGTTCCGTGTTGGCTTCCATGCCAAAGCTCCTTGTCGCCTTTTGGGATCACACAAAAAAGCCGGCGTCAGCCGGCGAGCCCCGCGGACACGATCCGCAGGACCACGATCAACAACTCGATCCACACCTGGGCGTCCATGAAGTACCTCCATGTACGAGACAACTCGACTTCCGTCGTGTCATCCATGACGCGACGGGGACTGTAGTGGAGTTATCGCCTTTTGGTCAAGGCCACTTGAACAGAAAAAGAGAAGGGCGGTTTCGCCCGCGAAAACCGCTGCTAGCGGTGCTAGAAGGCGTCGCGGATCTGCTTGGCCTCGGAGATCAGGTCCGAGAGCTCGCCCTTCGAGATCCCCTTCGGGATCGTGATCCCGAGGTCGCGGGCGAACGCGATCTGGCGATCCGTGGGCGGATCACGCCGCCAGGCGTCCGGCCGTCGCGGCCACGAGAACGCGCCCGCGATCCCGAAGACGGCGGCCACGCCGAACGAGACCTCGCGGCCCTTGGGGGTCGTGAGCGCGACAGACACGAGCACGAGGGCGACGCCGATCAGCACGACGGCGGCGAACAGGCGGACGAGATAGAGGAGAGACTGGACCACGGCCCCGCTCCGGTCAGGCGGCGCGGTTGCCCCTCGGTGGACGCCCGCCGCGTTTCTTTCGCGTCTGCCGGTTCTCCTTGGCGACGCGCTTCACCTGGTCGAGATCGTAGAACACGATCCGCGGGGATTCCACCTTCGACCAGAGAACGCCCTTTGACGCCAGTGTCCGGATGTAGGACGGTCCGCAGCCGTACTCGCGAGCGGCTTCGGTGGTCGTGCAGAGGTTGCGGCCCGACTTGTCGGTGATCATCGCCATAGCCTCCGATGCTATGCCTCACCCCCGGCCAATCAAGGCGGCCGGTTTGCCTCCGGCCCTCGCCGAACCATATGGTTCGACGAGCAGCCGAATACACCCGGAAGGGCTCGAACCTTCAACCTTCGGTTCCGTAGACCGATGCTCTACAGAACGCCGGGAGGTCAGGTCGTGCCGGATGTCCGGCGTGTTTGACGGCGCTCCGTCGGGCGGGACACTGGCGAATCACCTCGCCGCAGGAGGGGCATGGAGCCCCGAGGGCGGTACGCCCGAGGTCCACCATGTTCCGCCGATCAGGCCCCGACACCCTGGGGGAATACGCCCGCCGAGGGTACTCGCTCCTCCGCGACGTGCGGCCGGGGACACTCCGCCAGTATGTGATCGTGGCCGACCTGGTCGAACGGTGGGCCGGCCGGCCGGTCCGCCTTGACGAGCTCGATGAGCAGAGCGTCTCGGAGTGGCTCCGCGATTACTCGGCGACCGTGAAGCCGCACACCGTGAAGGGGAAGAAAAGCATGCTCCTCGCCTTGTGGCGGGCGGCCGCCGACGACGGCCTCGCGAGCGAGCCGACCGCCCGCCGCGTCCGCCGGGTCCGCGTGCCCGAGCTGGTGCCCACGGCCTGGACGAAGACCGAGGTCGAGCAGCTCCTCGCGACGGTCGCCGGCCTCCCCCGCCGGCACCGCTGCGGCCTGCGGCGGTCGGTGTGGTGGGACCTGGCGGTCCGCGTGGCGTGGGACAGCGGCCTCCGCTGGGGCGACCTCGTGGCCCTGCGGGTCGATCAGATCGGGCCCGACGGGACCGTCTCGCTAACTCAGAGCAAGACCGCGAAGGTCTCGACGTTCCGCCTGTCGCCGACCACGCTCGAGGTCCTGCGGGCCACGCTCGCGGCCTGCCCGCGGGATCTCGTCTGCCCGTGGCCGGCCAGTGGCGAGACGTTCCGGGACCAGTTCGGCCTGATCGTCCAGAAGGCCGGGATCCGGGCCGGGACGTGGAAGTGGATCCGCCGCGGGTCCGGGAGCGATGTCGAGCAGCAGCTCCCCGGGGCCGGGCACCGCCACCTCGGGAACACGCGGGCGGTGTTCGACCGATCCTACGCGGACCCGAAGATCATCGGCCGGACGACGCCCGCCCCGCGCGAGCTGCTTGTCCGCGCGTTGAGTTGTGAACCTAGAGAAAAGGCGGGGGGGGGCATTCACAGAATCCGCCGCCGGATAGCGTGAGGCGCCGCGTCGGGTGAGCGGTGCTCGACCTGGTGCTGCCGCAGCAGCTCCCGCGGCACCGTCCGGCCGACGATCTCCGCCGCCTCCGCGAGATGCTCGGGCGTGACGCCTCGAGGCCGCCGGCAGCAGATCGTCGCCCCGGCCAGCGTCGCGGCCCGGTGGACGCGGACGATCCGGTCGTCGTACTCGAGGTCCGCCCGGACCGGCCGGTCGCCGACGACATCCACGACCCGGCCCTCGTTGTGGTAGTTCGCGACCTCGACGGCCGTCCCCGTGCCGATCCCGCGAAGCGTCGCCAGGGCCGGGGCGTGGGCCTGGAGCCGCCGCTGCCCGCAGACGAACACATAGGCCAGGTCGATGCCCGTCGCCCGCGAGAACTCGCGGACGGTCTTCCCGGTGCCGTGGAGGTCGACGAACAGCGTCCCTGGGGCGAGCTGCCGGGCGTAGTGGACGAAGGACTCGCTCGGCCGGCGGAGGGTCTCGCGGCTGGCGTGAAACGACGCGACCTGTCCGCCGTAGATCGCGTGGTAGACGCCGCCCAGGAGCAGGGCATCGCGCGAGACGAAGGCGATCCGCTCCGGCTGGGCGATCGCGGCGTAGTCGTGGACCAGGGCCGCGGCCGTCAGGAGAAAGGGCACGTTCGCCGCCGCGGCCCCGTCCCACCAGCCGGCCTCGGGCGAGCCCTTGGGGTGCGGATTCTGGAGCCGTGCGGCCCGGGCTGCCGCCGCGATCTCCCACAGGCCCGCCTTCTCCCAGGCCTGCTCGGCCGGCGTCAGCCTGCCGCCGGTGTAGCGTTCGGCCGCGAGGCCCGCGGCCCGGGGCTGGGCGTAATCGCTGCGGGGATTGTCGCCGACGTGGAGCTCCGCCTCGCGGGCCTGCTCGGTCCGCCACCAGCGGCCGGTCCATTTGTCATCCCAGCTTGTGACGATGTCGACCGTCCGCGGGATCCCGATCCTGTCGGCCAGCTCGCGGACCTGTTCTGTGGAGAAGTAGGTGTCGGAGACGATCCGGTCCCCGGGCCGGACCCGCGCGACGTTCTCGGCGATCGGGAACGCCCCCCGCAGCTCGGCCGCCCACTCGTCGCGGGCGAGGGCGTCGACGCGACCCGCCTCCCAGCCGGTGATCGCCCGGACCTGGCCGAAGATCCCGCTCCAGGTCTTGTCGCTCCGCCGCTCCGCCTCCTGGCGGATCGGGACGTAGGCCGGGCCGCCCACGGCCTCGAACAGCCGCCACGGCTCGCCGCAGGCCCGTCCCATGAGCGTGTCGAAGAAGTCCCAGGAGGTCATGCCCACATCCTCCCGGGGCGGCGGCGGCCGTCGACATCCGACAGGCCCTCGGCCTGGCCGCACATCCACGGCGAGGCCGCGTAGCAGCCGATCCGCCGCTCGCGGTGGAGGATGCCGTAGTGGTGGTCGACGTGGTGGCGGGCGGTCCACAGGGCCGGATCGGGCCGCAGGTGGGCCTGGAGCGTCGCCAGGGCCTCCCGGCCGATCACGGCGTAGGCGTGGGTCCGGTTGACGTTCCGCCCGCGGACGAGGCCCGCGTTCACCGGCTCCGGCTTCGTCAGGTGCTGGCCGCCGAGGTAGAGCTGGCCGCAGTCGGCCGGGACCTCGAGGGCCGCGAGCCGGTCGCAGAAGTCCGGGACGAACGTGGCGTCGTCCTCGAGGACGAGAAGCCGCTCCACGCCGTCGGCGATCGCCGCGTCGATCACGGCGGCGTGCGAGCGGTAGCAGCCCCACGCGCCGGGCGTGGTCTTCCACCAGGCCGGCGGCGTATCGTCCTGACCGTCGACGGCCGGGTAGGGCAGGGCGTCGAGCCGGCCGCCGAGCCGGTCGTAGAACGCCGCCAGCCGGTCGGGCCGGCGGGCGAGCGAGATCACGACGGCGAGGTCGAACATGGCGGCGCCTCCGCGGCCTCGACCTCCGCCAGGCAGGCCGCGTATCCGGCCAGGTCGACCGGCGTGTCGGCACTCTTCGCGGCGCCTTGGTGGCGGGCGAGCTTGTCGAGGATCATGATCTGGGCCCAGTCGGCCACCGTCAGCGGCTCTCGGAGCTTGTGGCCGAAGATCGCGTTCACCGCGGCGACGGTTTTCGCGAAGTGTTCGCCCGGCGGGCCGTAGGTCGTGCGGCGCTGGCGGATCGTGCGGCTGGCGATGTCGAGCAGCTGCTCGGCGATGGTCTCGGGCAGGACGACCACGGGTTGCTCCTCGAGGTAGCGGACCATGCGGATCACATGGACGAGCCACGAGGCTAGGGACCCGCTCGTCCCAGTCCAGGCGCCCGAGAACCGCCGGGCCTCGTGCTCCGCCTGGTCGAGCTGCTCGGGCGTGAGCCAGACCGCCGGCCTCATGAGCTGCGGACCTTGCCGTCGGCCGTGATCCGCTGGTTCGCCACGTCGAACGAGCCGTCGGCGTGGATCGTGGCGATCGCGAAGCCCCAGTTCCACTTGTTTATCCGGGCGTACTCCGGACGGAGGTCGCAGAGACAGCCCGTCGACCAGCAGAAGACCTCGGCGCCGAACATATCGGGTTCACAGTGGCCGCTCGTGCGGTGGCCGTGGCCCTCGAGGACGGTGTGGTGGAGGCGGAGGAACGCCCCGCGGGCCTGGTTGACCGGGGCGCTGATCCCCTTGCCTTTTTCGTGCCCGTGGAGGATCGGCAGCTTGGCGGCCATGATCGGCCGCTGGTCCTTCACGAGCTCGATCCCGTGCCGGCCCAGGTGGAGCCAGTGGTCGAGGCCCATCTCCGGCTCGTCGCTGATCTCGGGGGCGTGCTGCCACAGCCAATGCTCCCACCGCTCCTCGTGGTTTCCGCACTTGAAGACGATCGGGATCTCGGGGAACGTCTGGCGGATCCACCCGAGCAGCTCGCGGATCGCGACGAGCTCGGCCTTGAAGTTCCGCCTCGCCGGATTCTTGGTCCACCGCGAGATCGCGTAAAAGTCCGCCGTGTCGCCGTTCAGGACGAGGGCCTCGATCTTCTCGCCGACCAGGGCGTCGACCGCAGCCCGGACGGCGGTCTCCGAGTGGTAGGGGACGTGGATGTCGGACAGGATCCCGACCGGCCCGGTCACGTCGAGGACGTGGGGCTCCCAGCCGTCGGCCTTGCTAGCCGGCATGGCGAAGACCTGGCCGGCCTGTCGGGGCGGGCGAGCCGTTCCGCCGACGCTCGCCAGGCTGCGTCGCTTTTTCTTGCCTATCAAGCCCAAGGCGTAGCGGATCCGCAGGCAGGCCTGCTCGAGCGTCAGGGCGCCGTTACTCTCAGCTTGAAGGCGGCGGCCGAGGGTCTTCGCCGGGGCGTCCGGGTGCAGGGCCACGAGCTTCCGCGCGAGGTGGGTCAGATCGTCGCCGGACTGTTGGCCTTTGCGGGGCATCCTTGCCTCCTGGTGGTGTGTCTTCTGTCTCGTTGTCCGACCGTCAGCTGGCGACCGGCCCCCACTTGCCGGCCGGGCATCTCTCATTCGCCCACGCGAGCTTGGAGACGAACGCCCGCTCCCGCACGACTGGGCATCCGCACAGTCGGCACGCCTTGCCGTCGAAGTGTTCGCACGTCTGGCAGACCGCGAAGCGGGCGTCGATCTGCTCCTGGGTGCAGCGGAGCATCCCGGCGGCGACGTGGGCGGCGGCAGCGGAGGCGAAGTTCGCGGCTTTCTGGAGAAGGCCCGGCGTTCTCGCGCGCGGGTAGGCCGCGTGCCGTTCGTCTACCGTAATGGTGTCGCCGTCCTCCGAGACGATGCAGGGCCGCACCTCGTCAAGCGTGTAGCCACGCTCCGCTGCGCGCTGCTCAAAATGCCGCCGCAGTCCGGTAATCATGGGAATGCGTTGCAATCGCAAATTGGGATTAGGTATGGCACCCCGCAGACGCTGTATGAAAATGCCTGCTGGTAGTTCACCGTCCCGCAGCATGTGCCAGTCCAAACGTACTGTGGAAACGGCTCCGGGATCTCTTGAGTACGGTTTATGTTTATGTAGCCAATCATTTCGAGAAAGTCGGCGACCTGC
>Ga0315905_10000841_pt1 | contig 33738 bp, 32 predicted proteins | sample LakEriMetagenome_5_FD_203522 | JGI IMG/M metagenome (GOLD analysis project Ga0315905, IMG submission 203522) | Freshwater fungal communities from buoy surface, Lake Erie, Ohio, United States - Buoy 4 MA121 | ecosystem: Environmental > Aquatic > Freshwater > Lake | place: USA: Lake Erie, Ohio... | reverse complement strand
AACCAGCACTTTCACTAAAAACACCATTCGCGTATAAATATTGTTCTAAATTTTTGCCTTTGACATATTCCATCACCATACAAGATAAACCATTTTCTTGAAACAGTTCAGGATACACTTTGACAATGTGAGGATGATCAAAGGTAGCTAAAACCATCGCTTCGGTGTTAAACTTGTCCTGTTCTTCTGCTAAAAATTCTCCAAAACCTTCTGTATTCCCATATTTATCTCGATAGCGTTGTTTCAAAAAGGAGACATTGAGGCTTTTGATAGCGACTTGTTTTTTGCGTTTATGATCTTGCGCTAAATAGGTAATACCAAATCCTCCCTGTCCAAGGGTGTCAATAATTTCGTATTGTCCTCTTTTGAGTAGTTGCCCTGGGGTAAAATAAGCCATAATAAAATTTAATTTGTCAGAATCAGGTGGTTATCGAGCGAAGTCGAGATAATGTCCGGGATTAAAGGATTTTCAGGATAAAGAGGAAAATAATTATGTTGGTGGTTGAAAAGCCTATATATATGGGCGCACACTTTTCCACCCATAACATAAATATAGCCTAGCCTTTGAAATTTGCCAAGTCTTAATAGATTAAATTGTCCAGGATTTGAGGATTTTCAGGATAAAGAGGAAAATAATTATGTTGGTGGTTGAAAAGTCTATATATATGGGCGCACACTTTTCCACCCATAACATAAATATAGCCTACCCTTTGAGATTTGTCAAGTCTTAATAGATTAAATTGTCCAGTATTTGAGGATTTACAGGAAAGTTGAAAAGAACAGGAAAATCAGTTGTGTAATTAATTCCGTCTCATTACTTAAAATCTATGGCGTTTCTCAATCTCTGCGCCTCTGCGCCTCTGCGTGCAAAAAATCATCCCATTACACCAAATCCAGGGAATATATGTAGAGATGTTACGGTGATCAAAATTTCTGAAAAAAGTGTTAATTTGCCCTTTAGAATTAAAGATTATTCTGTAAACTCGCTTGCATCAGAGGGGGGTATTTATGAGTCGTCCCATTATTCTTGGTATTGTCGGTGATAGTGCTGCTGGAAAAACAACCCTGACTAGAGGTATCGCGCAGGTACTCGGTCCTGAAAATGTGACTATGATCTGTACAGATGATTATCACCGCTACGATCGCATACAACGGGCAGAGATTGGTATTACAGCATTACATCCTGATTGTAACTATTTGGATATTATGCAGCAACATTTATCGCTGCTACGAACAGGACAACCCATTCTGAAACCAGTTTATAGCCACAAAACAGGGACTTTTGAACCACCGCAATATATCAAACCCAGTAAATTTGTCATCATCGAAGGCTTACTAGGTTATTCTACTCGGATCGCTCGTGATGCTTATGATGTTAAAGTTTACCTCGCACCTCCTGAACCACTCCGCGCTAATTGGAAGGTAAAACGGGATACTCAAAAGCGGGGATATACTCCAGAACAGGTATTAGCGGAATTAGATAAACGTGAACCAGACTCAGAAGCGTATATTCGTCCTCAGCGTCAATGGTCAGATATTGTTGTTAGTTTCTATCCACCTAATAATGAAATAGATGAAACTAATGGACATCTAAATGTGCGGTTGGTACTACGTCCTTCTATTCCTCACCCGGATTTTACCAAAATTATTCACGCTGGACATAGTGATTCCCAGTCAGCTATCCGTTTGGGACTGGATAGAGATATGGGAAAACCAGTGGATGTTTTAGAAGTTGATGGTCATGCAAATTTGGATCAGGTGAATAAAATCGAACAAATTATGTGTGCAGATATGCCCTATTTAAAGAATGTTTGCGATCGGGAAATTAATCCAGAATTGGGGAGAATTGCGGGTACAACTGGAGAAACTCTGCAAAGTTACCCCCTTGCTCTTACTCAATTAATTATTACTTACCATATGCTCAAAGCTACGCAAATTTATCAGTAGAATTTTACGTAATTTGAGGTGAGTTTAAAAGGTGCATTTTCATAGTTTTATTAAACGCAGATAAACGCAGATAAACGCAGATGAAGATGGATAAATTTTCCCTGAACTTAGTTCCGAAAACTGGTGTTTCTGGGTTGGAGTATGAAACCAGGAAGATATCAAATCTCAAATTGGTATGACTTATTGTCTCAGAATAGCGGACTTGCCTGAAAATGAACGCCCCCGTGAAAGATTAATGACTCATGGACCGAAAATTTTAGCTACAGCGGAATTAATCGCTATTCTGCTGGGTACTGGCCAAGGTCCTGGTAAACTATCAGCGGTTGGTTTAGGGCAATATATATTACAACAATTGGGTAAAGGTCAGTGTGATCCCTTATCTGCTTTACGAGATGTCACTCCCGCTGAGTTGATGGAAATACCAGGTGTTGGACCGGCTAAAGCGACGACTATTTTGGCTGCAATTGAATTGGGTAAACGTGCTTTTTTATGCCGTCCTTCCGACGGTACAGTTATTGATAGTCCTATGTCTGCCGCTGCCGCGCTTAGTCAGGACTTGATGTGGCAGAACCAAGAACGATTTGCAGTGCTGTTATTAGATGTCAAAAATAAGTTATTAGGAACAAAGGTAATTACTATTGGGACTGCGACGGAAACTTTAGCCTCTCCCCGTGATATTTTTCGAGAAGTGATTCGTCAAGGTGCTACACGGGTAATAGTAGCCCATAACCACCCCTCTGGAAGTCTAGAACCTAGTGAAGCAGATATAGAATTGACTCGTCAATTATTGGCTGGTGCGGAACTTCTAGCTATTCCTATTTTAGATCATTTGATTTTAGGTAATGGCAATCATCAAAGTTTACGAGAAATTACTACTTTGTGGGATAATTGTTCTCAGGTTGATTGATCATAGGATTTGTTGGTGTATGAGATCATGAATTTGTCTCACGCAAAGGCGCACAGACCCCAGAGGAACAGAGAAAGGAGAATTTTTCAAAATGGATTTTATCACTATTTTAGGACTGGTCGCAGGTGTATTAACTACGATCGCTTTTTTACCGCAAATGTTCCAAATTTGGCTGACAAAATCGGCGAAAGATGTTTCTTTTGTGATGTTAATTATTTTTATGAGTGGGTTGTTTTTGTGGTTAATTTATGGCATCATTATCGGGGCTTTACCAATTATTATGGCCAACGGGGTGACATTATTTTTTAATTTGATTATTCTATGGCTTAAAATTAAATATAGATAACTTTTAGATAATTTTACTAAAAAACTGTGACATCATCTTTATTTGACTCGGAACGTCTTCTTTTTACCCCCGCAACCCCCAATAATGACTCTATTCCCGTGATTTTCGCTTTTCCTAATGAGTACACTGTGGGGATAACTAGTCTGGGTTATCAGGTAGTGTGGGCGACTTTGGCTACCCGTGATGATTTACAGGTAAGTCGTTTATTTACTGATATCCATGAACCACTTCCTAGATATCCAGAATTATTAGGTTTTTCTATGTCTTGGGAATTAGATTATGTGAATATTTTTCATCTTTTGGAATCTTTAGAAATCCCTATTCGGGCTAATTCTCGTGATCAAAATCATCCCCTAATTTTTGGTGGTGGACCGGTTTTGACGGCTAACCCAGAACCCTATGCTGATTTTTTTGATATCATTTTATTGGGAGATGGTGAAAATCTGCTTGGTGATTTTATAGATACTTTTAAAAAAGTCAGAAATGCTGATAGAAAAACTCAATTAAAAACTTTATCTCAAGTCCCAGGAATTTATGTTCCTAGTTTATATGTAATAGAATATATTACACCAGATGGGGCAATAAAATCAATTAATCCTATTGATTCCCAAATTCCGCCAATTATTCAAAAGCAAACTTATCGAGGAAATACTCTTTCTGCTTCTACTGTGGTGACGGAAAAAGCCGCTTGGGAAAATATTTATATGGTGGAAGTGGTGCGAAGTTGTCCAGAAATGTGCCGCTTTTGTTTGGCTAGTTATTTAACTTTACCTTTTAGAACTGCGAGTTTAGAAACTTCTTTAATTCCGGGAATTGAACGGGGTTTAAAAGTTACTAACCGCTTGGGTTTATTGGGGGCTTCTGTCACCCAACATCCAGAATTTACTGAATTATTGGATTATATTAGTCAGCCTAAATATGATGATGTGCGGTTGAGTGTCGCTTCTGTGAGAACCAATACAGTTACAGTTAAATTGGCTGAAACTTTGGCGAAACGCGATACAAGATCATTGACAATTGCTGTGGAAAGTGGTTCTGAAAAAGTCCGTAAAATTGTTAATAAAAAACTGTATAATCAGGAAATTATCCAAGCGGCTATTAATGCAAAAGCTGGTGGTTTATCTAGTTTGAAACTCTATGGAATGGTGGGAATTCCTGGGGAAGCAGCAGAGGATGTAGACGCAACTGTAAAAATGATGGAAGATGTTAAAAAAGCTGCGCCTGGATTGCGTTTAACACTAGGATGTAGTACATTTGTTCCCAAGTCTCATACTCCATTTCAATGGTTGGGAGTTAATAAACTATCGGAGAAGCGGTTGCAATTATTACAAAAGAAACTCAAGCCCCAAGGTATAGAATTTCGACCAGAAAGCTATAATTGGTCAATTATACAAGCTTTGTTGTCCAGAGGCGATCGCCGACTTTGCCAATTATTAGAATTAACCCGCGATTTTGGGGACTCTTTGGGTAGCTACAAACGCGCTTTTAAACAACTGAAAGGACAAATTCCCGATTTAGATTTTTACGTTTATAGTAATTGGTCAACTGAGCAAATTTTACCCTGGAATCACTTGCAAGGACCACTACCTCAGTCTACATTAATTAAGCATTTAATAGAAGCTACAAACTTAGAATTGAATCATGAATAATGCACAAAGATACATTGTCTGATTGTACTTTTGATAAAGTTGCGAATGTCGGAGGGTTTTGGCAAGATGTTGAATAAATGTCAAAGTCAACCCTCACTGACAGAAAAAGGCTATTTTATGTTTTAAAAGTCTAAATTCATACTAGCTTGGGCGATTCTAAATTGCGGTTCATTTTGCATACAGGTAAAACCCACCTACCTGGGTTTGAAAAGCTTGATTTTCTGTTATCCGCGCGGGCGGATTTGGTTTTTGTATTAGCGGTTGTTTGGTGTGACGCGGCCATATTATGTTCGCAAAAATTTTCTGAATATCTTCTAAAAGGGTAAGTATCCTGTTGTAAGCATTTTATAACCAAAGGCGATGCAAATTAGTGAGAGAAAAAACTGCCATAAACTAGTAGGGTTAAGAATTGCACGACTGCTAATAAATATGGCCATAATCCCAACGAAAACAGCAGTCCATCCTAAATCTTTCATACTTCCTGGGGCAAAAACTAGCAAGAGTACACCTAATGTCAATGCTAATACTGAAATATCAGCAGAAATTCCTCGCCACCAATAAGGATAAACGTTGGTTGTAAAAAAGATATTTTGTCCTACTAGGTAAATACCTAAAATTAGCAAACAAAAGCCGGCAATTCTCAGTAAAAAGCCCATAATGTACCCCGGTGAAGAAATTTACATCTGACTAAGAAGCTGTGAAGCAGCTAAATTGTACAATCTTAATATGCTGAATTTTCCTTGTACTGCGGGCATATTTAGACAATCTCAGTACACTGCCCGCTATAATACAAGTTAAATGCAGTACATCAAACAATTGAGGTCGAGAAACCTCGACCCTAATGGTTTTCTAATTTTATCACTGTATCTGACTCAAGTACATATATGTACTTGTGTGGTCAGGGAACAGGTTACAGGGAACAGGGAACAGGGAACAGGTTACAGGGAACAGGGAACAGGGAACAGGGAACAGGTTACAGGGAACAGGGAACAGGGAACAGGGAACAGGGAACAGGGAACAGGGAACACAGGAAGAAAGACAGAATTGATACTTACTGAGTCTTGTATGACTACGCCACGGAAGCTATCAAAAATCAAATAGGAGTCCTATATCAGTGTATTAAATTTATTTTCCTTCTATAGCGGCGACTATACCAAAGATGATAAATAGAAAACCGCCTAAGAAGGTAATTTGTCTTTCGGAAATTTTACCTGCTATTAATTTACCACCAATGACGGCGATCGCTGCACAAATTGCGTGTCCTAATATTGCGCCGGCTGTGACACCAATGGGGTTATTACTGGCTGCGAGGGCTATGGTGGCTAATTGTGTGCGATCGCCCCATTCTGCTATAAATGTTAGTACGAAGGATTTTAGTAAAATTGACCAGACACTTTTTTGCTGGGAATTATCTAAATCTGCCTTTTCTACCGCCTCTTGTGCCTCTTCTACGACTTCTTCAGTAGCAGATACAGGCATTTTATTAGCATCATAAATCAACTTCAAACCAAAGGCAATAAACAAAACTATTTCGGCGTAATGAATGTAGATTTTTGGTAATAAAGACACTACCTGCCCAAATGCAACTGATAAGATAGTCATAGCCGCTAAAGCAGCTATCACACCAAAGAACACCAAGCGCCGTGGGTGGTGCATGGACAGAATCACAGCGATAAAAAAGGTTTTATCACCTAGTTCAGAAATGGTAATTAGTAATAAACCGGCGGTAAAGGCTGTTAACACTCTCTCAAACTCCTCAAGGATTTTTTACCCGTGTGGAGTATCAATGAGAGCCATAAAACCTCACTGAACTCCACACTTTTCAATGTGTCGTCAGTGAAGGTCTCGCTTTCAAATACTTTGTTTATTCGCTATCTAAACCAGGCTCATCACCAGTATGTTGATTTAGATATACTGAACAGATAACTTTGATTTACTGTCAGCAGCTACTCCCCTTCTATTAATTTTGCATAATACTCTTGTTGAGATTAAAAGTCAAGCCTTTTGGAAAGGAAAAATATGGCAGCACGGCGACGGTGAAGCCAGAAACAGTTCTGTTAAAATAGATTGATACTAATTTGAGATTATGACCTATTTAGAAACCGCAGCCCAATTTTACAGCCAAGTTGCTCAAACACCGGAAGTGGGGCTATGCTGTGTCCAAAGTACACCTTTACAATTACCAGGGCTGAAAATTCCTCTGGTTATGCAGGAAATGAACTATGGTTGTGGAACTACGGTTCATCACAACGAACTTAATAATGAACCGACAGTTTTATATGTTGGTGTCGGTGGTGGTTTAGAAGCGTTACAATTTGCTTATTTTTCTCGTCGTCCTGGTGCGATTATTGCTGTTGAACCTGTGGAGGCTATGCGAGAAGCTGCAATGCGTAACTTAGAAATTGCTGCAACGGAAAACCCCTGGTTTGATACTAGCTTTGTTGAAATTCGTCCGGGAGACGCTTTTAATTTACCTGTGGCTGATGCTTCGGTGGATATAGTAGCGCAAAATTGCCTTTTCAATATTTTTGAACCAACGGATTTAACTCGCGCTTTAAAGGAAGCATATCGAGTATTAAAACCCGGCGGTCGCTTACAAATGAGTGATCCAATTGCTACCAGTCCAATTCCTGATCATTTACAACAAAATGAACATTTACGCGCTTTATGTTTATCCGGCGCTCTTACATATCCAGAATATACTCAACTAATAATTAATGCTGGTTTTGGACAAGTGGAAATTCGCGCACGTCGTCCTTATCGTTTATTAGATAAACATAGTTATCAACTACAGGAAAATATCCTTTTAGAAAGTCTTGATTCTGTGGCTTTTAAGGTGGAAATCCCCTCAGACGGGGCTTGTATTTTTACTGGTAAAACAGCAATTTATGCGGGTAAGGAAGAATTTTTTGATGATCAATCTGGACATATTTTACAAAGGGGAATTCCTGTGGCTGTTTGTGATAAAACGGCGGAAAAGTTAGCAGTTATCAATGCTGAAGAAATCATTATTACTGATTCTACATGGTATTATGATGGTGGAGGATGTTGTTAATTCTATACAGTATTTTCCTCCGCTATTAAGTACAGTTTTCTATCCTCAAACCTGTAAGGGCGGGGTTTCCCCGTCCTCAATAGTATTTTATTAGAGCGAGAACTACTATGATTCTTGAATTTCCTTTTGTAAAGCCTGAACTTGCTGAAGAGATAATTCCGTAACCTCAGCAATTTGTTGTAAATTCATGCCAGTTCGTAACAATTTTAAAGCAAACTTTCTGGTTGCTTCAGCTTGACCTTCAGCTTTACCTTCAGCTTTACCTTCTTCTAAAGCTTCTTGATAAACTCTGGTTTGTTTCAACTCACTTAAACCTAACATAGCTTCAATCTCCTTTCTGCTTTTTTTGGGTAATTTGTAGACGATAATTGTCTCAATCAGATTAATTAAATCCCGTTTAATTTTGGTATCAGTTAGTTGTTGGTTTGCTTGGGCAATTAAACGTCTTGCTAATGCTGGTGCAGCCTTCTCTGTTTCTATTACCAGTTTAACAACTCCCACCCCTAAAGAACTCTCTCCCAACTCGTCTAAATAAATGCGTGTAACTCTTTCAAGCAGTAAGATTTCCCCAAATTGTACATTCTGTTCTCTTTCTATATTACGACTAGGATAGATGATTACAGCTTGCCAAGGATGAGGAGTTTTGTATTGTCGTAGGTAGAGAAAAAGTTCTGCAAAGAGACGATAATATAAATCATCATCGGGTTGAAATTGAACCTCAACAATGTAAAATGGTTTTTTGGCATCTTTGGTGGTTGGTAAAAATAAACCGTCTAAACGAAAAGCCAGTTGTTTAACTTCACGAGAGGTAAATTCATACGTACCTGCTTCTGTGGGAGACTGGTTAATTAATTCAAAAAAGATGCTAGGAAATGCTTGAAATAAGCTATAGAAAATTGTATCGGTTTTCACGGTAATTGAGTAATTCTTGTATCTAATCTAGCTGAGGTTTCGCGCAAAGAGGCAAAGGAGCAAAGACGCAAAGCAAGAAAACTCTCCTTCCCACGCAGAGCATCCTCGTTCCTCGTTCCCAGTCAGAGACTGGGAATGTCATCTTAGAGGTTCTACTTCCAGGTAAGAGATGCTTGATTTTTGCGTGTTTGCCACATTATCAGCAAAAAAGACTATAATATGGGAATATTTGCCCTGAAACTAGCTCAATCTATAATATATGATAAGCACATCCAATGTAGAGATAACAATTTCTTTGGCGGAACTAGGTTTAGAACAAGAAGAATTACAAACGCAAGTACGGAAGTTACTCCCGATACTACGAGAAGTTGATGGTGTCGAAACAGCAGATGTAGTCACCGTAGAACAAGCACCACCGAATACTAAAGCTATTGGCGGTTTTGTCTGGGAATTATTAACTACAAAAATTAATCCTGCTAATATCAAGTCTTTGGTTGGTTTTCTGGCTAAACGTTTCGGTAACACTGACAAAAAAGTAAAGATCAAAATTGAAAGAAATAAAGGTGATCTTAATGGTTTAGAACTTGAAATCGGGGATGTTAAGGATTTAGAACCAACGCTAAAAGCAATACAAGATTTTTTGGACAATAAAAAATGACAACTCAAGATAGCTATACTACTGATGGCTGAGTTTTGGAGTTTTACAAGGTTTTACAAAATTATAAAAAACCTAAATGTGCCAGGGTTTAGCACTGCTAAACCCCTACTATAAAATTAAAAAATCAAGAAATCAAAAAATCAAAAAATCAAGCCATTTTGAGTAGAATATGAACAAATTTGCATTATTAATAGGGGTGAGTGAGTACCAATCAGGATTTAGCCCTTTACCCACGACTGTTAAAGATGTTGAAGCTATCCAGGAAGTGCTGGTAAACCCAGAAATAGGTGAGTTTGCTGCGGAAAATGTCACCGTTTTGAAGAATCCGCAAAAGCCGGATATGGAAGAAGCTATTCATGATTTATATGATAATAGGCAAAGAGATGACTTATTGCTTTTGTACTTTTCTGGACATGGTTTAATTAATGATGACGGTAATTTCTACTTCTCAACTTCTTCTACAAAGAAAAAGAACGCAAGTTTTCTACCATATTTAGCTGTAGCTGCAAGTTATGTACATGAATGCATGAAAAAGAGCAAGTCAAAACGCAAAGTAGTAATTTTAGATTCCTGTTTTAGTGGTGCTTTTTCTCAAGGAATGACAGCTAAAGATGGTGGTGCTATAAATATTAAACAGCACTTGGGTGGTCAAGGAACAGCAATACTTACAGCTTCTACTTCAACACAGTACGCTTATGAAGAAGAAGGTTCAGAATTTGGGATTTATACTCGTTATTTGGTTGATGGAATTAAAACAGGTGCAGCAGATAAAGACGGAGATGGTTCGATTTCTATTGACGAATTACATGAGTATGTGAGTAGCAAAGTTCAAGAAGTTGCTCCAGCTATGACCCCAAAAATTTATCCTGTGGAGGAAGGTCATAGAATTATTCTAGCTAAGTCACCTCAAGATGATCCTAACCTTAAATACCGTAAGGAGGTAGAAGAATGTGCTTCGGAAGACGAAGGAGAAATTAGTTTCATTAATAGACAATCTTTAAATGTTATTCAAAAAAAACTAGGTTTAACAATTGATATAGCTCAAAGAATTGAGGCCGAAGTTCTCGAACCATATCAAAAGCGACAAGAAAAGTCACAAACTTATGAAAAGGCTTTCTGTCAATTAATAGAACAAAAATATCCAATTTCCGAAAGAAGCCGTAAGCAATTACAAAGATTACAAAATTCTCTTAATCTTCGAGATGAAGATATAGCTTCTATTGAAGAGCGAATACTAGCTAATAAACAAGTAGTATATTCACCTTCCTCACCAAATAATACTGAACCAAAACCGGAAAAGTTTTTAGATATTCCCGTCACCAGTTTTAAATTTGAAACAGCTAAGTTAATTCCTGGCGTTTTGAGTTTGGGAAAAAGTTCAGAAATTCAACGCATTACCAAAAACGCAAATTATTTTGGCGAAGATTTGGGAAATGGTGTAATTCTGGAAATGGTATCTATCCCTGGTGGAACTTTCAAAATGGGTTCTCCAGAAAATGAGGAAGCCCAAAATTCGGATGAAAGTCCACAACATCAAGTTACTGTTCCCCCCTTTTTCATGGGTAAATATCCAGTTACGCAAAAACAATGGCGGGCTGTAGCTGCACTAGGAAAGGTTGACATTGATTTAAAATCTGATCCATCTTATTTTAAAGGTGATAATCTGCCTGTTGAGTGTGTATCATGGAATGATGCTCGAGAATTTTGTGACAGACTTTCCCGAATGGCAAATAAAACCTATCGTTTGCCTAGCGAAGCTGAGTGGGAATATGCTTGTCGTGGAGGAACTATTACCCCGTTTTATTGTGGGGAAACAATTTCTACAGATTTAGCTAATTATGATGGTAACTACACTTACGGGCAGGGACAAAAAGGACAATATCGAGAAAAAACCACAAAGGTAGGAATTTTTCCCGCCAACCCTTTTGGTTTATATGATATGTGTGGGAATGTGTGGGAATGGTGCGAGGATGGGTGGCATGAAAACTATATAAACGCGCCTACCGATGGCAGTGCTTGGACAAGTCTAAACAGTCAACGTAAACTGCTGCGCGGTGGTTCGTGGTACTACAATCCTGGAAATTGCCGTTCTGCTTATCGCGGCGACTTCAACCTCGACGACAACGGCAGCAATATTGGTTTTCGGGTTGTATGTAGTGGTGCGGCGAGGACTTGTTAGCACTCTGCACTTTTGCTCTTTTGCGCTTTGCGCTCTTATTCTTTTCACTTCCCTAGCGTAACGGAGTGGAGCGATCAAAAATATTTTTTCAGATTTTGGTAATGATTGATGGGTTGTTTATCCATAATATAGGAAACTTTCGATTTAGTCAAGTGGTATTGAGTTTAAATCACAAAAATGGTGTAAGCCTTACCAAGCTAGAAATATTTGACTATATTTTTAGTAAATATGTCCCAATTATCAATAGTCTGTCACTTCCCCTTGTCTCTGAGGTTGAATGACCTTTAAAATATCCTCTTATAGAAATTCGTGCTAGAGATGCTTCTATGATTACACCTTTTTTTCAGCAGCTAAATTCACCTTTAACAAAGCAGCAAATTAACGTTTTACAAGTTAATTTGGGAAAACTTTGTAATTTGACTTGTAACCATTGCCATGTGGAAGCTGGTCCGAAAAGGACTGAGGAATTAACACCGGAAGTTTGTCAACAGTTAATTACTTTAATTAGTAAGTTTCCGCAAATTAAAACGGTAGATTTAACTGGTGGCGCTCCAGAAATGAATTATGGTTTTAAGTCTTTGGTAGAAGCTGCTAAAAATGCAGGTAAACAGGTCATTGTCAGATCAAATTTGACGATTTATTTTGTGGAGGGATTTGAGGATTTACCAGATTTTTTGGCTGAGAATAAGGTAAGGATTGTCGCTTCTCTTCCCTGTTATTTAGCAGATAATGTGGATAAAATGCGGGGAAATGGTGTTTTTGATCAATCAATTAAGGCTTTACAATGGTTGAATAAAATCGGTTATGGTCAAAATCCAGATTTGATTTTAGATTTGGTGTATAATCCTCCATTACCAAGTAGTGATGATTTTTCTTTAACTCCTGAACAGAAAAATTTAGAAAAGGCTTATAAAACCTTTCTGTCTGAAAAATTTGATATTCGATTTAATCATCTTTTTACGATTACTAATATACCTGTGGGGAGAACAAAGTTTCATTTAGAAAGAAAACAGCTTTATTCTCGCTATTTGCATTTTTTGGAATCTCACTTTAATGCAAATACAATTGATGGTTTAATGTGTCGTGAACAACTTTCTATTGATTATTTAGGGAATATTTATGATTGTGATTTTAATCAAATGATGAATTTACCTGCTAAAACTAGTAATGGTGAAAATTTGACTGTGAGTAAATTGTTAGAAATTGGTAGTTTAGATATAATTAATGAAGTCCAAACTGCTGAATATTGTTATGGTTGTACTGCGGGTTGTGGTTCTAGTTGTGGTGGTGCTATAGTCTAAAGTGACAAATATTAAGAAGTCATGAAATAATTACTTTGTAAAGAAATTTGCGGTAATTGAACTTCTAATTTTAATATCTAGTATAATCAAGTAAGTTAAGTCTCCTCACACCACATTTTTATTAAAGCCGTGAATTTATTTTTTGACGGTTTTTATTTTTTATGGCTAAGTAAAATCAAAAATCTCAAAAATGGTATAATCTGATTTGGTAATTATCAGAAAAGTATATGGCTTATTGGTTATTTCAAGGAAATCCCAAGTATTATCGGGTTTTAGACGCTATCAAGGAGTTAGAAGTAATTCCTTGGTTGGTAACTCGTTATGCTAAAGATATCGCTGCTGGTGATGGTGTTATTATTTGGTTATCTGGTAGTCAAGGGGGAATTTATGCGACAGCAGAAGTGATAGAACCCGCTCAATTCTTGACGGAAATACCAGATAAGAAATATTGGGTAGACTCTACAAGAGCTTTGGGAAAACAACAAGCGATAATTAGATTTACAAATAAATTTGTAGAATCTCCTTTACTGAAAAATCAGTTACAAGAAGATTCTGTACTTAAAAATTTATTGGTGCTTCGCGCTCCCAATTCGACTAATTTTAAGGTAAGTTCAGAAGAGTGGGAACAGGTACAGAAATTAATTCAGGAAAAGTAGGAAATATTAAAAATAATTTTGTTCCTCAAAGTGTTATGAAAGATTTTTTGTCTGGTTGATATTCTATGATCATGGAGAGTTTAACTCCTCACACCATACTTAGAACCGTAAAATATACAGCACTTCCCTGTGTTATGAGGTACATATCTAGCGGGCAAGATGCCCGCACTACAAGAGTTTCATGATTCAACTTTGTACCTCATAAGAGCGGAAACCGCTGTAGTATTTTGCGGTTTTTTCTTTGTATGTACTGACAAATTATTTCAAATCTGGATGTTACAGCACTTCCCGATGTTATAAGGTACAAGAACCCCACCCCTAACCCCCTCCCCGCAAGCGAGGAGGGGGCTTAAGATGTACCTTATAAGAGCGGAAACCCCTGTAACTAATCTATTGAAGTAAATCATATATAAATTTATTTTAGTCTAATTAAATATAAATATATTAACATCTGTAGATAATCATTAAAATTAACATTTTTAAACAAGTATTTAAAAAAATCTTTTTTTAGGTTATTATTAAAATAACTGTTTAAAAGTTAAACTAAAATTTAAATAAAACAGTGCTGTATTTAGATGGAGTACAAAACCTTTTATGGTTAGTGGATTTACTAGACAAGAAACCATTGCTTTAACTGGTATAAACTCTGGTAGACTAAGCTACTTAGACCGAACTGAATTAGTAGTACCAGAAAAGTTTGGTAATATTCGACACCCTAAAGTTGTTTATAAGTGGCAGCAAATTCTAGAAATTAAAACTATTGAAAGATTAAGAGAAAAACTTTCATTACAGGAAATCAGAAAAGTTTTAGACTTTTTAAGGTCAAGAAATTATGAATACTCATTTTTTCAGCATCGCCTAGTTTTTGTTAATTCCCAACTTTATTTAATTGAAAATATGCAAGATTTTGGTTTAATGGTATTAGAAACATCGGGAAAAAATCAGGGACAAGTTGTAATTCACGAAATTGGAGAAATTGGAGATATCATTACAGAATTGACAATTGAAGCAGAAAAACATCATGTTTTAGATTTTGATAAACGGACAGGATTAGTTTTAAAAAGGTAGAAGAAATACTAAGGATGATCAGGAGAAACCAGCAATGAGTTCTAATGTAGCTGCAAATCAAATATATCAGCGAGTAATGGAGCATACTGGCTTCTATCGTCATGGTGTACCAACTACAGGAGTTACAGAAGCGGAAGATATTCGCAAAAATTTTGAAAAGCGGATTAAATACAGTGCAGTAATTAATCCTGAGCAAATTAACGCTACAGCAATATATGAATTATCTGGTTCACCTTGTATTTATTTTACTCAATTAAATGAACCTAATCCTAGAGAGTTAGCTAAACTACATAAACTGTCTTGGAATCATGGTTTAGCTCCAATGTTATGGGTAATTACTCCTGATGAAGTTTTACTTTATAACTCTTATTCTCAACCAAAAGAACAAGATGAAATTGATCCAAATCGGAATTTAATTGAGAAATTTAAAACAACAGAAAGCGACTTAGAACGTATGAATAAATACGCTAGTCGGTTGCAAATTGAATCTGGTGAATTTTGGCAGCGGGAAAAAGCTAGAAAAATTGATCGTCAACAAAGAGTAGATTCAGTTCTTGTCAAAGATTTGAATGACGCGGAGGAAGAATTGACCGAAAATCAAAAATTAGATCGTCAATTTGCTCACGCGCTTTTAATTCGTTCTGTCTTTGTTGCTTATTTACAAGATAGAGGTATTTTAAATCAAGACTTTTTTAGCAATCGCTTTGGAGTAGAATCGTTTAACCTATTACTAAATAATAAATTAGCAACTTATAATTTGTTTGAGTGGTTGCAAACAATTTTTAATGGAGATTTATTTCCTGTTTCTCCTGAAGAAAAAAATGCTGTAGACAATAAACATCTCAAAATTGCACAAGATTTAATAAGTGGTAAAGTAGATCCAAAAACAGGACAACTACGTTTATGGCGTTATTATGATTTTAAGGTAATTCCCATAGAATTAATTAGCTCAATTTATGAAAGTTTTATTTATGCTACAGATGCAAAAACAGCAAGAGAAAATAGTACCCATTATACACCGATTAATTTAGTTGATTTGGTACTGTCTGAAGTATTTAAAGAATTAGATGGTAATGCTAAAGTTCTAGATTTAGCTTGTGGTTCAGGTGTATTTTTAGTTGAATCTTTGCGGAGATTAGTTATTAAACGTTGTGCTAACGGAGAAATTCCCACTCGTAGTCTAATTAGAGAAACTTTATATAATCAAATCTTTGGCGTAGATATAGAACCGAAAGCTGTTCAAATAGCTGCTTTTAGTCTCTACCTCACTGCTTTAGAATTAGATTATGAATTAGAACAAAATCGTCAATTAACAGATGATTTAAAATTTGAAAAGCTAATTGGTAAAAATCTATTTACTAGCGACGTATTTGATGAAGAAGCAGAGTTTAATAAAATAGAAGTATTTGCACAAAAACAATTTCATGCAATTGTTGGAAATCCACCTTGGACAAAATCAATATTAAACAAATTAGCAGAAAAATATTGTAAGCGTAAACGTCCTGATTCTGGTTATCCAAATGGCTATCCTACAGCTAAAGGTACACCTCCAGATCAAGCATTTTTATGGCGTATTGGCGATTTTGCTAATGATAAAACTTGTATTGGATTGATTTTGGACGGTAAGCGTTTTTTTACTAATGAAGTAGCAGCTATAAAAGCTAAAGAATCTCTGTTAATGAGATATAAGCCAAAAGCGATTATTAATTTATCTAAACTTTATAGAGATGATTTATTTCCTAATTCTGAAGCTCCTGCAATGATCTTAATAGCAGAAGGGAAACGTTCAGAACAAAGAGATAATTTTTATTTTGTATGTCCAGAACGCTCTATAGATTTCCGAAAACATGGAATTATAGAAATTGGACCAGAACATATTAAAAAGCTGCCAGTTTTTAGCACAGCATTAGATTCAGATATGCTGAAAATTGCTACTTGGGGTAGTGCTAGAGATATGTATCTCATCCAGAAATTAAGGATATTTGCAGAAATCGAACAAATAGTAACAAATTCTTGCAACAATGGATTTAAAGTTGGTAATCAGAAATATCCAATTCCAGAGGAAATGCGTGATAAAAAATGGCTACCTTCTGGGAGAATATCCCGCTATCAGATTAACTCGCAACAGTTAGATACTTTACCATATCAAAAATTAGAATCACCCAGAAACCCAAAAATATACAAAGCACCGTTAATAATTATTTCAGAAAAAGTAGATTATCATGGTGTTTGTGCAGCTTTTAGTGAAGAAGATATTGTTTATACAAAAAGTTATTCAGGAATAACTTTTGCCGAAAATCTAGTGCATTTAGCTCACTATTTGAATGGAGTTATTAACTCATCAATTGCAAGCTACTTTATATTCATGACTGCTTCATCATGGGGGATAGAACGTCATAAGGTTATGACACAGGATTTAGCACAACTACCTGTTCCTGAACCTAATAAAGACAATGAAAGATTGATTACTCAAATTATTAAGATAGAAGGTAGATTGCGCGAATCTTCCAATAAATCTCTTGAAAAAGATTTGAGAAAACAACTTGATAAAGCAGTATTTGATATCTATGGTTTAAATGATGATGAACGTATTTTAGTTGAAGATACAACGCAAATCACGATTGATTTATATATGAATCGTGAAAAATCAGCAGCATTAAAAAAACCTAAAGCTACTGATTTAGAAGCATACACTTTGAGTTTTATGAGTGTGATTGAACCATTTTTTGACACGCTCAAAGAAAGAAGTATAGTTGCGGATATATTTGATATTGCTAATACACCATTACAGGTGGTTAAATTTAGTATAGTACCATATCCAGGTCGTGAGCAAGTTGTACAAACTATTCAGGCTGAGGATTTGATAACTGTGCTGCAAAGTATTGCGAAACAACTACCACCAAAATTTGGTGATCGTGTTTTTACACGACGCAATTTAAAAGTTTATGTAGGTGAAAATATATATATCATTAAACCTTGTCAACTTCGTTACTGGAGTCGTTCTGCTGGGTTGAATGATGCTGATTCTGTTTTACTTGAAAATTTAAGGATGAAATAAGTTATGTTCCCATTGGATGATTCAGGTACTGTTGGACAACCATCATTTATTAACCGAAGAGACATTATTGCAACAGTATTTGATATTATCCAAGCAGCTTGGATTCAAGTATGTCAAAAACCAGAGATTAATATTAAAAGTGATGAACCAATCATAGCGGGAGCTTTATATCATGAAATGAGGGCTGAAAAAAAACGTCGAAATATACAAGACGGTCCTCCACTGATAATAAATGAAGCTGCAACAAGACGTTCTCAACGCAGTCTTAAACCTGATGGTTTTATTGATTTTAAAATGGTTTATTCCTGGGATATTGAAGATTATTTTGGTATAGAGTGTAAGCGAGTTAGCAGTACAAAACCAAATAGACATTTAGCAAAAGATTATGTTATCGAAGGTGTAAAAAGATTTGTTGAAGGTACATATAGCATAGGTGATGACTATGCAGCAATGTTGGGATTTGTGATTGATGGTAAAGTTAATGATTGTATTGATTTAATTTGCGATCGCCTGAATAAATATAAAAATGATATATGCTTAAAAGAAGATTGGGTTAATGAGCTAAGTTTTGGAACAACACAAAATATATATCGTACTCGTCATATTCAAGATGGTCAAAATGATTTAATGACGATTCTTCATTTATTTCTTGTAGTTAGTTAATTTTTTTACTGGAATAATATAGCGATTATAGGAGGTAGGAACAGTTATTAGTAGCATACGATACAATATATGTCACAGTCCTGACGCTCCTACGGATTTTTGATTTAACTAAACTGTTCGATAATTCCCCCACCTAATACCTTGTCTCCGTCGTACCAAACCGCAGCTTGTCCGGGTGTAATGCTGAACTGTGGTTCATCAAATACCAAACGCACGCGACAATCTGCTAAAGGAATTACTGTCACAGCTACGGGTTGAGAACGATAACGAATTTGTACTTCTGCTCTTACTGGTGTTACAGGTTCAGCAATAGAAACCCAATTTACTCTATTTATTGTACATTCTGACTGAGTTCCTTTGGTGCGATCGCCTACAACTACCCTGTTATTAACAGCATCTAAGGAAATCACATACAAGGGTTCGGCCGCAGCAATACCTAAGCCTTTTCGCTGACCAATGGTATAATGATGAATACCATCATGTTGTCCCAAAATTTTGCCAGTAGTATCAACGATATCACCGGATTTGGGAGCTAAATATTTATCTAAAAATGCCCGCATAGAACCGTTACTTTCTACCAAACATAGATCTTGACTTTCCGGTTTATCGGCGGTTTTCAAATTGTATTCTGTAGCAATTCTCCGGGTATCGCTTTTATTCAATTCACCCAGGGGAAAAATTACAGCCCCTAATAAATCTTGGGATAAATCATAGAGAAAATAAGACTGATCTTTATTGCGGTCAACGGCTCGTAACAATTGGTAACGATTAGTAGCGTCATCGTAACGAATTTTGGCATAATGACCTGTAGCGATGCGATCGCATTCTAATTTTTCCCTTGCATATTCCACCATTGGACCAAATTTCACTGTTTTGTTACATTGAGAACAAGGTAATGGCGTAATTCCCGCACTATAACCTGTCACCAAAAAATCAACAATTGACCTTTGAAAGACATCCCGAATATCAACAATTTCATGGGGAATACCCAATTGTTGGCAAATATCAGCCGCGTCGATCATTCCTTCAGAGCAACATTGCCCCTTGCCTTTCATTAGCCAAAGGGTTAAACCAATTACATCATAGCCCTGATTATGTAGCATAGCGGCGGCTACGGAACTATCAACGCCACCAGAAAGACCAACGACAACTTTTTTCATAATTCACACTTTTCAAAGTGCTTGCGGCTTATTTTCGTAACAAGGGGGTTTTTTATTTGCTCACAAAGTGCGAGGTTTTCCGATTGTAGCATATAGGAGAAATTTTCCTGTTAAAGTAATCCATATATCGAATAGTTCATAGAAAATTTCTGTAAAAGCTGGTAACAAATATGTCTAATCTACGAGTCAGTTACTTTACTCCTTTATCTATGTTATCTTTGCTTGCGGGTGGGTATTGGGCGTTAATATCCGATTGTACTCCAGTTCAGGCTCAAATCCCCAAGAATAGTCAATTTTTAGCACAGAGGACGCAGCAAGTACAACCGGGGGAATTGAACCAGTATAACCGAAATTTTGAACGATATTTTGTTTATGTTGATAGCAGTGATTTTCAAGTATTGCAACGAGTTAAGCAAGTTGAAAGCAATGCCTATATCCGCAATTATAATGGACGTAATGTGATTCAATCTGGTGTTTTTCACAAAGAATCTAATGCCCAGATTAGGGTGAGAGAATTGGAATTAAATGGTGTTTTTGGTGCTAAAATTGTTAATGCTGCAAATCTAGAAGTAATACCCAATAATCCTAATCAACAAAAAGAAAGAAAATACTACTATATCGTGATTCCTAGTCATCATAATAATCTACGTTCTTTTGGTAGAGAAATTCGACAGAAAATAAGTGCAAATATTAATGTATTTATGAGAACTCAACCACGAGGACCGCATATAGCTATAGGACCTTTTAGTGATAAATCTGAAGCAGAAATATGGAATAGCTATTTTCAAAATTCAGGTTACGGTAATGCTAGAGTTTATTATGGAAAATAGGGTAATGGGTAATAGGTAATAGGTAATTGGTAATTGGTAATTGACAACGAACAACTGACAAATGACAAATGACAAATGACAACTAACAACTAACAACTGACAAATGACAAATGACAACTAACAACTGACAACTGACAACTGACAAATGACAAAAGAACAATTTGTAGTTACCGCAGCGCAAATGCGGGATATTGAAACCAGAATATTTACCGCAGGAATGCCTGTAGCTGCTTTAATGGAAAAGGTAGGAGGATTAATTTTCCAACGCTTACAAACTATTATTTCTCCAGATAAATCTGTGGGCATTTTAGCAGGTCCAGGTCATAATGGAGGAGATGCTTTAGTAGTAGCGCGTGAATTGTATTTTCACGGTTATAAAATTTGGATTTATCAACCTTTTTCTAAATTGAAAGAATTAACTTCACAACATTTTCAATATATTCAAAGTTTGAAAATTCCCTGTTATCAAGAAATTAACGAATTACCAAATTGTGATTTCTTAATTGATGGTTTATTTGGTTTTGGTTTAGAAAGAGAAATTACCAACTCTATAGCTGCTGCAATTAATCATTTTAATCAAACAAATCAACCTATTATTAGTATTGATATACCTTCCGGTTTACACACAGACACAGGGGAGGTGTTAGGAACAGCTATTCAAGCAAGTTATACATTTTGTTTGGGTTTATGGAAACAAGGTTTATTACAAGAACAAGCATTACCTTATGTTGGTAAAACTGAATTAATTGATTTTCATATTCCTTTAACAGATATTCATGCTATCTTAGATAAAGATAATGTTCCCCAAATCAAACGCATTACTAAAACAACAGCATTATCTACCCTACCCTTACCTCGTCCCCTGATTACTCACAAATATAAACAAGGAAATTTACTATTAATTTGTGGTTCTCGACGTTACGCAGGTGGAGCAATTTTAACAGGTTTGGGTGCGCGAGCTTCTGGTGTAGGAATGTTATCAATTGCTGTACCAGAATCTCTAAAAATGTTGTTAGTTTCCCATTTACCAGAAGCGTTAATTATCGGTTGTCCTGAAACAGAAAAAGGAGCAATTGCTAATTTACCATTAGTAGGGTGTGTTAGCGATAGCGCAACGCACCTGATAGACTTAAATTCATTTACTACAATTGCTTGCGGACCGGGTTTAACTAAAGATAATATTTCTATTATTCCCGAAATAATTGAATGTGAATGTTCTCTAATTCTCGATGCTGATGCTTTAAATATTCTGGCACAATTAGGAACTATTCCCACATTAAAATCACGAAAATCAACCACTGTAATTACACCCCACACGGGAGAATTTAAGCGTTTATTTCCCCATATTGATTATACCAATAGAGTCAAAGCAGTACAAACAGCAGCCCACGAAAGTGGGGCGATAGTCCTGCTCAAAGGGGCAAGAACGGCTATATCTAATCCTCAAGGTAGTGTTTGGATAAATCCCGAAAGTACCCCGGCCTTAGCCCGTGGAGGCAGCGGTGATGTATTAACTGGTTTGTTAGGTGGACTATTAGCACAAATTCCTCCCCAAGAACTTACCATAGAGGATGTAGTCGCAAGTGCGACTTGGTGGCATTCTCAAGCCGGAATTTTAGCAGCACAAGCAAGAACAGAATTAGGAGTTGATGCTTTTACACTGACACAGTATTTAATCTCAGTTTTGCAGCGATGATAATTGGGAAAGAGGCAATAGGTAATAGGTAACAATTAATTTTTACCAATTACCAATTACCAATTACCAATTACCAATTAATTACTTAATTGTTACCTTACCACCAGCTTCTTCAATCCGCTTCTTGGCATCCTCAGCAGCTTCCTTAGCTATAGCTTCCTTGATAGCTTTAGGAGCAGCTTCTACCAAATCCTTAGCCTCTTTCAGTCCTAAACCTGTAATTTCACGGACAATCTTCAAGACAGCAATTTTCTTGTCAGCAGGTACAGAATCCAAAATTACATCAAACTCGGTCTTTTCTACTACTTCTTCAGCCGGAGCAGCAGCACCAGGGGCCATCATCACCATACCACCAGTAGCAGCAGCGCTAACACCAAAGGCTTCTTCGATTTGCTTGACTAATTCAGAAGCTTCTAATAAAGTGAGGGCTTTCAATTGTTCTAAAATTTGTTCGGTTGCAGCAGACATGGATATAACTCCTAAATAATTTTTGATTTGTTTTGATTTGTCAGTTGTCATTTGTTAGTGGTTAAGCACCACCACCATTAATTAGTGCGTTATGTATTTGCTAATACACACTAAGAAGCACTTTCGGAACTATCACCATTTTCTTTTTCAGCGATAGCTTGCAAAGCGCGAGCCAAGGAACTGGGAACTTCGTTGATACCAACAGCCAGCTTGGTAGCCACAGCGTTGATAGCACCGGCGATTTGACCCATGAGTTGTTCTTTAGATGGTAAGTCTCCTAGAGCCTTAACATCAGCTTCACTCAGGACACGACCTTCCATGACACCACCGCGAATTTCTGTTTTCTTGGTGGCTTTTTGGAATGCTTGATAAGCTTTAATCGCGGATAAATCTTCTTTAACTAGCAGAAATGCAGAAGAGCCTTTCAGCAATTCTGACATTGGCTCCCATTCTTTCTGATCCTTAATGGCAATGCCCATGAAGGTGTTTTTTGTCACCTTACATATAGCACCACTAGGACGGAGTTGCTGACGCAAATTGGTGATTTCGGCAACTGTTAGCCCCTGATAATCAATTACCAGTGCTAAAGTTGACTTACTCAAGGTTTCCTTGAGATCAGCTACTATCTCTTTTTTGTTTTCTAACGTTCTTCCCATACTTATCTCACTTCCAATGTCAGTTGTCATTGGTCAGTTGTTAGTTGTCAGTTGTCAGTTGTCAGTTGTCAGTTGTTAGTTTTTACTCTATTTCCTGTCACCTGTCACTTATCACCCATTACCTTTTTGCTGACCTGCCGAAAACAGTTAACCCTAGCTAACTTAGCCAGGGTTTCAAAGTGGTATTTTTAATACTGTTGTTGTCACAGTTTGACTGTTTAAACTTCAGATAGTTAAAATTACAACCTCGGCAGGATATTAAGCTATTAGCACCTGCTGTCTCCGGCTTTATCTATTTAATTTTGGTCATTAGTGATTAGTCATTGGTCATTAGTCATTGCTGATTATACTTATCTATCACCAATTACCAATTACCCATTACCAATTACCAATTACCAAATTATGCAGCTTCAGTGAGTTTTAATTCCCGTAGGGCGTTGATATCAATGGCAATTGATGGACCCATAGTCGAGGATACATACAATGACCGCCAATAACGACCTTTAGCACCAGAAGGACGGTTACGGTCAATGGACTCTTGTAATGCCTTCAGGTTGATTAATAAATCTTCAGGTGAAAAACCAGCCTTACCAAACATAACATGAACAATCCCAGTCCGATCAGCCCGATATTCTAATTTACCAGCTTTAAATTCGGCGATCGCACTACCAATATCAAAGGTTACTGTACCACCCTTGGGTGACGGCATCAAACCACGGGGACCTAGCAATTTACCCAGCTTTGCTACCTGTGGCATTACATCTGGTGTCGCAATCAGCTTATCAAAGTCCATGAAGCCCTTTTGAATCTGCTCAATCAGTTCTTCTGAACCAGCTATATCAGCACCAGCGTTAGTCGCTTCTGTGACTTTTTCCCCTCTAGCGATCACTGCTACCCGGATTATTTGCCCCGTTCCTTTAGGTAATGCTACCGTTGTCCGTAACTGCTGATCTGTATACTTAGGATCAATTCCTAAACGGATATGAGCTTCAGCAGCTTCGGCAAATTTAGCGGTTGCTGTTTCTTTTAACAGAGCTAATCCTTCTAAGGGCGTATAATCCCTATCTTCTACTTTTTCTAGTAACGCCCGTAAGCGGCGTGACACTTTTTTTACCATTTTTTTCTCCTGGGGTCATCTCGAAGTTGTGCTTCTCCCCCGATATGATTTTGTTATTTGTCAGTTGTCAGTTGTCAGTTGTCAGTTGTTATTTTTTTATTTACTGTCACCTAATCTGTAACTGTTACGCCCATGTTTTTCGCAGTTCCCGCCACAATTTTCATGGCTGCGTCAATATCGTTAGCGTTGAGGTCGGGAAGTTTGGTTTGAGCAATTTCCCGTAACTGATTTCTACTAATGCTACCAACTTTCTTTTTGTTGGGTTGCTCTGAGCCTCTTTCAATTTTCGCCGCTTTCCGAATCAATACTGATGCTGGAGGGGTTTTGAGTACAAATGTAAAACTTCTGTCTTCATAAACAGAAATTTCTACTGGTATCACCATTCCCGCTTGGTCTGCTGTTTTAGCGTTGTACTCTTTGCAGAACATCATGATATTAACACCATGTTGACCCAGTGCAGGACCAACTGGCGGTGCTGGGTTGGCTTTCCCAGCATTCAGGGCCAATTTAATGACCGCTACTAATTTCTTCGCCATTTGTATTTAGCTCTGTTTTTTAACCTGATTAAATTCTAATTCTACTGGTGTATCTCGTCCAAAGATTGAGAGTAGAGCTTTTAGTTTACTCCGTTCTGGGGAAACTTCAATTACCTCGCCTTCAAAATCCTTAAATGGACCAGAAAGTACCACTATCTTATCACCTGTAGCCATATCAATTTTGACTACTGGTTCTTGTTCCGTGGCTTGTTTGAATATGCGTTCAACTTCCGCAGGATTTAAGGGAACTGGCTTCACGTGGCCACGACCTCTACCGCTACCACGCTTTTGCTCCGCGCCCACAAAGTTAATGACGTGGGTGGTATTTCTTACCACTTGCCATGTATCATCACTCATTACCATGCGTACTAACACATATCCAGGAAAAACCTTTTCTTCTGAGGGCTGACGTTTACCATCTTTACGGATTTTCACCGTTGGTGTGTGGGGAATTTCCACTTGGATGATTCTATCAGCGACATCAAAAGTTTGGATACGTTGCTCTAAGTTTGTCTTGACTCGTTTCTCGCAGCCGGAAGCTACTTGCACTGCATACCAGCGTAACTCTTTAGACGCTGTTCCCAGGGCTTCCTCCGACTGCAATTCTAAATTACGTGGTTCGTCTGTTGCAGAAGTCATCAGAACACCTGTTTTGCTGCCCAACTGAACAATCCATCGACCAAGTATATCAAGGAGGCGGAGAGTGTAACCATTAATAGTACAGCTGCTGATTCACTCACCAACTGTTTCCGACTGGGCCAAACTACTTTTTCAAGTTCTTCCTTTGTTCCTTGGAAAAAATTGTTTAAGCTAAACCCATTTTCGGTTGCTGGTATTTCTGCTTCGTTTTTTTTGGCCACAGTCGTTATACCCTCGTTTCTTGAATAGCTTCACCTTGTGATTTTTTCAAGGTTTACAGTTTCGACCTTTTAGGAAAGCTATGTTTTCAAAAAATTATACCCGAAATAATTGACGTTTTCTGCTGTTTTGGCAGTGACGTTATTGCTTCGGGCAATATTTTTCTTTTTGAGCGCGCCCTGGAGGACTTGAACCCCCGACATCAGGTTTTGGAGACCTGCGTTCTACCAACTGAACTAAGAGCGCACAAGCTTTTCTCTTTTTGGTCATTGTGATCAACTTTTTTTAGTCTAACACAATTCGACTCTAATTGTCATCTAAATTGTTACTTATTTTTTTATTTTTGGCAAGTTAGCGGCGAATGCCGCTCACAGCTTGGGTTTTGTCTGTTAATTCCCCCTATGGAATTAGAGGGCGCGGTCGAATCTTTGTTTAATGCGGGTTGCTTTACCGACCAAGGCGCGTAAATAGTAAAGTTTAGCACGTCTAACTTTACCACGACGTAATACCTTAATGGTCTCAATCCGGGGAGAATGGAGTAAAAATACCCGTTCTACACCCACACCTTGGAAAACCTTACGAACTGTAATGGTTTCGTTAATACCACCATTCCGCATGGCTATAACTACACCTTCGTAGGGTTGGACGCGGTATTTAGTACCTTCTTTGATTTTGACTCCGACTTTTACTGTGTCACCGACATAGATATCAGGTAAATCAGATTTCAATTGTTCCGCTTCAATTGAGCGAATAATCTCTTGGGCGTTCATTACTTTTCTGTTTTCTGAAAAAACTCACAATCACTAATTATAAATCTATAATCGTCCCATAGTCCAGCTATTTATTGAAAGACTCACGGAGTTAGGAGTTAGAAGGAAAGAAGGAAGAATAAAATTAACTAATGACCACTGACCACTGACTACTGACAATGGACAACTGACCACTGACAACTATCACCTGTCAACTAACCAATTTCTGTTGTAAAATAGACAGTATCAGGATTCAGGGGGAACCAGGTAACTGGTCTTAAACGCCTATAGAGACTATTTTTGGTAATATTCAAGGTTTAAAGTCCAGCCAGCTAAAACAACTCCAGCGGCTGTACCATCAGCGGATATCAGGGGATTGTATTACTACATCTGAGTTTGCACAACGTCTTGCAGCAGTTAGTACGGAAATTAATCAACCTGTTTGTACTTATATCAACCGTCGCGGACAAGTGATTCGGGTTGGTGTGGGTACTCCGCGTCAAACTCAAATCCCGCCCATGGAAATACCTCGCTACGGTGCTGAACGTCTGAGCGGAATTCGCTGTTTATCTACTAATCTCAAGTCAGAACCACCAAATGAGTCAGCATTGACGGCTATGGCTTTACAAAGATTGGATGCTTTGGTAGTTTTAAATATTACTGGAGGCGGATTTACTAAGCGTGGTGGTGGTGCAACTGGATACGTGAAAGAAGCTTATTTAGCCCACCTTGTGGCTAATAATAGACAGTTAGTGACTACTAAATCTTCTGATATTAGTATGGCTGATCCTGGTATATATTCCCACATATCACCGCCTCTAAGTTTAGATGCTTTGGCTGACCAGGATTTTCTCGAATTGGTAGAAAATCTAGAAGCGGAATTTAGTCGGGAATACGTAGCTCAGGAAGTGGACGGTGATCATGATCGGGTGGTCATTGTAGGAGTATTAACGGATAATACTAGCCCGCAACAATTCGAGGATATTATAGCAGAATTGGCACGGTTGGTAGATACGGCAGGGGGTGATGTATTACAGACTTTACAACAAAAGCGATCGCGTATTCATCCCCAAACAGTTATCGGTGAAGGTAAGGTCCAAGAAGTTGCTCTCACGGTGCAAACTCTCGGCGCTAATTTGGTAGTATTTGACCGTGATCTTTCACCTTCCCAAGTCCGCAATTTAGAGTCCCAAATTGGGGTCAGAGTAGTTGACCGTACGGAATTAATTTTAGATATTTTTGCCCAACGCGCTCAATCTGGTGCTGGTAAATTACAGGTAGAATTAGCACAGTTAGAGTATATGTTACCACGACTCACTGGCAGGGGTCAAGCCATGTCCAGATTGGGAGGTGGTATTGGAACTAGGGGACCTGGTGAAACCAAGCTAGAAACGGAACGTCGGGCTATTCAAAAACGCATTTCTCGACTACAACAGGAAGTTAATCAATTACAGGCACATCGTTGTAGATTACGTCAACGGCGACAACACCGAGAAGTTCCCTCCGTGGCTTTAGTTGGTTATACCAATGCTGGTAAATCTACTTTACTTAATGCTCTCACTAATTCAGAAGTATACACGGCTGACCAATTATTTGCTACCCTTGACCCCACCACACGGCGGTTAATGCTTCCCCACGCTGAAACCGGCGCACCCCAGGAAACTTTAATGACGGATACTGTAGGGTTTATTCATGAATTACCCGCGTCTTTAATGGATGCCTTTCGCGCTACTTTGGAAGAAGTGACAGAGGCAGATGCTTTATTGCATTTAGTGGATTTATCTCATCCTGCTTGGTTAAGTCATATTCGCTCAGTTCGGGACATACTCGCGCAAATGCCGATTACACCGGGTCCAGCGTTAGTGGCTTTTAATAAAATTGATCAGGTTAGTAGTGAAACCCTGGCTTTAGCGAGGGAAGAGTTTCCCCTAGCAGTTTTCATTTCTGCTAGTCAGCGTTTAGGTCTGGAAACATTGCGTCAACGTTTATCACTGCTTATTCAGTACGCTATTGATGGTGGTTGATGATTTTCATATCCCTGGCTTCTTTGAGAAGTCTGGGATCTAAGCTTAATGAATAATCAAACTATCTTTATTGACATACTCACCGACCTGAAGGTGCGATGATTCTTGACACTTCACTGGAACACGCCACAAGTGGTCTTATCGTCCCTCCATGTCCGTTTAAAGTCTCCCAATGCCCTATGGCGACTATAACCAAATTTTAACATAAAGCCGTCCTAAAAGGACGGGGCTTGTATCCCAGATTTTTGGTCAGTGCTAAAAAATCATAATTTATGATTGATAATAACGTCAATGATTCAACAATAATCCAGTTTTGCTAGAATCATGATGACTTCAATGTAATTGGTTACAAGATAATGATTACTACTGTTGAGCGTCGTTATAGTTTAGATGAATATCGCGCCATTGAAGAAAAAGCTGAAAAACGCAGTGAATATCGTGATGGAGAAATTGTTCCCATGTCAGGAGGATCACTCAACCATAGCCGTATAGGTGGCAATATTTTTGCATTTCTCAAGTTTATTTTGCGCGATAGTAAATGTGAGCCAATTAATAGTGATTTGAGGTTATGGATTCCTGAATATCAACGCGGAGTATATCCAGATGTAATGGTTTTTGCAGATCAACCGCAACTAAATGACAACCGCAATGATGAAGTTTTAAATCCCATTTTAATTGTAGAAGTATTATCACCTTCAACCGCAGATTATGACCGACAAAGCAAGTTTCGGATGTATCGTTCAATTAGCAGTTTTTGTGAATATTTATTAGTTGAACAAGATGAAATTTTTATAGAAAAATATAGTAAACAGTCTCAAGGTTGGTTATTGAGTGATTTTAATGATTTAGAAAAATCCATTTCTTTGGAGTCTGTTGGGGTTGATTTACCGATATCGGAAATTTATCGCGGTGTTGTTTTTGGGTAATCTGAATCAGGAATAATAACCTGATAATTCACCCTTAAGAAGGGAAAAGAAAAACTCTGCGTCAACGGTTATCTCTATTAATTGAGTACGCTGTTGATGGTGGTTGATAATTTTCAGATCCCCGACTTCTTAAACAAGTCTGGGATCTAAGCTTAATGAATAATCAAACTATCTTTAGTCAGTTCTAAAAAATCATAATTCATAAATAACTCAACCATTTGGGAAATATTTTGGATAAAAATTTGCTCAATTTGTTTATTACTAATATTACCTGTTGTTATTAATAGTAGTTTGTAAGGCTCTTTTTTGATTAAAAAAGAATCTAAAAAATCTTTATCTTTAGTAATAACAATTCTCTGTTCTATGATTGATAATTTGTTAATTTCTGAATCTGGAGTTGCATTTTGTAAAGGTAGATTTTTGGTGTGTACAACATCATAACCTAATTTTTCCAATAAATTTGCAATACGTTCTGGTAATTGAGCATCAATTAAGAATTTCATGAAACTAATTGTCGAATACTTTTAACTTGAGTGAGTTGAGTAGCAAAGGTGAGAACTGCTAAAATATCTTCGTATTCTAAATCATCATAATCTCCTAAAATATCATCAATACTCATTCCTGAACTCAAAAGTTCTAAGATCATTTCTACAGGATAGCGTAATCCACGAATACAGGGTTTACCATGACAAATATCATGGTTAATTGTTATTCTCTCTAATACCAGGTTATTCATGATTTTAAATATTATGATTAGACTAAATTAATTATAATATAAATATATCTCTGACTCATAAAGATGATTTAACTATCTCGCAATTATAGTGCGTTATGCTGTCGCTAACACACCCTACATTAGTATTTTAATAATTCTCTTCTTATTGCCATTTGTACAATCTGTGTGCTATATTCGTGAAGTAGCCCTATGTTATTTCTGCAAAATTGTTCCGCTAGAGGCGGAGGAATTAAGAAGGGAAAAGAAAAAGAAGGGCAGAGGGTAAAAGAATAAGAGTATAAAGGGCTACCAAGTCCTGAACGAAGACACGACCCGAAAACCGCAGTCTTCGTAACGATAGCCGCGGGAATTACTAAAGCGATCCGCGGACCGACAATAACCAGCACCGCTGTACCAAGAACCGCCACGAAGCAGCTTGTAACTACTACCGATTTGATTATTCCAAGCACTACCGTCTGTAGGCGCGTTTGTATAATTTTTGTGCCAGTCATCTTGACACCACTCCCACACATTCCCGTGCATATCGTACAAACCAAAAGCGTTAGGGGGAAAAGTTCCTACATCTGTGGTTTGTTTTCGATATTTACCTTTTGGGGCGGATTTGTAGGGATAATTGCCATCGTAATTGACTAAATCTGGGTTGATGTTTTCACCAAAGGAAAATGGCGTTTCTGTCCCTGCTCTACAAGCATACTCCCATTCTGCTTCACTGGACAATCTGTAGTTTTTTCCCGTTTTTTGATTCAACTTTTGACAGAATGTAACCGCGTCATCCCAAATGACTCGTTCGACCGGGCGGTTGTTACCTTTGAAGTAAGAGGGATTACTGCCCATTATAGCCTGATATTGTGCCTGTGTCAAGGGGTATTTTCCCATAAAAAAGCTGGGAACTGTAACTTGATGTTGGGGACTTTCATCATCACGTCTTTCTGATTCATTTTCTGGTGAACCCATGAGAAAAGTTCCTCCAGATATGGCTATCATTTCTAATTTGACACCATTTCCTAAGTCTTCTGTAAATGATGATTGAGGATTGATATTTACGTTAATATTTGTTGGTGGTTTCGGTGGGTTTGTTGGTAGGGAAATAAACTGGAAAATTTGTTTTAAGGGATTTTGAGAAGTTTGTATTTGTGAAGTAGGAATAACTCTTGTTTTTGCATTTGCTAATGCTGCTAAAACTTCCTTGGCTGAATCATAACGATGAGCAGGAATATCCTGCAACATCTTTTCTAATATCGTTGTTAATTCCTGACTTAAAGAAACATACTTTTGCCATTGCCACTGCATTTTATTAGTATCAAATAATTCGTCTGAACTATCATTTTTTTGAAAATGCCCTGTCAATAATCTAACACAGGTAACAGCTAAACTATAGAGATCACTACTATGATAAACTATGCCGCGCAACTGTTCCGGAGGAGTGTATCCAGGAGTACCTGTAACAGTCCCCACTCTAGTTAAAATAGTTTTACTTGTTTCTTTAGAAACGCCAAAATCAATTAAAAATAATTTACCGATTTTGCTTCTAATAATATTTTCTGGTTTTATATCTCGATGAATAACTTGATTGTCATGGACAAATTGTAAAACTGGCAATAATTCTGTTAAGATAGTTCTGATTTGTGGTTCATTTAATTTACCTTGAGTTTGAAATTCTTCAAAAAGGTTTTGACCATCAATAAAGTCCTGGACTAAATAAAGCCGATTATCTTGAGAAAAGAAGGCTTCTAAGTCTGGTATTTGGGGATGTTTTCCTAGTTCTTGAAGTCTTTGGGCTTCTTGTTGAAATAATTCTGTAGCTTTGGCTAATGCAGCACTTCCTACTTGTTGGGGTAAAAATTGCTTAATAACGCAGGGTGTATTTAATCTTTTTTCATCTATTGCTTGAAATGTTCTACCAAAACCACCTTCTCCAAGAAATTTAATGGGACGATAACGATTATCTAAAAGGATTTTACCGCCACACTTTTCACAAAAGCTAGTACCCTGGGAATTTTGATGAAGACAGGTGGGATTAAGACATTGGCTCATGGTAGCTGTTGGGTATTTCTAGGGATGCTTATACTATACTAACAGGTTGGTTGAAAACTCTAAATTCATACATATATGGGCGGTTAAAAACCGCGTCTACACAGGTGAAACCCACGCAGGTGGGTTTGAAAACCTTAATTTTGTGTTAGTCCAACATCTTCCAGTCTCCGACTGGGAATGATATCATCAAGACAGAGCCTTCTATAATTCATTCCCATACAGAGTATAGAGTTCACTGGGGTTTAAGGTTAGGTTTTCATCAAAGAGAGTTCAATATAATCCTCCCTGGGCTGTGTCATGCTAATCTCTACATTAGGTCCAAAATACTTGGTCATTTTTTCTTGTTTTTGTTGCCAAGTATCAAAGTTAATAAATGGCGAATCAAATTCTAAGATAAGGGTATAAGCCCCATTAATTTCAATTTCTCGTAAACCAGTCACTACTGGTCTAGACTCGTCCGCAGGACTTAAACCTAGATAAGCTAGAGCTTCGTCTAAATGGGATTTTTGTCCATAACAGTAGCGTGTGATATCTTTACGAATTTTCGTCTGTGTGACAGTTGCTTGTTGCTTTCTGAGTGCTAAAATTGAGGGTGTGGTAGTTTGGCTAAAGGGTATGGGTTTGAGTTCATTAGCTTTGAGGGCTAAACCTCCCAATAACAGGGGAAAACCATAGAAAAACCCTACTAGATTGAGGGTAGCATTATCCGCAAAATAGGCAATAAAACCCGTGATAGTCAGTATACTACCGATTGTTAAACCAACTGTTCCTAAAGAAATTCCGCCCAGCATAATTTGAGATTAGTATAATTAATTTATTTTCATCTTTTATTATCATCCCTGATTGGTGGCAGATTGGGAAAGGATATTAAGATTTTTCCTTTTTGCGTTAACTTTAGATTTGAAGTGTTTCAAAACTGGAAGCAAAAAAATGGATATTCAGACAATTAAAGACCGAATTAGCACTGTTCAAGGTCAACGTGAGCGGTTGCTGAGTTTATTAGAACAACCTAACTTAGGGACCTTGAGAGTTGATGTTAATCAAGCTTTGGAAGAATTAGATGATTTACTTGATGAATTTAAACGGACCATTCCCCAAACAGAAAATAATTAACCTAAGTTGTTAATTACAGTAACTTCAGTTTGAGTGAGGTACACTTTGTGCGGGCATCTTACCCGCACCACAAAAGTTTTATTATTAATATCTGTACTTCATCATACTGGGAACTGCTGTATCTTAATTTAGACACGAAAAAAGGTAATTGATAATTGTCAATTGCCTTTTATCTGATGTAATTTGTGATTTTTTTTGATTATTGATGATGTTAGATTGTGTTCCATTTCCCCCAAAATGGAAAACTCCAACCTAATTAAATTTGTATCGAAGAATATCCAGATGTATTCCCTAACTGTTTGACCAAAGCAATGAGTTCTTTTGTGGGAATATCTTTTCTGCAAAATTCATCAAAGTGATGCTTATTTTTGTTGTTCTGGAAAGATGATTCATCTACCGAGGAATAAGCTAAAATCTGAGTATTTGGAGATATAGC
>Ga0315905_10000840_pt1 | contig 33742 bp, 47 predicted proteins | sample LakEriMetagenome_5_FD_203522 | JGI IMG/M metagenome (GOLD analysis project Ga0315905, IMG submission 203522) | Freshwater fungal communities from buoy surface, Lake Erie, Ohio, United States - Buoy 4 MA121 | ecosystem: Environmental > Aquatic > Freshwater > Lake | place: USA: Lake Erie, Ohio... | reverse complement strand
CCTTACTCACTTTTGCAACCAATCAAGGCTTAACAGTCTAACCATAGGGGGAAACCCCTATTCACTACGAACCCCCTTTATGGGGGTTTTTTTTATCTATTTTTTCTTTGTGGGAACTGGCGAAATATGGCAGGCGACGCCATAGGACAAAAGCCCACCGAGCAAAACGCAACCGACTAGAACAGGACAAACACTTGACATTGTTAGCTTTCTGTGTTATACTGTAAGGGTAAGTCGAGCTTCACAATCACACAAACCACAGGACAAGATGACCAAATGTCAGTATGTCTTAACAAAGGAGAATTAGATGGAAAAGCTAACAGTCCAAGAACTACAAACCTTATTCATGCACCTCATAGATACACCGACTCCTGCGTGTCTTGAAACTGCCAAGATGGTAATGGCACTAATCAACGACCGCCTACTTCAACCCAAGTAAGACAAACTGACAAGGAGTCATAATGTCCCAACATCTCACCCAACGGGCAAGCCACGAATCCCACCGCTATTTCTGCATAGCTAATATCGCCAAAGACTGCCAAGTGTATGTAAACGGCAAAAGATCCCAATTTCTCATGGAGCAATCCAAACCCCTAACTTGCATGAAGTGTGGCGACGCCATAGCAAAGAACCGCAAGTTTACTGTCGCCCCCATGAACAAAAGCAATTACTACCATGTCTACAACCCTGACATGCTCAAGCAACTAAACCCTAAGAGAACGACATGACAAAGAAGAAAGACCTAAGAGCAAGGGGCGAGCCGACATGGTTAAAAGAAGTGTCGCCTCATTCCGCTTTAAACGCTAGGGACTTCCAAGAGTTGCTAGATATAAGCAATGGGTTTCTATACAAAAAAATAGTAGAAGGCGAGATACCTCCGCCTGACAAAAGAATACATAACCATAGGTTTTGGTATGTTGAAACAGTAAGGAAGTTTTTTAATGAAGATAGTAAAGCTATACCGAAAACCCGACAAGCCTGAGTTCTTTGAGTTTGTTCGGGTGGGTGACTGGGGTTTGTTAGTTAATTACCCTATTGATGTGCCTAACCGCAAGCGACAAGCTAGGTGGTTGGGATTGAACGAAGTTTATATTGATTGGATAAGGGAGTTTGTATGATGAACAAAGAAGAACTAGAAGCATTGGACACATTGCTTAAATATATAACGCTAGATGGGTGGCAGTACAAGGATAGCGACAAGCTAACTAATATTCTTTTTGACTATGTATGGGGTCTTTATTCAACAGGGAGTGAACCAAAATGATTTATTTATTCGGAGCATTATCAATCGTAGTATCTATTATGACTATCTGTATTTCTTTAATACTGGATAACAACGGGCTCATACCTGTGCTTGGCTTAACCATAAGTTCATTTACTTTCGGCTTCATCATGGGAGAAAACCGTGAATAGGGACAAAATGACAATCGGTCAGTATGTCGTGGAAGAAGTAAAAGAAGGGTCAATAACCGACACCGCCATCGTTAAAAGCTACGCATACTGCGAGGAGTACAACACAAACTCAGGGCAAACCCAAATGAAAGACGGATACCGCTATCTAAAAGAAGGTTATATCGACGGATTCTTAGCAGGCTTTGCTTACAAAATTACAGGGGATAAAGACTTATGAAAGACCTAATACATATAGCCATGATTGCCATGGTAGGCGTGATATTCGCAGTATTTTTTATAGCACTAGGTAATATTATTGCGGGGGTTTTGTTTTGAATACGCATTACAAAGGTGAACGCATCACCGACTTACTACAAACCATAGCTGAGATGGAGCAACGGCTCAGGCTTTTAACTGCCGACACCGACCCCTTTTCTTTAGCACAGTATGAAGAAGTGGCACATGGCTATTCATCGCTTGCCATAGCAAAAGCGAAACTAACGGCACTACGAGGAGAGAAGAAATGAAGAAGAAAGTTGTATCGTGGGTAATAGAGGTGGAGTGGGAAGATGGGACTATCGAAAAGATCGCTGATGTACCCGATCTTGTTGCAGGGTATGTAGATGGTCACTTGTCCTTTTTAGAAGATGAACTTAACGGAGAGAACGAATGAACGCTAGGATGAAAGACCTACACCATGAACTGTCGGAGTTTATTACCGACGAACGAGATCAAGATACGGTTTTAGAACTGTTCTGGGAACTCAAAGACGCACCCCTTAACTCAGAAGCACGAAAACTATCTGCCAAAAAGATAATAGACCTACGCAGTATCTATGGGGAAAACCTTGACCACGCAATCAATCTACTACTTGACCACAAGGATGGTAAATGACTGAAGGCGAACGAAAGCTAGTAAGAAAAGCCGTTGCTGACTTGGAACAAGGGATGCACTTCAACGCACCGAAATCCTTTTTGCGAATCATGTCATGGCAGGCTAAAGAAACACTAATCGAACTATTAGAAAGGCAACACGATGACAACTTGGACAATGCAGGATTTGAGCCTAACAACACCCGAGGAAGATGAAGCATGGGCTATGTTAGAGAAGGAACAGGAATATCTACAACATAAAGAAAGGAAAGAAACTATGTATTGGAACAACAGATTGGTGCGTATCGTGGAAGAGAAATTCCCTGACGAAGTATTCATTGAAGTGCAAGAAGTTTATTACAACGACAAAGATGAGCCATGCGGGTATTGCGATCCATGCTTGGGTGGTGAGTCTGTTGAAGAAGCAAAGACAGTATATGAAAGATTAGCAGAAGCATTTACTAAACCTGTATTAGATTCAAGCAAAGACTTTAACCACAAATTTACTGAGGAGGAAGACGATGGTAAAGAAATCTAAACCAGTAGAACCAACGCAACAATCTAAACAAACTGCGAAGTGGCAATACTTGGGCGAGACCGACCCTGCCCAGTATATACATAGCAACAAGACACACCGAAGTGTAAGCGAGGCGTTTCGTGATGCCGACTACGCATACGCAGGATGGAAACCAAGGTCGGAGTGGCAAGACTGCAAAGAGTTTATGGGTGGCATGTTAATTATGTCGCCTATGATTGCGTTCTGTTTGTATATTTTATATCTAGTGATAGTAGCGACAAACTGACATGGTGTCAGGATGTCTTTTTAAAAGGAGAAGTGTATGAGTTGGGGAATGGGTAGATATAACACCGCAGGGTTGCCTGCATTGGTGGACTTTGCAGATGCGAAGAAGCATTACGAATCAGTCGTTCCGATTCGAGGGAGAAGTCAGGTAGTTAAACCCGCAGGCAGTAACCGACGCTTTAGTTGGTACACCATCGAGAAGAACATGAAGTCAATAGAAGATGGTAGCCCAGTAGGTACTTGGCAAGAGTCGTATGGTATTAGAGTGTACGGCTCGGATCTAGTGGAGTTTCTTCCTAACGGCAACATCACGCTACGCACAAGCAAGTGGGCGTCGCCGACTACTATGTCAGTCTTATACTATTCAACGGCATCATTCGGTTCTGTGTTTAGTGAGAGAGGCAAGTGGTATTTCACAAACAAGGCAGGCAAGTGCTATGTGTTTCATGGCGAACTACCGCTACACAATAAAGATGGGGTGTATGAACCGATAGATATAAAGCAAGAGCATAAGCATAGAGTTGACCGCAAAGCTATGAACGCAGTAGCAAAGAAGTACAAGTTGTTTGTAGACTATGCGACGCAGATGCTTTTGATTGAACCCAATGTCACACGGCTAGAGATGGCTGAGTTTGTGCAAGGTATTGACTTTAAATCTCCTGACATTATTCCTGATAATAGATGGCGAGGCGATAAGGTATCGGGAGAGAACCGAGCAAAGATGCTTAAGTATATAGATAAGTTTACGGCTACGGGCGATCTAGGTTTAGCTTACGAGTTAGCTTGTTATATGGCGATTTGCTTTGGTCGTTGGCAGTATCGTGCCAACCTGACTCATTGCACACCCGATAAGTTTAAGCGTGGTTTCAAAGAGATGTTGAAGTACAGCTTCAGAGATGAAGTGTTTGTTAAAGAAGCACAAGAAGTAGGTGTTCCGTTTCATGATGTAAACAAGAAGTATTTTTATTACTAAAGGACAAACTGACATCTAGTCATAATGTCCATAACTAAAACTGTAAAAGGAAATCAAAATGTCTGAAGTATTTTTAAACAAAGTAGCAACCCTCAAAGAAGCAGAAGACCTAATCGTATCTCTTGGTTCTAACGGAACAGTTCACCTTATGGGTGAGCCAGGGGTAGGCAAGACATCCATGTTCAAGAATATTGTTAAGAGAACTAACAAAAAAGGTATTTACATCGACGCACCAAACATCGAACTTGGCGAACTTGGCATCCCAATTCCCGACCACTCAACTAAAACGACGCGGATCTATCCCAACGAACAATGGGGTTTTCATCTTAATGAACCAAAGGTTATCTTTATCGACGAGTTCACAAAAGCACACACCGCAGTAAAGAATATGTTGCACCCAATGCTTAATGAACCACGCATGATTATGGGTATCCCATTACACGAAGAAGATATTGTCGTAACGGCAGGCAACTACACAGGCGACGGGGTTGGCGATAACATGATGGCACACAGTCGCAATCGTATCTCGGTAGTAGCAGTTAAAAAACCACACGCAGGCTTTAACATGGATGGCTCGATTGATGCTGATTCATGGGGTGCATGGGCAGTTGATAACGAGATAGCACCTGAGGTTCTAGCATGGGTTAAGGATACACCGCATTGCCTATCATCATACCTAGACCCTGCACAGAACGGCAACAAGTATATCTTCAACCCTAAAGAAGCACAGAAGTCTTTTGTTAGCCCTCGTTCCCTTGCTAGAGCATCCAGTATTCTTAAGGCAAGAGCGGGAGTCACAACCAACGCAACTGTTTGTGCATTGGAAGGAACAATCGGTGCTCCAGCAGCACGAGATCTGATGGCTTTTGTGGAAGTCGCCGACTCGCTACCGACTTGGGAAGCTATATGCAAATCACCGCAAACTGCTCAAGTTCCGAACTCACCCGCTGCGTTATGCTTACTTGCTTTCTCAGCAGTACAAAAGGTAGATCGTGAAACCATCAGTAAGTTCTTTGAATACCTCAAGCGTACACCGAAAGAGTTGCAGTCTGTGTTTTGTCTGACTGGTATGAAGAACGATGAGAAGAAGAAACTCTTTTTGACAAGCCAATCGTTTGTTGATTGGATGCGTACTAATCAGTATTTATTCTAAGGAGCAGTCATGAAAGAAGTAATGGCAGATATGTTGGCGAAGAATCGCCGTAATAAAGCGGAAGCAAAAGCTATTAGTCTAGAGTTTGTTCAGCTTGCAGTATCGGTAGGTATGCCACAAGAGGAAGCACTAAAGACAAACCTACCTACATTTTTTGATGGTTATTTAATGGCAATGGGACACATGCCCGCTTATAGAAAGGAACAAGCTAATGGCTAAGATGACAGCAGAACAGAGAATAGAGAGGACTCATGTGCAGTTGATGAAGCACAGAAACTTCTGTTTGTTCTCAGGTTTATTTATGGTGGGTAAAGTCAGCGTTGATGATGACTTAGAAACCGCTTGCACTAATGGTGTTGATGTGAGATACGGCAGACAGTTTGTCGATAGGTTGAACGACAAGCAATTAGCTTTCTTGATCTTGCACGAAACCATGCACAAAGCGTATCGTCATTTGGTTGTATGGGAATCGCTACATAAAAAGAACGCACAGATTGCTAACGCAGCGTGTGACTATGTGATTAACCTACAAATTGCAGACTACGACCCTAACCATGAGATGACTGAAATGCCTGTTGATGCAGACGGCGAAGTCATGGGTTTGATTGATGAGAAGTATCGTGGCATGGACTCAGCCCAAGTATTCAAATTGATATACGAAGAAAACGGCGGGGGTGGTGGCGGTGGCAATAAAGGTTTCGATGACCATGACTGGGATGGTGCGAAGGAAGCTACTGCTGAAGAAAAGGAAAAGGTTGCCAAGGAAATCGAGTCAGCGTTAAGGCAAGGCTCTATTCTTGCAGGCAAGATGGGTGGTAATGTTTCTAGAGAACTGCAAGACTTGCTTACCCCGAAGGTTGATTGGAAGGAAGCATTGCGTGATTTTGTTAAGACCACAACGCAAGGCAAAGATCAAACAACATGGAAGCGATTGCATAAACGCTATATCGGCATGGATATTATTATGCCGAGTAGCTATGACGAAAAGGTCGGCTCTATCGTGGTGGGTGTAGATACATCAGGCTCTATTGGCGGAGAAGAACTCGCACAATTCTTGGGTGAGGTGAAGTCTATCTGTGATGAGGTTAGCCCTGAGAAGATTGACTTGTTATATTGGGACACTAATGTAGCAGGACATGAAACCTATCAAGGTGCAGAACTATGCAATCTTGTGGAATCAACTCAAGCTAAGGGCGGGGGCGGTACTGACCCTGACTGTGTGCCAGCTTATATGAAGAAGGAAGATCTAAAGCCCGAGTGTGTAATCATGCTCACCGACGGCTATCTTAATTCCGATAAAGCTAAGTGGAGTTCAGTCACTATGCCTACTATGTGGTGCATCAAAGGTAATAGCCGATTCAATTCCGATACTGTGGTCGGCAAGATCGTTCATGTTGAGTAGTTAAACCAAAGGACATTCTGACATTATGTCAGTTTGTCCACGAAAGGAAATCAAATGCAAGACAATAGTATATCAATCGCATCATCAGCCATGTTAGTGGAGTTATCTATTAGTACATGGACTGCTAGGAAACTAGATAAGAAGGTATCAACTCAGGTTGATGTAGACCAAAACGCTAAGACTAGGGCAGGCAACTATAACAAGAACCTACTCGCAGGCACAGGGTTTCTCGACACCATCACCAAATACGCAGCCAATGCTAGAGCATGGCATCTTTCCCAAACATTGCCGTGGTCGGACAACGGGCTACGCTTACTGCCTATGTCTAACTTCATGACATATAAAGCACAGTTGCATACGCTTGAGACTAACTACCAAAACCTAGTCGATAAGTTTGTGGTGTCCTACCCTAACCTAGTTAATGCCGCAGCTTTTCAGTTAGGTAATTTGTTTGATCGAAGCGAGTACCCCGAAGCCGACACCATAGCAAGGAAGTTTAAGTTTAATGTGAACTATTTGCCTGTGCCAATGGCAGGGGATTTTAGAGTGGACATCAACGAAGAAGCAAAAGCTGAGATCATCGCAAGTTGCGAGGGGTTATATAAAGAGCGTCTTGATAACGCAATGCGTGAGGCTTGGACTCGGTTGCATGAGTGCCTAACCCGAATGAGTGACAGGCTTGGGGTTGATGTAGTAGATAGTGATGTGCCTGAGAGTCATGGACAAGTAATGAAACCTCGTGTATTCAGAGATAGCCTGCTAGAAAATGCTGTGGAGTTAGTAGATCTCCTGAAACATTTTAACCTTACAGGCGACCCCTCTATGGAACAAGCCCGAAGGGACTTGGCTACTGCAATCATGAACCACGATGCCGACGACCTCCGAGAAAACTTCATAGCGAGAGAAGCGGTTAAGAACAAGGTCGATGCAATACTCGGCAAGTTTTCATTTTAAGGGGGTGGTATGAGCAAGAAAGGATTAACAGACGACACCTTACCTGACTTAGATAATTGGGAAAGGGCTGAGATTGCCTCATGGAAGTTAAGTATTACTTGGTCAGATGGTAGAGTTGAAGGTTTGGCTAGCCATTTACCTGAGTATCTAGAAGAGGAGTTGTTTATATACTTTAGAGAACTAGAAGACTTGCGTGAGGAACACGACCTAGAAATGCGTGAGGAAGAATATAACTTTGAAGAAGATGAATGGAAGGAAACCAAATGATAGGAATAGATAAGTCAGCAGTTAATTTAAAGTACAGGGATGTGCCGTACTTTGAGGAGTTGGAGAAGTTTGCCCATTTCATCAAGCTCGCTAAACCTTTACTTGATTTTAAAGTAGACGACGAGTGCGTGAGTCAGATGTGGTATCGCACCGACGAAGAGAGACAAACTAAGCCGAGTCATTTCATCAAGACTTTGAAAGTCTATCAAGATGGGGAAAACTTAGGCAGTATTGCGACTGACCGCCGACACCATCGTGGGGATTTAGAGTTAGTTTACATGGTCGAGAGCTTTCGTATTCGTAAAGAAAGAGGTAACTCCAATGGGACATTCTCTAAGGACATCAAGGTAGCACTACGCCATGCAAAGAAGGTATTTCATTCTAGAGCAGACGAGGAACTTAAAGACCTAATTGGCAATACAGTTAGAAACCTTGTTAAGCAAAGCTTTTCCTCTGCAAAGAATCAAGTGCGTTGGATGTGCCAACAAGAAGATGAGTTGGTATTTTACGCAATGCTAGGGCATGATGCCCACTTAAGGGGGGAAGATACAGTCAAGCTACCATCAATCCCCACAACGGCAAACGATAGGGATAAGTGGTTAGGGCATTGTGAACTTCTTAAAAGTGCTGGTGCTTTGGAGATGGCATACGATGCTAAGAAAGGCTATGCCCTTAAATCTAACGACGATAACAGTTTGGTTTGCTACGACTTAGAAGCCGACGCTGTTGTTAAATACAAATCGTTTGATGAGTTGCCTGAGGGTATAGCTACTAAGTTTGCTATGTTTAAAGTTCTTCAAGACGACGAGCCTATTGCACAGTTTGGTTGCAAATACCGTGATGGCTATTTCTTTATCCCAAGCGTCTGATGTATAATCGGGGGGAGGTTGCCTTCATTGGTAATTTCCTTTCACGGGGTTGGCTTAACTCATCTGGTATATGTGACTTAAGTTGATGTGACCCATAAATGCACTAGGGCATAATCTACTTTACCTACGACCCCGCTTCGGCGGGGTTTTCTTTTGCCCTTTTCTAGTACAGGACAAGATGACAAAATGTCAGGATGTCCTAAGGGTAAATCCCTATAAATATATCTTGCACTTGGTTAGACTTATTGGTATACTCTGTCAATACTATAAGGAAACCGAAACCAAATGGCAACACCTGAGTCTAAGGTAAAAGCTTCTATCGTCAAGATACTACAGAAGCACGATGTCTACTACTTCTTCCCTGCTACTGGCGGCTTTGGTCGCTCGGGCGTTCCCGATATTATAGCTTGCTTTCGTGGTCAGTTCGTTGGAATTGAGTGCAAGGCTGGCGATAACAAGCCGACTGCGTTACAACAAAAAGAATTAAAAAAGATTATGACCTCGGGCGGTCATGCGTTTGTTGCAAACGAAGAAAACATTTCTTTCTTTGAGTCCTATTTCCATAGGTTTGACCTTGACGATGGTCGATGCTAACCAGTTCCCTCACTCTAGGATAAACAAAAAATGAATGATGGCGTAAAAATTTTGCTTGAAAGAATGAAGACCCACCCTGAGGAGTTTGCGGGGGATAGAGAAGGTAAATGGAGTCATTTAATTCAATCTTACAGAATGTTTTTAGCTGTGGACGACTGGCAAGCCCTTGAAAAAAGTATGAACGCCCTTATGCAGCAACGCTTTACTGAGAAAGTATTAGAAAAACTTGTAAACCCCGATAGAAAACTAACACGGGAAGAAAAAATACCTTTTAGGGGAAAGATCCCTACAATACCTTCGATAACTATTGAACAAACCGAGCACTTAAGAGCCCGCCTAGATGCTTTGGCTGTAGGACAAACTCCTATTGCTGGAGTAACGCAGACTTTATGAACATAATTACCCTAGACTTTGAAACCTATTACAGTAGGGAGTTTAGTCTTACTAAAGTCACAACAGAGGAATATGTCCGTTCGGATATGTTTGAAGTCATAGGTGTAGCCGTTAAGGAGAACGACAATGATGCAGTTTGGTTTAGTGGGACACATGATGAGATTTCTAAGTTCTTGTATAAGTTTGATTGGTGCCATTCTTTTGCTCTTGCCCATAATGCTATGTTTGATTCCGCTATCCTTACTTGGGGGTTTGGTATTAAACCGATGGCTTGGCTTGACACGCTTAGCATGGCTCGTTCGACAGATGGGTTGGAAGCTGGAAACTCCCTTGCTAAACTTGTGGAGCGCTACAATCTTGGCACAAAAGGAACAGAAGTCCTTGACGCATTGGGTAAAAGAAGGGCAGATTTTTCTTCTAACGAACTTAATGCGTATGGTAAGTATTGCATTAATGACGTGGAACTAACCTACAAACTATTCTTTATCCTCGCCGACCGCTTCTCAAAATCAGAACTACAACTAATTAACCTTACGATCAAGATGTTTTCTGAGCCCGTGCTTCAACTAAATACACCGCTACTTGAACAACACCTCATGCAAGTGCGGACCCGCAAAGAAAAGTTACTTGATGCTTGCGTATCAGATAAAGATACCCTGATGTCAAACCCAAAGCTGGCTGAATTACTTATATCTCTTGGGGTTGAGCCACCTATGAAGATAAGCCCCGCCAACGGAAAGGAAACGTATGCTTTTGCCAAGAACGACGAAGGATTTAAAGCCCTTATGGAATACCCTGATGAGAGGGTTCAAGCCATCGTTGCCGCACGACTTGGAACTAAAAGCACACTTGAAGAAACTAGAACAGAAAGATTTATCCAAATATCCCTACGGGGCAGGATGCCAGTACCTCTTCGTTATTATGCTGCTCATACTGGTCGTTGGGGAGGCGATGACAAACTCAATTTACAAAACCTACCTCGCAAATCCCTCTTAAAAGATTCTATTATTGCCCCTAAAGGACATGTTTTAATTGACGCCGACTCTTCACAAATTGAAGCAAGAACAGTTGCATGGTTGTCGGGTCAAAAGGATTTGATCGAAGCGTTTGAAAGGAAAGAAGATGTCTACAAGATCATGGCGTCAGCTATATATAACAAGGATGAAAAAGAAATCGACTCGGGCGAAAGGTTCGTCGGCAAGACGACGATTCTCGGTGCGGGGTATGGCATGGGTAGTAAAAAATTTGCATTACAACTCAAAACTTTTGGCGTGGAAATTGCGGATGAGGAAGCGGCTAGAATTATCTCGGTTTACAGAGCCACTTACTCCCACATACCCCGACTGTGGAAAGAAGCTAATAGCGCCCTTGATGCGCTCACACAAAAGAAAACTGCGCCTGTCGGGTGTCAACCGCAAGCACTTAGCCTTACGGAATCAGGTTTTTTATTACCTAGTGGACTTTACCTAAACTATCGTGACCTACAAAAAGATAGTGATGACCAATATAGCTACGCAAGTAGACGTGGTCGTATCAAGATTTACGGTGGGAAGATAGTAGAGAATGTATGCCAAGCGTTAGCCCGTTGTGTCATTGGTGAGCAGATGCTAAAGATTAGTAGGAAGTACAAGGTTGCCTTAACTGTACACGATGCGGTGATGGCTGTGGTTAAAGAAGAAGAGAAGGACGAGGCATTGGCTTACATAGAGGAGTGCATGAATTGGCGGCCGTCCTGGGCATTAACTCTTCCCCTTGCTTGTGAAATAGGTGTTGGTAAATCTTATGGAGAATGTTAATGATTGAAAAATTAGTAGAACCCCAAGCTTTAAATAACGATATTGCGGTTATGAAGATAATGCAGTTGATGGGGCAGTTAACCCCTAACGATATTGAGTATGTTTTAAAAGCAACCAAGCAAGTCTATGACGCTGTGCAACTAGCAACTAAGGAGCAATAAAATGGCATTAAAACCAAGATTAGAACCAAAAAGAAAAACAACGATTGAAGATACCCTTGGCATAAGTGTAAAGATTATTAAGGAAAACAAAGATGGCTCAGCCGATGCTCAAGTTACGTTTAATAAAGAAGGACTCGAAACACTTGTGCAGTGGGGTATCGTTAGTTTACTTGCCGCAGCAATTGATGAGTACCGAGTTAGACCCGATGAAGGTGGCAAAACTCCTGTTAAGCGCACTAGAGCCGTTGTCAAAAAAGCAGCGAGCGTTGTCAAGAAAGCAACTAAAAAATGACCGCTAAAATTCTACCTTTTACAGGCGGTACAACCGATGACATCGACGCCGACACCGTATTAGAAAACAATAAAGGTGAGTACGAGTGCGTAATTGTTATTGGCTACACTAAGATGGGTGCAGAACGATTAGTCTCTAGCACAGGTGACTCCGCTCTTATGGTGTGGTTACTAGAACGTGCTAAGAAAACAATACTTGAACATGCTGACTTGGACGACGATGAATGGGAACATTAATGGATTATGCTGAGTTCTTATTAGATATACGTAAAAACTTAAAAGACTTTGAAGATTGTATGTTAGAAAGAAAGTTTAAAGATGCCCAACTGTATGCAGAGTACGCATTGGTTGAAGCTAGATTGTTATGTTTGATAGCTAAAGAAAGCAATTCATGAGTATTACTTGGTCATATTCCTCGCTTGGGTTGTTTCAACAATGTCCTAAAAAATACTACCATCTAAGGGTAATCAAGGATATCAAAGAGCCTACAACTGAAGCTATTATATATGGCAAGGCAGTTCACGAAGCGGCTGAGCATTACATAGGAAAAGGTACACCAATACCTGAGAAGTTTTCTTATATGGTTCCAATATTGGATGTGCTTAACGCTATACCAGGTGAGAAGCTAGTCGAATATAAGATGGGATTGACCAAGGACTTAGAACCTTGTGGTTTCTTTGACAAAGAAGTTTGGTTCAGAGGTGTAGGAGATTTAGTTATTGTAGAGGGGGACTTAGCCCACGTAGTTGATTACAAGACAGGAAAGTCTAGTCAGTATGCGGATACTAAGCAGTTGGAATTGATGTCATTGGCTTTGTTCAAGCATTTTCCCAACATTGAAAGAGTAAAAGCGGGTCTAGCGTTTGTAGTATGTAACGACTTTATTAAGGCTAAATATAACAAGAAAGATGAAAAGGTTTATTGGTTGCGTTGGAAGCAGGAAACAGATCAGTTAGAAAAGGCTTTTGAAAACAATTTGTGGAATCCAAAACCTAACTTTACTTGTAGGAAATTCTGCTCAGTATTGGAATGTGAGCATAACGGGAGAGGGAATTACAGATGAACGACGAAGACTTGAGGGATTGCTTTGCAATGCTTAGAAGCATAACAGGGGTGAGTGCAGAAGAATGTTATAGGTTTGCTGATGAGATGCTAGAAGCACGCAATAAAGAACCCGAACAAGAAGTAGGTATTGTTGCAGCTAAATCAAAAAGGAAAAAGAGTGCCTAGAGGTAGACCAAGAAAGTATCTATACTTTGACGAGATAGTATTAGAGACACTTAGAAACCTGCCGCCGACTGTAACTGAATTTGGAAAGCTAACTGACTATGCTCCTGTATCTAATTTACGACGAGAACCAAGAATTGATGCGAACGGTCTCAAGGCGAGAAGAAGCACGGGCGCTCGTAAGTGGGAGAGTTGGGTGGACGTTCAAACAATTACGTTCGAAAAAGAAATCGGTAGATTTGGGAAGTTTTGAGGAGGCATTATTTTGAACAATGAACCAGTAGCGTGAAAGGCACAAGAGAAATGATATACAAAACATTTGAAGAATGGAAAGCTGGTCAATGGTTAGAAGATGGAGAACCACGCACTAAAGCCTATACAGAAGATGAGTTGCTATTGATTGAAATGGGTTGGCAATATGGATTTGATGCTAGTAATGAGGTTGAGGAAGAGAAATGACTGAAGGTATTTGGATTGGATTAGCAATGGCTGGTAGTTTTGCTTTTGGATTCTATACGGCAATCTTTTGTATAAATTTAGCTTTGGAAAATGTAAGAAAGGCACAAGAGAAATGAAATCAGGATTATACGAAGCAAAGTTTGTATCTTACAGACCAGAACCAGACGAATTTAAAATGGCTAAAAGCAAGATACCTCCAGTATTTAAACCGTACGTGTCTCAACCACACCCGCAAGCACAACGTCTTAACGAGGCGCTAAAAAAATGACAGACCCAGTAAACCACCCAGTTCACTACACCGACCACCCATCGGGTATAGAGTGCATACAGATTACTGAGCATATGAATTTTAACCTTGGCAATGCCATTAAATATGTGTGGCGGGCGGGATTGAAGGGTAAACATTTAGAAGACTTAAAGAAAGCGGTGTGGTATATCAACCGTGAGATTGCTAGATTGGAGAAACAAAGTGGGCGATAAAAGAATAATAACAATTAAACCGTACAACCCTGAGTGGTATCCGCCTTGCTTTGAAAGCAGAATTAAGTATACGGAATACATGTGGCAATCACATAAAACTAACCAACCACACGACCCTATGAACCACTGCTTGGATTGCACTCGTGAATACAAGATACAGATGCTTAAAGAAAAAAGATGCGAGCATCCCGAGACTATTTTTGTAGTGTGGAAGGGTGCCCCTAGAAATCCAAAAGATATAGAAGGCGAGTTTTATACGCAAGAAGAGCCTGATATTCTTGGTATATCAAACAATAGTAAGTTTTGGGAAACTCCCGCATACGATCACGTCCCTGACAAACCAAAGGAGCCGCCCCCATGTCTTTAGAACCAATCCCATTTGCAGGTATGGTAGAGATTGACGATGAAGTAGCCTATTTAGATGCTATTGTTGCGGAAATGTACGGCAAAAACCCTAAAAATGTGCCAAAATACATAGTGTTAGGAGATGGAAGTCTCTACATTTTCCATAAAGAGGAAGACCGCTATGCCTTACGTGAACAAACCACGCCCGTACAAGAAAGAATACCAGCAACAGAAAGAGCGGGGGGAACAGCCATCCCGCAATGCACGGGAGAAAGCCCGATATGCGATGGACAAGAAGGGCATAGACCGAACGGGGAAGGATATTGACCATGTCATTCCCTTATCAAAAGGCGGTACAAATGCGGCAGGCAACCTTAAACTTAAATCGCCTAGCTCCAACCGCTCATTTAGCCGAAACTCAGACCATACAGTCAAACAAAACAAGCCAAAAAATGGCAAAAAATAATGTATATAAGTGGCCTGGGGTATACCCCCCAATGGAGCATCAAAAAGAAACATCAATATTTTTAGCAACAAACCAAAGAGCCTTCTGCTTTAATGAGCAGGGTACAGGCAAAACAGCATCAGCAATATGGGCAGCCGACTGCCTACTAGAACAGGAAGTTATAAACCGAGTTCTTATTATTTGCCCGCTATCTATTATGCAATCCGCATGGCAAGCCGACTTGTTTAAGTTTGCAGTTCATCGCCGAGTTAATATTGCGTATGGAGATAGAGAGAAACGCAAAGCAGTTATTAGAGGCAGCGCCGAGTTCGTTATTATTAATTATGATGGCATTGAAATTGTACGCAACGAAATTGCTGAAGGCGGCTTTGATTTAATTGTAGTTGACGAAGCTAATGCTTATAAGACGATTACTACACAGCGATGGAAAACACTCAATTCTTTAATAACACCAGACACGTGGCTATGGATGATGACTGGAACACCAGCCGCCCAAAACCCAACGGACGCTTACGGCTTAGCTAAGATGTGCGTGGCTCATCAAGTGCCTAAATTCTTTGGTAAGTTTAGAGATCAGACAATGCAAAACGTTGGTCGATATAGGTGGGTTCCTAAAGAAAACGCCAATGAAATTGTATTTGATGCACTTCAACCAGCAATCCGATTTACTAAAGAACAATGCTTAGATTTACCAGAGGTGACACATGTTTTCAGAGACGCCCCCCTTACTCCGCAACAGGCAAAATACTACAAACTTCTCAAAAAAGAAATGCTCATGGTGGCTGCAGGGGAAGAGGTTACATCTGTTAATGCCGCTGTTAATCTTAATAAACTTCTTCAAATTAGTGGTGGTGCTGTTTATTCTGACAACGGTAGCGTTGTTGAGTTTGATGTTTCTAATCGGTTACGAGTTATCGAGGAAGTTATTGAAGAAGCTAGCCACAAAGTTCTTGTCTTTGTACCGTTTACTCACACGATAGAATTATTAAAAACTCACCTAACAAAAGCAGGACATACTTGCGATGTTATTAACGGCGCGGTCCCAGTATCTAAACGCACAGACATATTTAAACGCTTTCAAGAAGATGAAAACCCACGAGTTCTTATAATTCAACCACAAGCAGCGGCGCATGGTGTTACATTGACTGCAGCTAACGTAATTATTTGGTATGCCCCTGTTACATCAATCGAAACATATTTGCAAGCCAATGCACGTATTGATAGAAAAGGGCAAAAGAATCCTATGACTATTGTACATATTAAGGGTTCTCCCGTAGAAGGAAGATTGTATAACTTACTACAAAAGAAATTAGATGTTCATGATAAACTAATTGACTTGTATAAAAATGAAGTTGAAGAAAATACTTGACAAGGTATAGCTTTAGGTTTAGTATTACATAAGTGGACAAAGATCCAATATAAATTATGAAAGGAAGTACATGGACGATAAACCGTCAGTTGATGCACTCGTTAACGTATACATAAAAATACGAGACGCACGTGATATTGCTCGTAAAGAAGCGGATAGAATTGAAACCGACTTTGAAGAGCAACTAGATATTATTAACCAGCAAATCTTACAAATCTGCGAAGAGACAGGCGCCGACAGTATTAAAACTGCGCATGGCACTGCTATCAGAACAGTTAAGTCAAGATACTGGACTAATGATTGGGAACGATTTTACGATTTTATTTTTGAACACCAAGTGCCTGAGTTATTAGAGCGCCGAGTTCATCAAACTAATATCAAACAATTCCTAGAAGAAAACCCCGACTTGCTACCCGCGGGGCTAAATGTGGATAGCGCATACTCAATAACTGTAAGGAGAAGCAAATGAGCGAACTAGCTCTGTTTAAAAAAGATTTACCCGACTATCTTAAAAAAGTCGAACTAGATGATGCTACTAAAGCCCTTATGGGTGGCGGCGGTGGAAGCAAACGTATTTCTTTGCGTGGCGGTAAGTTCCGCATGGTTGTTAACGGCGAAGAAGTAATGACTAGCAACAGTGATACACTAAGTGTTGTTGTAGTAAACAATGCTAAGAAAGTATCTCGCACATTTTATGCTGGTGCTTACAATCCTAAAGCCGAAGCTACTCCCCCTGATTGCTGGTCTAACGACGGTGATCGTCCTGATGCGGCTATTGAACAACCTCAGCACCATAACTGCAATGAGTGCCCACAGAATATTAAAGGCTCAAGTGCAGGTGGTGGTCGTGCTTGCCGTCACTTCCGTCGTGTTGCAGTAGCTCTTGCAGATAATGTTGGTGGCGATGTCTATCAGATGACTTTAGCTTCTAAGTCAATCTTTGGTAAAGGCGATTTAGATCACATGCCGTTTGAGCAGTTTGGTAGTTACGTAGCTTCACAAGGCTACAACTTAAACAACATGATTACTGAAATGCGCTTTGACCCAGATTCAGATACCGCTAAGTTATTCTTTAAACCTACTGATTTCTTGTCTGAAGAAGATTGGGAAGTAGCCAAGAAACAAGGCATGTCTCCATCAGCATTAAAAGCTATTGAGATGAGCGTACCTAAAGGTGATTCAAATGCTCCTAAGTTGGCTGCACCAAAGCCAGTAGCTAGAGAAGAAGCCGAGCCGATTGCTGAACCAAAGAAGCGCCCTGAGAAAAAAGCTGAAGCACCTACACCTAAGAAAGACATTAAGTCAATCATGAGTGGATGGAGCCAAGAAGAAGCATGAGTTTAAGAGGCTACAGCCTTCGGCTTTACAAAGCTAACCAAGAAGCGGACTCTGCATTAATGGGAGTTCAGCTTGGTCGGTATTGTATGTCTAAAGATATCCCTGTTGTTCAGATTGCTGGCAAGTTCAACGTCTCACGCATGACGATATATCAGTGGTTTACTGGGGCTGCAAAACCTAGTAAAGCTCGGGCTGAAAAAATAAAAACAATGCTAGAGAAGGCTTGCTTTAGCGCATAGTCTACCCCAGGGCAGCTAGTTTGACGGAACGAAAAGGGGGATGCCGACCCCCCTGCTGCCCTTCCTTTCTTTCGGTTTTGAGGTGATATGGCAACAACAGACTTATTGACAGCGGTACTGCCCACAGAAGGATGGTATTGCATTGTCGGTTTAAAACAAGCGGGGATTCCTAGACAAGTATTTGTCGAGACGCTTATAGAAGCACAAGATGAAATTAACAATCTGTTGTCTAAAAGCTTTGATGTTTATTTTGCTTGTGCCAAGTATGGCAACGACACCGATGGGCGTACGCAGAAGAACAGCACGTACTTTAAATCATTTTGGATTGACGTCGATTGTGGCTTGGGCAAGCCATATGCAGACCAAGTTGAGGGCTTATCGGCTCTCAAGGAATTCTGTGCGAAGGTGCACCTACCTTTGCCGACGGTCGTCAATTCAGGGCGTGGTATCCACGCATACTGGAGACTTACTCAAACCATTTCTCGCAACCAATGGAAACCCGTCGCCGACCGCATTAAATACTTATGTGAAGAGCACAACTTTAAAGCCGATGGTTCTAGAACTGCTGAGAGTGCTTCTATTCTTAGAGTACCTGAGACATTTAACTATAAACAAACTCCACCGCTTCCTGTGGAAATACTGGACGTGGCGAATGAGTCTAACTACGAAGACATAAAAAAGCTACTTGGTGTGCTTGTGGGTCCCGACTATATTCCACGGCAGTACAATCAAGATACAAACACCAAAAAGAACATTACTAGTCGGTTTAAAACCATCATGCTTAAAACCATTGATGGTACTGGATGCAATCAACTAAAGGATTTAGTAGAGAACCAAGCTACTCTTGACGAACCAAGATGGAGAGCGGTGCTTAGTATTGCTGCAAACTGCGTAGATAGAGATGAGGCAATTCATTTAGTAAGTAAAGATCACCCCGACTATTCTCACGCAGCAACAGAAAACAAAGCCAATAAAGTTCCTTATCCATACTCTTGCGAGAAGATGGAGTATTACAATCCTGGGCACTGCAAAGGCTGTACCAATTTAGGTAAGATTAAAAACCCTATCCAGTTAGGTAATGAGATTCTTGTAGCAGAGCCTGATGCTCCTATTGTTGTAGAAGCAGATGACGGTGTTAAGCATTCGTATAAAGTACCTGAGTTTCCGTTCCCGTATTTTAGGGGCAAGAACGGTGGTGTTTATCGCCAGCCAGCAGAGGAAGATTCTGAACCAATAACAGTTTACGAGCACGACTTGTATGTTGTTAAGCGCCTTAAAGACCCAAACAGAGGCGACTGCGTATGGATTAGATTGCATTTACCTAAAGACGGAGTGCGTGAGTTCTCTATGTCTCAAACCGATGCACTTACATTTGATAAGCTGCGTGAGAAATTAGCGTGGCATGGTGTGGCGGCACACAAAAAAGAGATGGAAGGGATTATGTATTACATAACGACATTCATTAAAGACCTTCAATACAGAGAAAGAGTGGAAATTATGAGAACACAATTTGGTTGGACAGACGACAATTCCAAATTTATTCTTGGCGATAAAGAGGTAGCTGCGGATGGTGCAACATATAGCCCGCCTTCTAGTGATACTGGTAACTTAGCAAACTGGATGCAGCCGACTGGGTCTTTAGAAGACTGGAAAGAAATTGTTAGTGTTTATAACCAGCCAGGATTTGAACCACATTCGTTTGGTTTCTTTACTGCGTTTGGGGCACCCCTACTAAAGCATTTAAATCTTAAGGGCGCAATCATTAACTTGATTAACAACACATCAGGCACAGGTAAATCTACAATTCTCAAGATGTGCAACAGCGTGTACGGTCATCCTGACGAGTTAATGCTCCAATGGAAAGACACTATGAACGCCATGATTCACCGTCTTGGTATTATGAATAACTTGCCTGTGACGATTGATGAGATTACTAAGCTATCAGGGGAGCACTTCTCGGACCTAGCCTATGGTATTTCACAAGGTCGTGGTAAGAACCGTATGAAGTCTCAGGACAACGCCGAGCGGATTAACACAACCAAATGGGCAACCATTGCTCTATGCAGCTCTAATGCTTCCTTCCAAGATAAGCTGGCAGCTTTAAAGTCTACCCCTGACGGTGAGTTCATGCGTTTGATTGAGTACCGTATTGAGATGACAAACAATTTAACAAAAGAAGAAGCAGATGCAATCTTTAATGGTCTTTATTCTAATTATGGTCACGCTGGTTTGGAATACACTAAATACTTGGTATCCAACCTAGAGTCAGTTATTGATACTGTTGGTCAAGTTCAGCAAAAGTTAGACGGCGAGATTGGTTTTACTAACCGAGAGCGTTTCTGGTCTGCCGTTGCTGCTTGTAATATTGCAGGGGCTTTGATTGCTAAGGACATTGGCGTACTGCCTGAGGACTTTGATATTGGTCGGGTATATCGTTGGATGGTTAAAGAATTAACTACAATGCGTGTAGAAGCTAAAGCCCCAGCTACAAATCAAGCCAGCGTTATTGGTGAGTTTATGAATGAGCATCGTGCATCTACTCTAGTAATTAATGGCGAAGCAGACTCTCGGAATGGTATGGAGCAATTGCCAATCGTAGAGCCTAAGTTCAATGATTTGTTTGTACGGATTGAGCCCGACAATAAGAAGATGTTTATTAACGCCAAGCAAATCAGGGAGTATTGCGCTAAAAATCAAATTACTCTTAAGGAAGTTTTAAAGGGCTTAGCAATAGACGGTATCTATAAGGGTTTGATTAAGAAGCGCTTATCCAAAGGCACTAAACTTGCTTCCCCACCTGTATATGCTCACGTATTTGACCTTGATAATGAGCACTTTTTGGATGCTGAGACCTATATAAACGCCCCAGATGTTGATCCACAGACTGCACTTTCACGTTAATTGGCGTAAATTCTTGGTTGGCGCTTCCTTTTTTATCCCCTGTTTGGACACGGAAGAGGCGTTAATCCAAGTAAAAAGGACAACTAAGAGGTTAAAGTTCCGGATTAAAGCCCACGTAGTAGTAGAAAAAGGAGTGCAGGGCTTGCGTGTTTGGCGGATTAAGTAGTATTATCGGGGTGTAGTCGTTTGGTTTCGGCTACTTCCTTTCAGTTGTTTTTGACCCCAGCCTAGTGCTGGGGTTTTTTATTGAGAGTAATCCCTCATGTTATTAAGCTGCCCAATGAGTTTCTTATTGATTGGTATGCCGCCTGTAACGTTAGCCAAAGCACGGTCTTGGTATTTACGTTGAACAGAATTAAATAGGGAGTCTGGGTCTATTGCTACTCCAGGATTTGTTTTATTAAACTTCTGGATTTTTTGGATTACCTTAGTCATCATAACTGTATCGTGACCGTCAACCGCAATAAAGAAAGCATTGAGTAGGTCGTTGTGGTGCGCAATAATTTTTTCATTAGCATTCTTCATTTCAAAAGTAGCTTTTTGTTTTTGTGCCGTATCTTCTGGAGAGAAGCCAAGCATCTGCGCTAATGCTTCTGCTGGAGTAACATTCTCATCTATAGTAGCGCCCTTCATGGTCATTGCTTTACCTTCGGTAAGATAGCGAGTTCCAACCATTACATTCTTAATAGCCGCAGGCATCATGCCTTCTATAGCACGCTCTGAGTAGCCATCTCTGTAATCTTTAATTGCTTTTACATACCCCATACCTGCACCGACAGTTGGGCCAAGTAAGTTAGTCATCAAGTTTTGTACGTATTGCACTTCATCCTGACTCTTTCTAACGTCTGGAAACCACATATCAGTTAAGTTAATACCCATACGGTCGGCAAAGTTGATTCCAGTAACTTTAGATGCAATACCACGAGACATAATGTCACCAGCAAAACCACCAAAGGTTCTGTTACACCAATTTTTGAACCAGTTCTCTGAATCAAAAGGCTCATCGTCATCACCAAACGCAGCGTGGAACGCCGATGCAACCCCTTGGAACACAAAGAATAAGGGTAAACCAGTAATACCAGCTGATGCAAATGTAAACGCCATCATGCCAGTAAACGTTTTAATAGCCTCGTTTTTCTCTAGCTTTAATTCAGCTTTCTTTTGTTCAATTGCCGCATCTCTATCTGCAGCGGGGGCTGTTTTTAAGCTCTCTTCAAACTGTTTTAGTTCGAGGTCTTGCCCAATACCAATAGCCTGATGCAAAGTCCTATACATAAGAACCGTCATGTGTTGAGGATACATTTTAAACTGCAGTATTACGTTTCTTAAGTCCCCACGGAAATAGCGTGGTTTGTTAATCGTGTTGTAGTTAAACATGGTCTTTTGTGTAAGATTACGTGCATCCTGTACAGCAGCATCATAAGCTTTCTCGGCAGTAAAACCCTTACCGCCTTCGCTTACTGGCGTTACATACTTGTTATATGCTAATTCAAACGAAGACATGAATGCTGTTTCACGGTTATATTTTTCAGCTGAGTGGAACGGCAAGCTGGCGTAGTACATAAACTTCTGCCATCCTCCAGTGTATTCGTTAGACGGCTGTTCACCAATAGATGCAGCCTCATGGGTTAAAGTAGTGTCAATAACCCCACGTCTAACTCCCTCGTTATACACATCAGCTAGGGTTTTCCCTTGTGGCAAAGCTATTTGATTGTCTTCAGTGCCGGTAAAAGTAACGTCTTCTAAACCAGCACGGGATAAAGACAAAAACTCAACTCTACCGTTTTCGTCATTTCGCCAGCCTGTGCCGCCAAGCATGCGGTTATATTTAGCCAGGGCCTTTGTAGTGTTAGCCATACCATACTTAGGCGCAGCATTAGGTATATAGATGCCAGGGATAGCTAAGGCATTTACGATTGCAGAAGCTGGGGAGGTTAAGAAATGCAAGAAACCAAACTGAGTTAAGCCTGTGGTTAAACCGCTCTGTTTAGGAGGTTCTAAGATAGCATTCTTAAGGTTAAGTTCTAGCTCGTTGACATAATCTCTAAGCCGATTGCGTTCAGCAAATGGGACTGTCTTTAAGAACGCACGGGCACCTTCAATCTTATTAAACAACTCAGGCATGTGCTGAAAACGAGCCCTTTGATAAGCCACACGCTGACGAGATACTGCAAACGCACGGAGCATATCTATACTTGCACCCGCCACATTCTTACGGTGCAGGAACATCTTTTGGATACTTTGTGCTGGAAGCGTCTCTAAATAATACTGGTCAAAGCCGTCTTTTAAGGCGTCACGTAAAGAGTTAACTTCATCAGCCTTGACAGCTGGGTCTGTGCTTGCAAGAATGTTGTCGGACTCGGCATCAACACGGTCTTTTAACTTCTTCAAATGCTCAACGTCGGCTAAGCGCTGACCAAAACCTTCGCTAAAGCCCTGACCAGAATCTAGTTCATTATCAGCCATCTCTTCAGTCATACCGCCATCAATAAGCTCCTGCCTTCTTTCTTCTAAAGCTAGATCTCTAGACCATGCGTCTTCAAACTGCATAAAGATTTTCTTTTTACCCCTACCACTTTGCAACCAATAGTCACCAAAACGTTTGATTGGGAAGTAGGGCTGAATCATTTCTTTAGTTAATTCTTTACGCTCAGCATCTATCTTAGTTTTTATGTCTGCTTCATCTGTGCCTCTAGCCTCTTCACGCTCTCTTAAACGAGCTAGTTGGATATTTACGTATTCTGTAGCGCGGCGTTCATAGAAACCTCGAACTTCTCTATAAATAGATAGCGCTTTATCCCCATCAGGGCCGCTAATCATATCCTGCCAAGCTTTACGTAAGGCGGTATTGTCGTGGTATTCTTTTAAAGGTCCGCTTAATCCAGATTTAGCAACTGCTTTTAATTGCGGCTCCAGGATGTCTGGATCCATTTTATTAAGCGTAGCCTCAAGCATCATCTTAGCAAGCTGCTCGGCTTTTGGTTTATTTGTTTCTTGTAGCCGGCTCCAGTCCCTAATTGCACTTTCACCCTCTGAAAGAATTTGGTTGCGGGTATTTATCATTGCATCTACTTCTCGGACATACTGCTGGAACTGTGGTAATTCCGAGCCGACTATATCTGTAAGCTGGTCAAGGGTTAAACCCCCTAGTAAATAACGGCGGTATTGCTGGTTAGTTGTATCTAAGAACTTAGATAAATTCTTTTTGTTTATGTCTTTCCAGCTAAGTTTGCCGGCACGTAGAGCCTTAAACAAATTGCCTAAACTAAAGCGCTCGCTAGTATTAACCTTAAAGTTGCCGTTCTTGCTGACGTTGTATTTATCAGGAGCAAGCATTGGCTGGTTTAGGTTAGAGTCTGTATTTGTATTAGCTGAGAATAAAACATCAGCGTTTGCCATAGTATGGAATAGGACGTTATCGCCACCAACTAAACCATATACAAACTGAATAAACTTAGACCATGCGGACTGATTAGAGTCCATGGCGCGTTTCATGTCTCGTAATTCTCTTTGGAATTTTGGGTTGCTAAATGCTTCTGAAACAAACTCATGCAAGTCGGTATACCCATAAACGCTTTGATCCTTAGCGTTTGCTTTAGCGTAGTCAAACAATTCTTTTAAGTTAGCAAGCGCCTTTTTTTGGGTTGCGTTTAATAAATGCTCGTTAGAAATAGCCCAATGAGAAGCGGCGTGAGTTACTTCATGTACAAAAGTATGGTTAGTTGTTGGCTCACCTAATGCGGTATTAAAGGATGCTGTGCGGTTATAAAACATACCGGGAGCAACCAAAGCGCTTAAACCTTTGCTAAATGCCTTTGTTATATCGTTAAGGTCTTCTTCAAACCCACGCATGTCAACGTTAAACTTACCTGTTTTTAGCTTATAGAAAGACTCCGACATTTGAATAACGGGAGTGTGCATTTTTCTTTGGTTAAAGTGGTCGTTGTATACGTCTGGGTGAAAGATTTCTAAGAACATCAAAACACGGATGCGCTGCTGCTCTGTATTTTTAAGGTATTTATCAACCAAGCCATACTGCAAGTCAAATCCAATTTTAGTATCTAGGTTAAGCTGCATTAGCCGGTCGGCAAAGTTAGATAAGAACTGACCGCCTGTATTTTTAAGGGCCTTAAGCGCCGACTGTAAATCATTGTTTTTAATAGCGTCCAGCACAGTTGGATGTGCTGACTTAAACATAACGTCGTTTTTAACTTCTCCAATACGAGGGCTAGAGTTAGCTACTGGTTTAGGTTCAGTAGCTTGAGGCGTCTTTTTAGCTGCTTTACGCTGCGCTTTAGTAAGCACAACTTTCTTTTTATTTTCGGGTGTTACATGTAACGGATGATCTTCTGGTAGGTCTTTACGCAGTGCACCCATCTGCTGTAGTAATTGTCTTGCGCCGACTGCATCCCCTTGGTCAAGAGCCATTTGTCTTTGGGAACTAAGAGCGTTAAGTTCTGCTACTACAGGGTTTACTTCTTCTGGGGCAACTTCTGTTTCGGTTTCTACTGTCGGAGTTGTTCCAGTCGGCGCAGTGCTTATCTGTGCTTGAATAGTAGGGGAATCTGGTTTGTCTGCAGTTTCTTCGGCAACCTCAACTTCACCTTCTTTAGCAGTAGCAGCATTTGTTTCTATGGTAGCTTCTTGGTTTTGTGGCTGTCTTACCATGTAATCTACACGGTCTTCAAACCCATTTCTTGCGTACCACTCTTTTAATTGTTTTTGGTCAAGCCCGCCTAGCGCAGAATCGGGCTGTGCCGCAGGGACAAGTACCAAAGGCTTGTTATTTTTATCGGCCCAACTTGTAATTGAGTTTAATAGTTTGGTACCCGCACCTTTGTTTCTCTCGGTTACATCCATGCCGGTTATAAAAGTAGCCCCAGCAAGATCACTCGATAGATCATTGTCTTCATCAAGTGTTTTAAACCCAGCGGAAGCTTTAGGGGGTTCACCTTTAACATCAGAAGGTATATACGCTCCCGTTTCATAAACAACCGCATTGTTTACTTTTTTAGTTTCTACAGGTGTAATCTCTGGCGTCACACCTGCTTCTTGCGGTGCAGCGGCACGTCTTTGTGCGTTTGCATTTCTAACAAAATCTTCTTCGGCAACTACTAGCGCTTGATATTCTCTGCCTTTTTTAGAGTTAGCTAAAGGTATTCTTCCCGTTGGGGTTAATAGTGCTTGTCTTTTAGCTTGGAACTCCGCAGCTTTTGCTGCAATCTGCTCGTCTGTTAATGCAGCCGGCTGTGTCTCTTCTCCCACTCCAGGTTTACTAGCAGGTCCTGTATCTCCACCCAAGCTTCCAGGGGCAGGTGTTGTAATTCCTGTGGCGGGCTCACTGGCTTGTTGTTGCTCAGATGTAGGAATGCCTGGCTCAGTTCTTCCGACGTCAGTTCTACTTTTAATCTCTCGCTCATCTTTTACCTCTTTTTCTGCATCTTTTGCACGTTTTCTTTCGTTTAAGAATGTATCTACAAAACCACCAAGCTCTACATCTGTTGGTTTTCTTCCAAGTTTAGCTTCTAAATCTGGTTCAAGAATTTCCTCTAGCTTAGCACGTTCTTTCTTACTAAAGTATTCTTTACCGCCTTGAACACTTGCGCCCAAACCTCCGCCGACTATAGCACCCTCAAGCATGTTTTGCGCTAACTCTGCAGCATCAACGCCTTTTTGAGTTCCTGCTGTACCGCCAAGATAACCAACACCTTCTTCAACCGCTTCTGTACCAGACTGTATTGCTGTTTCTTTACCAATTCGACGTGCACCCGTAGATGCTTCAGCACCGAGTTTACCGCTAAATAAACCTTTAGTGGCAAATTTTTCTAATGTAGTTTCTAATACAGCAGCGCCGACAGCGGCAGTAACGTCTGCAATAGTTGCGTCTTTTAATTCTTTTTTGTCGTTAGTAAGACGGTCGTTAAGAATTTCATTTGTTCTAGTCATTACGTAAGCTGGCGTAGTAAACACTGCTGCAGCCATGTCAGGAGCCGAAGCAATAACCCGCTCCGCAATAAAAGGAACAAGTAATAAGGGTTTACCAGGAATCTCACTTAACTGCGTAGATGGTGCATAGCCAATATCTTTTCCATACTGGCGAAGGGCGTTAGCCCATTCAAACATAGGCTTTAGTTGTTGTTCTTCATCAATTTCTTTTTGGGTTATTAGCCCTAAAGACTGGGATAGTGGTACAGCTGTTTCTAGTTTGTCGGCAAGGTTTTCTGCAACGCGAGCAACTGCTTCTACACCTTCACCTGCTAGGCTAGATGCACGAGCCATTAACCCTTTAAACGGATTAGCAGTTTTTGTTTCTTGCTCTACTGCTTTGTCTTGAGCCCAAAAAGGTTCACCTTCAACCGACTTCTTTGCTTCTACTGGTTTGTCGGCTGCCCAAAATGGCTTTTCTTCTTTAGGCTTTCTAACATCAATTGCAGCATCTTGCTCCCAGAAGTTTGCCATTCTTAACCCTTAGTACGTAGTTGTCCGTTCGGATCAAAGTATGTTTGTCCAGGCTTAAGTTTATCGTATTCCGCCTTAGTTGACACGGTTATAGGAGCACCTGTTTGTGGTGACGCAGAAGCTGCTGCTGTTGAAGCACTACCTGAACCACTAAACCTTCCAAGAATTTTTTGATACTCTTTGTTTTCAGCTTCAAGTTTTTCCGCTGGGGTCATCTTCAGGTACTCTTCAGTATACATAACTGACTTCTTCCACTCCTGCAATGCGGTCTGAGCAGCACGTTTATTCTGACCTTCAATAGAGTCGGCAGCGGTTGTCTTAGCTTCTGTTCTGCGTTTGATAGCTTCTTCGTAAGATAAGTCTTTACCTGTTTTAGCTTTGTATTCTTGTTGAATACGTTTAATTTGATCTTCTTCGTATCGTTGTGTGGCGCCAGCAGAGGCCGCCTGCATGCCGGCGGTAGTAATTGACGTAGCATCTCTATTTTTAGCGATATTTGCTTCTTGTTCAAGCTTAGCTGCGTCACTAAATAACTTATCACTAGCAGCTATATCACCAGCAGCACGGGCACGTTGAGCAGCAGAATATTTAGCTCTAGCTTCAGCTAAAGTTGCCTCTCTAGCTTCTTTACCGGCAGCAATCTCACCTGCACCTGTAAGGTAAGACTCTCCACCCTCAATAGCACCTGCTAAGAAGCCACGAGGATTAGCACCCATTTTTAAGAACGCCTTAGCCATATTAGCCCGTTCTTTAGCAGACGTTGCATCTCCCAAACCAGCTTGTTGTTTTGCAACCATGTCGGCATAAGCCTTTTCTTCTTCGGTAGCACCAGATTTAAAGCCTTGCTTCTCCATCATAGCTTGAGTCTGCGCTAAATAAGCTTCTCTACCAGTTGGCGTTGCTTCTTTTGGTGGGGTCGTTTCTTTTGTTGTAGGCGTTTCTTTTGCCGCAACTTTTGGTTCCGCTTTTGGTTCCGCTTTTGGTACTGCTTTTGGTTCCGCTTTTGGTACTGCTTTTGTTTCTACTTTTGGTCTAAGCTCTGGATTTTTAGCAAGGAAACGTTCTGCGGCAACTGGGGAAGCTTCTTTTAAAAACTCATATTGCTGCATATTTTTTTCTAACTGTAAGCGATCTCTACGTGCTTGGTCTTCTGTATCAGAGCTTGGTCCTCCACCAAATTCATATCCAACATCTCCGCCGTTTTCAAACGCAATAATGCCACCACCAGCGTAGCCCATAGTATTAAACATATCACCACCAGCTTGGGCAATACCACCCATTCTTGCGTCTTGAGACGGAGCTTGTGCCATCTGTGGAGGTGGAGCAGCTTGTGCCATTTGTTGTGCAGCCATCGGGTTACTTGCCATGCGTTGCTGTGCTTGTTGAGTGCTTTGAAAAATATCACGCTCATTGTTGTTTACTTGCGGGTCGGCAATGCGGCCTTGCAACTGTTGTGGGCTTAGACCTTGAGACATGCCTTGCAACTGCGGGTCACTAATTAAATCGCCATATTTAAAACCGGGGACTGTACCGCCTTCTTTCATCTCAATAACGCCGCCTTCTTTTTTACCACCGCCAAAATAAGACAAACCTGCGCCCGCCAAACCTGCGAGTTGTTGAGTTGTGCTTGGCTGCTGTTGGTAAGTAGCGGTTGTTGTTTGTTGCAATGGTAAGCCACGCAACATAGAGTTCATAATACCCAACTGCATAAATGGATACTGCTGAGCCGTAGCGTAGTTAGAAATACCTTGATTAATTTTATTTTGCTCCATGGTTTGCTGTTGAGCGCCGACTGTTTGCTGTGCCTGTAGACGTGCAAGATCAGCAGCTTGGCGTTGACTACCTATTTGCGCTGCTTGTCCGTAGCCCTGCAAACCTAAATTAGCACCAAATTGTTGTGACTGTAACGCTTGGTTATAGGCTTGATTAGAACCTTGCGACTGAATGTTTGATAAGTTTGAAAGCAAATTACGCTCACGTTCAATAGAGCCTAAAGTTTGTCTTGCACCACCATAAGTACCTTGTCTTGCCGATGATAATTTATTAACGTTTTCTGCCATTTGCGCTTCACGCACAGCAGCATTCTTAGCTACGTCGGTAACGCCCTGTTGGTAGGGGTTCATATATGCTGCCATTGTTGCCGGGTTTGTTACATTTTGAGAGTATTGGCTTCCTGCTAACAAAGACCCTGCACCTGCTAGACCAAATTCTCCTGGGGTTTGCATGTTTGCAGTTTCAGATTGAGCGTATTTTTGTGTGGGGGAAAAGTCGGCAAAGTAATTATTAACGTCAGTGCTGTATGGTGTATATGGTCTAAACGACGTCATGTCGTCGTTATAAATCTGCTTCTGTGTAGATTGAAGCATGTTCTCCACATACGGACGAGCATATTCTGGAACGTTTGTATTATATGAGGTAGATGTAGTTGGTTGAGCAGCTTGTTGGCCCCCACCGCCGCCACCGCCATCCATAAATGGGGTACGTTTTAGTTCGTGTGTCCATCCACTGTGTTTACTTTTTAAGATGCTCATTTTTAATCCTTAAAAAACTTTTGGTACGAAATGCTTTGAACATCATATCCGTACTTTTTAATACGTTTGCCCCACCCGGGACGTCCCATAAATTCAATTCCAGCGCACTGCATATCTCTAGCAAAGCGTTCTGCTATGTCTTGCATTCTGTCTTCTATATACTGCATGTAGTTTGGTTCAATACAACAATACTGAATAGCTAACATTTTACACTGTGGATACTGTTTTACCTCTGTTACAAGATGCCCATAAGCTTTTTGTTCTTCTGGAGAAAAAACCACCCACAGTTGCATTTGCCCATTAATAATAAACCGTACTATATCGTCAACGTTAGAACGACCCCTAGTCCAAGATTCAGACTCTTTAAGATATGAATACAAAGCCCCTATAGTTTCACTTACTTTTCCAGTAGGTATTAAAGAAATATCTAAATTCAATTAACCTCCAGCGCCATCATAATATGGTCCTGAAGGCGGTGGGTTTGCTGCATCATAAGCATCTTTTTCTGCTTTTTCTTTAGCCGCCTGTTCTGCTGCTAATTTTTGTTGTAACTCTACGCTTGGCGCTACTCTATTTAAATTGGCCGTAATGTTAGACATATTTGGTTTATAGTTTAGAGCCGGGCTATTATACGGCGTTAACCCTTGTTGCATTTGGGGCCTCATCATTGGGCGATTATATTGCTGCATTATTTGCATCATAGCTGCCTGTAACCCGCTTTGGTAATTAGGCATTTGCGGCATTGATTTAGACAATATTGCTTCTGGGTTATAGGTTGACTGGTAGTTGGCGCCCGGAATCATTGGCGTTATTGGCGCTGTTAAGTTTGTTTTTCCAGTTGTTGACCCTAAATTTCCTCCTGTGCTCATACCTATCCCTATGCCGGTAAAAATTTATGGGCTTTAACTTCTGGCGCTTGTTTTTTCTTACCAGTTCTTGCTTTACGAATATTGTCCATCATCCCATATAACCGTTTAGCACCAGCGTCAGTAGAGCCATTCCCAAGATGAGAGACAACATCCGCAGGCACAACAAACTCGCCGTCAGCCAGTCGGGCAGGTTGCTTTTTACCAATAGTGGCAGGGATACTATCAGACATACCGTCGCCAGGACCTTTAAGCATACGTCCACCATCTGAATAACCCCCTATACCACGCATGATTCCGCCAGCAGCTGCCTCTTCAACATCGCCTAAAGCTTGCGCTTGTTTAAATTGTACTGGGGCTTTGATACCAGCTTTTTTGCTAGCCTTGTTAAAACGATATAACGCTGCATTGTATGCGTCTAACTTCGATGTATTAGGGTCGTTGTCGCTATATGTGCCTCCACCTGGCATGCCCGGGTCTCTTGGAAGGTTTTGAACAATGCCTCTATTTGCAAAAGCAATTGCGCCACCACCAGCCATGCCGTATGGATTTCTCTTATAGTCTTCATACTCTGCTGTGTAGTATGGGTTTGGTTGTCCTGGCTCTTGAGCACGGAAGTTTGGAGAAATTCTATCTAATGAAGAAGACTCAGATGCTCCTACTGGAACTCCATTCTCGTCATAAGTTTTTGCGCCCATTTGAGCACCAATTCCAGGAGCGGCAAGAATACCAGCTTTTTTAACTGTGTCGCCTATGCTGTCACCTAAACCACTGTAATAAGTAGGAGCAGTTTGCCCACCGTATCTAACTCCAGCATCGCCTAAAGTTTTCATGGCTTCAGCAGATTGCGCTGGAGAAACGGGACTAGCCCCAAACCCACTAGTGGTGTCTCCTACTGTAGGCACTCCAGACCTAAACGAACCTTGCGCCATTTCTGCAGGGGTTAAACCACTAGTTGGCGCATATCCGCTAGTAATTGGATTTCCTGAACCAGCCGCCATTTCTGCAGGGGTAAATCCCGGGCTTGGAAGTGTTTGAGTTGTACCTGCTAATCCAGCATTAAAATCAGGGTTAAGAGCATTACCAACATTAGCTCCCTCTGCAACAATAGCTTCACCACCTAAACCACCAGCAACATCCGTAGGGCTGCCATAAGCGCCAAGACCACCAGATAGAGCGCCACCAAGACCACCAAATAAAGCGCCTTTGCCTACATCTCCGCCTTGTAAACCGGAAGAAATACCACCTATAAGAGCTCCAGCGCCAGCGCCAGCAAGAAGACCGGCAGAGGTAGCACCCATACCAGCACTCATTAGCATTGGGGCAGCGGCACCAGCCGTAAAGTAGGTAAGGGCACCAGCGGCTACTATAGGTAAGATTTTAGATAAAAACCCTGCTTCTGGAAGACCTGTTTCTGGGTTAATAGTTAAGTCTCCACCATGAGCTTGAGCAAGCTGACGCAAGCCTTTAATCTCACCCTTTGTCATATGGATGAGTTCGGTATCAGGTCCACGACCCTTAGATTTTAAGTATTCTGCTGCAAGTTTAAGGCTCATACGTGCCCCTTAGGGATAGATTGATTGATTTTAACACTATTAAAGCGCTGATACAAAGGACATAGTTGCTACTACAGATTGGGTAGCGGGTTTAGTAGGACTACCAGATGCGGGGTAGAATTGGATGGTTACATCTACATCGGTTGTTGACCAGTAAATTTCTATGTATTGCCCCGCTGTCATACTACAAAAGTAGTTCCATCCGTAAATACCGTGGAATGGGTCGCCAGGACTTTTTCTAGCGGGTATGCCTACTTTTCCTGTAGAGCCAACAATATCTACACCGTTTTGTTTAAGCCAAATAAAAACATCTTGGGGTGCGTTATCTGCGTTTTCTAGTTGGACGCTAAACTGTAAGTTGTATATTCCAGCATTTGCTACTGTCATTTTAGAACTAGATATAGACACCCCATTAGCAAAGTCCGTAGTGTTTAACGTCATCAACGTAGCGGTGTTTGCGGTAGTAGTTTGGTCTTGATTGCTAGAAAACGCCCCGTAAGGGAAATACAGCTGAGAACCTCCAGTGCTTCCAGACGTAGATAAGCCAGCAAGGTAGTTATCTAAACGATTAAAGTACAGGCGTAGGGCATTTTCAAACTGGTCTTGTTGCGCTTTGTCATATTCAACAGGAGGAGTTGGTAGTGCAGGAGCACGGACGTTATAGACCATTAGCGTTTTCCATCTGGTCTGCCATCAATACGAGGGGCGCCTAACTGCCATTGAACTCCTAAATCAGTGGAAGATATTTCCATAGCCATCTGACGTGCCCTAGCCCGCATAAATACTTGGTCTGTATAGTTTGTAACGTTAGTTGTAATGACGTTTTTGGCTGGCGAAGTTCCGTAACTAGACCCTGGGAAATTTCTAGGGCGCATAGTAAAAGTTACCGTAGGGTTAGGGTTTGCAAGAGTATCTGAGCCGTCAAACGACACATCGGGGATAATACGTTTAATTAACGTAAACTGTTCACCGTCACCAATATCAAAGTCAGAAGATGAAATATAAGATTCCATTGGATAAACGTCATCATCTACGCCGACTTCTTGGTTGTATAAATATCCGTTAGTGCTAATAATAGTGGGGGTTAAAACAGCTTGAGCTGTATCTAAAATATATGTGCCTACACCACCCGTGCCTGTACCTAAAGCCACAATAATAGTGTTTGCAGTAACTCCAGTACCAGAAATAACGTCCCCAACCGCAATAACACCAGAAATTATTTCAGTTACGTTTAAAGTAGTAGTAGTACCAGTAGTACTAATAGTTCCTGTAAACATAGTGTTGTTAACAGATTGTGGGTATTGGCGTAATGGGCTGTCGTTCCATGCGGTACGCTCAATAGTACCGTAATACCAAATTCGGTCTAAATGGTCGTAAATTACATAAGCATTGTTATATGTGCTTGATCCTGTTGGGTAAAACCACCAAACCTCATTCCATTGCTCATTAGCCCCGCAAATTACTTGGTCAATCTGATCATAATTTAAATTTTCAAATACGTGACCTGTAAGGGTGCAGGGCAAAGTACTAACGCTACCAGCATATACAAAGAACTTTTCGTTGCCCATCCAAAACACCATGTTATTC
>Ga0315905_10000839_pt1 | contig 33757 bp, 32 predicted proteins | sample LakEriMetagenome_5_FD_203522 | JGI IMG/M metagenome (GOLD analysis project Ga0315905, IMG submission 203522) | Freshwater fungal communities from buoy surface, Lake Erie, Ohio, United States - Buoy 4 MA121 | ecosystem: Environmental > Aquatic > Freshwater > Lake | place: USA: Lake Erie, Ohio... | reverse complement strand
CTGGTTAAAAAATTTTTGAATAATTATGCGAAATGCATTCATGCAACTTGCCTTATATAAAATTATTATGATTTATTTAATACTTATTTTTTGTAAATATTAAATACGGCTTAGATTATTTTTGTTGTTGCTTTTTCTTGTTGTTTTTTGTTTTTAAAACCCTGGATTGTAATCATTATCAGAACCCAAATCACTCGTCTTGATGCTTGAGACGTTATTTTGAATAACCAACTTATTGTTACTGCATGCATCGTCTGGGTCCTCTATACCACCCATCAACTTCTCAATTGTCTCAGAATCAGCCGCCTTTTCATAGGCTACAGTCTCCTCCAACTTCTTCATCTCCTCCAAGTCCAATACCACTTGGAATGCATTTGTTCCATAAAGACCCTCTTGACCACACATAACGTTTGCTGAAACGCCGCGCATGGTATCCAACTCGGCGTGTCTGGCCGCCTTCAAGAACATCTCAGGAGTCTCCTCAAAAGAAGCCTTGGCAATTGGACCAATGTTATCATTGTTGATACCATGTCTGAAGATGGAAATCAATTTATTAGTGAACGTCATTCTATCACACAACATACACAAGTGGTGATAATTAATGTATGTCCCGTCAAACTCTATCACTTCTGCCAACTCATTGTAAATTGTCTGTCTGGCAGCCTCAATGCCAAACACCTCAAAGACCTCAATAATATTGTTACTAAACGTTCTCTTGGAATCAATGTAGTCAAGCGCAAGAATATCCAACATATTGGTTCCAATAGTGTCAAGAACCCAAATATCTTGCTTTTTATAAGTGCCAAGAGTCTCAACAACATTGTCTTTGATTTTTCTAAGAATCACTTTGTTGATATTCTTGATTCCACGAACAACAATGTTTTGCAGAAGTTGCTCTTGGAAATTCTTCAATAGGTAAATTTGGTCAGATTGGTCAAGTGGATTCACCTTGGCTTTCTTAGCGGCACCCTTTCCGGCACCCTGCTTCAAAATATTATTCATGCGAATTCTGAAGACAAGCTTGTCTGCATTATAATCGGAATACACGCACGAAATGTCATCTCCATAACTGTTCTTGAGAACAAAGTTGACATCATCCATAGTGAGATTCTTCTCCAACATGACCTCTGGATTCATAACCATTCTGATAATCCACTTAGATTTTTCGTTTGTATCATCCGAAATAGATGTCTCCATGCACTCATCAACCATATTTTCAAATGCGCGATATTGCTGCATAGTTGATTCGTCGTCGTCAATAAGCGTGTTCAAATCATCTGGGTCAAAGCAAATCTCAATAGAGCTCACCAACTCTTGCAACTTAGTATGCTCCAACATATACATAATGCTCTGCGCCTTCTCGCGGTCCTTCTCATCCTCCGGCTTCAAAAACACTGTGAGTGAAGGATTCTTGGGCTCAGAAGACAAAGACAAGATTTCTTCAATTCTTGGCACACCACGAGTAACATTTGACTTAGACGCCACGCCAGCAAAATGGAAAGTGTTGAGAGTCATCTGCGTAGTAGGCTCACCAATACTTTGAGCGGCAATCATGCCAACCATCTCGCCGGGTGCAACAATCGCGCGTTTATACATCAATGTAATTGTCTCCAAAAGAAGAGTGAGTGATGCTCTGTTAAAACGCTTCACAATCAACAAATCCTTGGGTGACAAGTTGAAGAAATACAAAGTCTTGAACAACTCGGTGGGCGGGGCGCAGTGAATCTTTTCCAAGTTCTCGTAGTTATCCTCAATCATTTGAAATGCCTCCAAGGGAGTAATATCAACAATAGAGTTTCCATTAATGTTTTGTTGACCAATAATATTATTCACAATATAAGCAAATGCAACTGGGCAATTGACAACGCTGTCGCCTTTATTCTTAAATACATTTTTAACAATTTTATCGCGATTTTCAATCATCATGTCAGTATACTTTTTGAATTTCTCTTGCGTCTCTTGGAGCTGTTTCTTAAAACGAGTCATCGCGTTCTTCAAGAAGAACTGTGACAACATTTTCATACCGCCCGCTTCATTGGGAATGTTGTAATGCGCATAAATCTCTTGCACGCTCATGGAAACCAGTGGCATTGGTTGATTCTCAACCTTGATTGGGTCAATTCCATCATCACCATACGAAAACTCCACTAGCTTTCCCTTGTTTGTGCGCACAGTCATATCATACGAAACCATCAAATCTTCCATACCCTTAATCAAACGACGCTGAATGTAACCAGTGGTTGAAGTCTTCACTGCAGTATCAATAAGACCAACACGACCGCCCATAGCGTGGAAGAATAGTTCCTGAGGGGAAAGACCATTGGTGTAAGAACTCTCCACAAATCCGCGAGCACCTGGAGTGTCATCAAACTTGGTAAAGTGGGGCAACGTTCTGTGGTCAAACCCATAAGGAATGCGCTTTCCATCCACGTTCTGTTGTCCCAAGCAGGAAATCATAAACGAGATGTTCAAATCACTACCCTTTGAACCGGCATTAACCATGGTAACAAAGCGATTGTCCCTGTCCAAGCTCTTAAGACCAATCTTACCGGATTCTGACGTGGCTTGGTTCAGAATATTGTTGACTTGTGTCTCAAACTCCTCCTCATTTGTCTTTCCAGTATTATTCTCAAAAACACCAATTTGTGTTTGGTCAATGAGATTCTTTACATCATTCTTCTTCTTGTCAATGACTGCAATAATTTCCTTGTTGGTTTTATCATCAGATAGCAAATCACTAATGCCGACACTGAAAGAACTGGTCTTCAAATACTCAGTAACAATGTTTTGCAAATCATCAATGAAATCGGCTGAAGCCATATTACCATAATCATTGCAGACACGATGAATGAGGCCCTTGGTTCCCGCACCTAGGACGCTCTTTTCCATTTGACCGCGAATATATTTTCCATTGACGATTTCCAAAATGTTGTTAGACTCGCCAGGCTTTTCGCTTTCATTAAACAACTTGGTCTTGTATTTCAATGAAATAGGAGGAAGAATCTGTGACATGACCTCAAAGTTACTAATCAAATCGCCTTCTGCTTTGTTTGTAAACAAGTTCTCATTTACTCTAGGAAACATCATAAGCAAATTCATTGCCTCACGAGGAGTGAACCGAATGTTTTCGCGAGTAAAACGATAACATCCTAGCAGTGAATCCTGGAAAATACCAATGATAGACGAATTGTTGGCTGGACTAATAATCTGATATGGCACAGCAGCCAAGTTCTTCAACTCGGAATCAGACTCGGCATCTTGAGGCATATGAAGATTCATCTCATCGCCATCGAAGTCCGCATTATAAGGCTTGGTGTCCGCAACGTTCATGCGGAATGTATCGCCGATTTTCATTACCTTGGCAATATGACACATCATACTCATTCTGTGAAGAGTGGGTTGACGGTTAAATAGAATTGGGTCGCCATCCATCATGTGACGATGAACTGTATCTCCATTTTCCAAAACAATGGATTTCTTATCCACATATCGCAAGGTGATTGAATCGCCATTTTTCTTCTCAAGAATCTTTGCACCAGGCCAAATGTCTGGGCCATTCTGAACCAGCTTGGTCAAAAACGCGCGATTTACATCATTCACAATTACGGGCTTAGTAATGTTCTTAGCAATCTTCATAGGAATTCCTAATTGGCGAATGGAAATGTTGGGGTCAGCTGTAATAACTGAACGAGCACTAAAGTCAACGCGCTTGGCCATCAAGTTTCCTCTCATACGACCACCCTTTCCATTCAGGCGGTCCTTGATAGATTTGAGAGGACGACCAGAACGCTGAGCAACAGATGCAACACCTGGAATCTTATTATCAACTTGAGTTGCAACATAGTATTGCAAAACAGTTGACCAATCATCAATGACATTTGCAGCCGCATTATTTTGAATCTTTTCTTGCAACGTTTTGTTAGTCTTGATAATATTCACCAAGATATGACTCAAATCATCCTCTGAACGCTGTTGAGCGTCGTGTTTAACGGATGGACGAACTGCCGGAGGAGGAACCGCCATTACTTGGCAAACCATCCAATCGGGTCTAGACCAAATAGGACTGAATCCCATGAATGAAACATCCTCGTCCGAAATTCTCTTAAATATCTTGAGAACAATCTCGGGAGTAAGTTTAATCACAATATTCTGGCTCTGCTCAGATGATGCAGCTGCGTCATTTTTCCATTCAGCGTAGATGGTGGCAAGTCCCTCCTTCCTGATTTTGTTTGGCTGCATGCAACCGCAACCATCATCAGTGTCCTCGCCGCAACGCTTGATTTTGCTTGCAAGTGAAAACACATACTTCCATCTAGCGTCTCCAATAAGCTTCAGCGCTTGCTTATACTTTTCCTTGCTAACCAAAAGTTTGCTACACTTAAAGCAGCAGCAGCGGAGAACCTTCAAAATTGTGCTTAAATATTGAATGTAAAAGACCGGCTTAGCCAACTCAATATGACCAAAATATCCAGGAGTTTGCATGTAATCCAAACCGTCTGTGGGACAGATGAGGCCAGGTTCCAAAACGCCCATGCGCGGGTCAAAGAGACCTCCGATAATTGGTTTGTTATTAATATACGTATCCCTGCTAGTAATCTCCGCAACTGAACCCTTTCTGATTTCATCTGGCGATAAAATACTAAATTGGATTCCAATAATTTTGGAGGGATTAATATTGGTGGGTTTCGTACTCTTAGACATCTTCCTTATATTAACAAAATAATATTTAGATTGTTTATAATCAATTTTATTTTATTAGAATAATTCAAAAGTTGGTGGTTGTTGTTGAGTTTTACAATTTATTGATATGTTTTATATTTATAATTACAATACTTAGCTATTTGTATAAAATAAAATAATATATTCCTTTATTAATATATATCATTTATTATGCAGCACAAACACGCACACACAATAAAACATAGCGCAAACGCATCTCTAATTATTCAAGCAATAACGGCAGTAATAGATTTGTATGTTTTGACATTAAATATTCCAAAACTATATTTTATTTTAAAACAGTTGCTTTGGTTGGAATTTATTGTTCAAATGGTGGAAGGGGGTTTTTACGTTTGGTTGGCCAATTCATTTAACACAACTGAAAACATAACTCCGTATAGATATTATGATTGGTATATTACTACACCCACCATGCTCATTACACTTTCAATATATCTAATTTACTTGAAAAAACAAGAAGAAAGTGAAAATAATTCGCACGATAAAGACGGAAACGCTGAAAATAATATTGAAAAAAATGATGGATTATTTATAACTATTCAAAAAAATGCAAAAACTTTTTTAAGCATATTAGTATTAAATGCAATTATGTTAACCTTTGGTTTGCTAAATGAGTATCATATTTTAAATAAATATATCGCAGTTCTTCTTGGGTTTGTTCCATTTATTATATTATTTTATATCATCTACGACAATTATGCAAAATACTCTAAATTAGGAACAACTGTCTTTATATATTTTTGCACAACATGGTCTTTTTATGGAATTGCTGCATTAATGCCATATCATTGGAAAAATATTTTTTATAATATTTTAGATTTATTTGCTAAAAACTTTTTTGGCTTATATTTGGCTTATATATTGTGGATTACCAGTTATTAATATCGCAATTTTTTATTTTCCGACTTAAATAAAAAATTGATTTTGATTTAAAAAAGAAAATAATAACTACATTATACAGAAATGGTGCGCGATACTCAAACTAAGACTAGCAAGAAGGAGATTTCCAAAAAAAATAAAAAGCAGGAAGAGCTTGCAAAGAAGAGAAGGTCAAATGAACAATCCGATGACGACGACGCCGGAGATTATATTACCAGCGACGACGAGGATGGTGAAATGGACGTTCAAGAATACCGCAAGTTTCTCAAGAAGATGTTTCCATCCAAGTATATGGATAAAAAAGTAAAGGCGGGAGAAAATGTTAAGAAATTCTTGAAATCCATGCGCGATGCAGAAGAAGATGATGAAGAGGAACTGGATGAAGACGACGAAGACCAAGAACCTGTCAAGAAATCCAAGAAAGCTTCAAAGAAACCATTGCCCTTGAAGACCAAGAAAGTTTCCAAAACCAAGAAGCCAAAGAAGGTTGTAAAGGAGGAATCTTCCGACGAGGATGACGATGATGAAGAAGATGATAGCGAGGAACAAGACGATGAACGCGCTGGAAAATTCAATATTATCTTTACCATTGGTCAACCTTCAGGCGATGAGGATGAGTGGGAAGATGATGAAGAGGAATGGGAGGATTGTGATGAGGATGACATTACTGAGAACGAGGATGAAGCTGTTTCAAGTGATGAAGACTCTGACGATGAGGAAGACGAGGAAGATGATGACGAGGAGGAGGAAGAGGAAAACGTAAAGATTGTTTCTCGCAAATCTAAGAGAAATGCAAAGGTTTTCAAGTCTTCAAAATCTGAAGGAGTTGAACTTCTCGTTGATGAGTCCACAAAGACATGTGGCGACAATGACGAAGAAACTCTTAAGCAATTGAAGGAACTTTATGAGAAAAATAAAAGCGAGATGGTTGAGCAATTCATTAAAGAGTGCGAAGACCGAATCAAGGAGAAAAATAAGAAGGCCGAGAAAAAGGCAAAGAAGCAAAAGGCTAAGAATGGCCGCATTTTCAAAAGAATTGTTCGCGATAAAAACACAATGAACGATTTTAAGTTCTTTGAGACTTTGACTCAAAGTGAGCAGGTTAAAATTATCAAGGAAGTCCGCGAAATCAACAAGATTACTCGCGTAGAAGTTCCTTACAGAATGTCACTTCTTGAAGCAAATATTCCCGCAGTTTTCAAGGCATCTGCAATGAAAAAAATTAATTCTTTGAAATATATGGAACCTGGAAGCGGCGAATACTACAAGATTAAGAACTGGGTTGATACATTTATGCGAATTCCATTTAACAAATACGAAAAGTTGCCAATAAACATTTCAGATGGAGTTGAAGCCTGCCACGAGTTCATGGCAAATGCTCAGCAGACACTTGACGACGCAGTCTACGGTCTAAATGATGCCAAGATGCAAATCATGCAAATGCTCGGCCAACTTGTGACCAACCCTTCAGCTCTTGGAACTGCAATTGCTATCAAGGGTCCAATGGGAACTGGTAAGACTACGCTCGTCAAGGAGGGCATTAGCAAGATTCTGAACCGACCTTTTGCGTTCATTGCTCTCGGAGGTGCAACTGACAGCAGTTTCTTGGAGGGTCACTCCTACACCTATGAAGGTAGTGTTTGGGGTAAGATTGTTCAGATTCTCATTGATAGCCAATGCATGAATCCTGTCATTTACTTTGATGAGTTGGATAAGATTAGCGACACACCAAAGGGTGAGGAAATTGCAGGCATCTTGACACACTTGACGGATACTTCTCAGAACAGCCAATTTCACGACAAGTATTTTGCGGAGATTGATTTTGATTTGAGCAAGTGCTTGTTCATTTTCAGTTACAACGACGAGAATAAGGTGAACCCCATCTTGCGCGACCGTATGTATAGAATTATGACCAAGGGTTATGACAAGAAACAGAAGACGGTCATTTCCAACAGCTATTTGCTCCCCAAGATTCGCGAACAAGTCAAGTTTTCCACAGAGGACATTATTATTCCCGAGGAAGCTGTTCATCATATTATTGACACGCATTGCGACAAGGAGGATGGCGTTCGTAATTTGAAGCGTTGTTTGGAAATTATTTACACAAAGCTCAACTTGTATAGACTTATGCGCCCTGATTCCAACCTGTTTGAGGGAGAAATGGCTCTTAAAGTGGAGTTTCCTTTCACGGTGTCAAAGAGCGTTGTGGATAAACTTATTAAAAGGGAACGCAATGATGACATGGCTATTCGCGGCATGTATGTCTAAGTAGGGACCCCTCCTTTTGACTGAGCAAAACAATGTATTTAATGCAACCCATATAAACAGTTCATAACAATTATATTAATCACAATGAATACTGACACCTCTATTGAATCCCTTGTTCTATTACGTCATACATTGTTAAGTTCTAAAAATTTTTTATTGGAACCAGATTATAAGGTAATTCTCGGACAAATTGACACATTGATTAAAACCATTGACTTAAAAGTTAAGGCTGGGTGCAAGCATGAATATGTGGAGGATTATATTGATGTTAACGTTGAACGCTCACAGCGCGTTTGTTATTGCAGCAAGTGTTGGTCTACATTTCCTAATAATTAGGTTTAAACAATTGTTGCCATATTATAATACAATGAGCGACGCGGCGCTACAAACTGCAAAAGAATTAATATCTAAAATCATAAATATTCAGGATAAGAATAAGTTTGATTGTTTAATGCAAGAATTTGAAAACTATATAGAGGGCGGAACCGCGCACAATATGATTGAACTAAAAGAAAAAGCAAATAATAAAAAGAAAAAGGGAGATTTATTTGAAGCATTTTGTTTTTTATATATTGAGAATGTCTTGAAACACGACCAAGTGTGGTTTTATAAGGATTTTCCAATTGAATTAAAAAATAAGTTTGATTTAACTAAGAATGATTATGGGATTGATTTGTTGTCAAAAAAGGGGGAACATTATTACGCAATACAGTGCAAATATAGAAAGCCGCAAGAAAAAATTCAAACTATTCCATGGAAGTCTTTGTCCACTTTTTACGCAATTGTTGTCAAAACTGGGCCATGGTTAAAGCATATTACCATGACTAACACAAATGGTTGTAGACACATTGGAAAAAAGACGGATAAAGATTGGTCAATTTGCTTGGGAACATTTCGTAAAATAGATCATTTTTCGTGGTTAAAATTTATTGATTTTAAACAAGAAAATATTGCAATTGAATCAAGTGAAAAAGTTCAAGATGAAAAAGAATTGTTGCGACAGAAACGGTTGGCTTATTATTCTAGTGGAGTTTAAAATATTATTTATTGTAGTTTATTTCCTTTATTATCATAGACCCATATTTCATAAGAATAACCAAGATTTTTTGCAGCTTCTTGCTTTAAATATACACTATCTTGTTTCTTTTTAAATGTCCACGTTGATTTAACTTCTATGCATAAATTTTTTGATGGAATATAAAAATCAACATAATGTCTATGTTTTTTTCCGTTTTCATCTGAATACCAAATGAGTGGAACTAATTTTCTTTCATTTATTATGTCGTTTTCGTGTATTTTATGAACGTTTATTAATTCGTCTAAAGCATAATTTTCATATCCTTGGATTTTTATTGTTTTTCCAGACGGGAATTCATATTCCTTTGATAGATAACAATTATGTGAACATTTTTCCGATATTTCTGGAACATGCATATTGTGATATACTCCATATTTTTCAAAACACGTTTCTTTTGCTTTATTTTTTATTTTTGCTTTTATTTCTTCATTTTGCAAAGGATGTTCAACCCCATACTTTTCCATCATAGACTCTTTGCTTTTATTCTTTACTTTTTCATTTTTTAATGGGCATTCATTTCCATATAATTCTATACAAGTTTTGTTTCTTTTTTCTATAACTTCTTTACTTTGCATTGGAAATTCTACTCCAAAATTTTTTAAACACGTCTGTTTGCATTTTTCTCTAACTTCTGGCGCTTGTGAAATATGTTCTACTCCATATACAGCCAATGCGGCTTGTTTCTTTTTCTCTTTAACAATTTCAGATTTTGATGCATGGTCTACACCAAGTTTATCTAGTAAAGTTTTTTTTGTTTTTTCTTTAGTTTCTGAAAAACTTAAGGTGCATGGAACTCCATATTTTTTAATATTAGTTTTTTTTACCTTATCTTTTATTTCCTGATATTGAGACGAATGTTCGCAACCATATTTTTCTAAACAAGTTTTTTTTGTTTTATCTTTAATAACCTGACTTTTCTGTGGATTTTTAACGCCATATTTTTCTAGGCAAGTTTTTTCTACTTTTTTTAATCCTATTCTTGTGCTACATTTTAAACAATAACCGTTTGTTTTTAACAAAGATCTGAAACTTTTGCTGAAGATATTACAACATGTATCGTTTAAACAGTTCCCTTCAATTATGGTAAATATATTAACAGTTTCCATTGAGTAATCTTTTGTCAAATCAATGTTGTTTGTTTTGCACAAGTTCGCCAATCGTGCATAGTCGTATCTCTGCATTATTATATTGTTTATAATTTTACTTTAAGTTGTTTTTTACACATATTATTTTTTTTTCTATGTGTAAAATTATGGTATTAATATTCCGAATAAGGAACATTATTTCCACCTCTATTTATGAGGTAGTTGTAGGATTTTATATCCATACAAGCGCAGCCCGTAGAATTGCTGTAAGCGTTGGGGCAGCACTCAGGTTTGAATTCAGTGTTGGCGAACATTAACATCTCACCCTCGGGTAAAGGAATGGGCTGCTCGGGTCTATTTAAAATGGCTTGAACGCCTGGTCCGCCAGTGGTTCCCTTTGTGTAAGTAAGGTCTGGAGTAAACCAAGAAGACGTGTTAACTGCGTTGTCATTTGAAAGGCTGAACTTAGATGACTCCCCGTAGTTTGTGTTGGCGCCAACAAAGCCTTCTAATGTTTTACCAGTTCCAATTGTAGGAATAGGATTTTGAAGAACCTCATAATTTAAACTTTTCTTGTTGATTTGAGAGTTGTACATATTGTGAATTCCCTCCATCAAATTAAATTTGGAGCATGAGCAAAGAACATGTCCCCATAAAATCCAATATGCGAGGACAATTAAAATGATAATTTCAAGTCTAAATTTGTATCCAAATAATGTAACTTCCATGTTTTTTAAACATACAATTTCCATATTATACATATTTCATAGATAATAATTTTCCACGATACTTGTCTAAAAGTAACTCCACATTTGAATCATAGTCGTAAAATTTAACGTCATTCACATAAAATATTTTTTGTTCGGTTATTAAATGATATAATTTGTCCTCAGTTTTTTGATTTATCGCTCTATTTTTATAAAACTTTTCGTCTAAAATTTTGTTGCATATGTGTAAGTTATAACCACCTTCAAAAATGCGTCCATTTCCTAAATTATATACATAAGATTGTTTCAAATCACTGTTATCTATATCCACTACACCAACCACTTTTATATTTTTATCTAAAATGTCTCCAGCTTCAACATCCATTATATTTACAAATGTTCCATCCATTTTTTTTATTTGCGTTGAAGATGAAAACCCTCCGTCAAGACATCTGTGAAGTTCTTCTAAATTTTGAATGTTTGGGATATATTTCAATATTTCATGAAGGTTCGTTTCGTCCAATTCATCCCAATCCAAATATGTATTTCCACTAATTTCTATTTCTTTTGAGCTTGTATTCAAGCAATATAAGAATGGTTCAGAATACCGCGCCATTTCTTTTCCCGCAGGGTGTTCACAAACTGGAATCCACTTGTCGTTATATTTTACCTGGTGTTGAGAAGAAACGACGGTTCCATTAAGATTATACATTGTTTGCCCCGCTGCGTCTAACTTCATTTTGGCGTTTACTCTTACATTATTTTTAAATATGTCACCGACTTCAATATCCAATATTTTTTTATTTGTTCCATCCGCCATTTTAAATGTGGTGTCTTTGTCAAAACACACCCTCGGTCTAGACGGAACACTTGGAATTGAAAAATCAGTTTGAACGTGCAATACGTCTATCATGAAACCGACTATAATTGCCAATGGGATTGAAATAGAAATAAAAACGGCTGTCATTGTTGCCGCGACTGGCCAAGTAAATGGTATAATCCACATTGCAATAATTAACGCAACAAGAATAATTAAAATGATTATTATCATTTGCACAATTGCGCCCAACATTGCCTTTAATGCGTAATATGAACCCAATGCAGTATATAATCCAGCCGTTAGAACACCTTTAACTTTGTTCATTGCATCTTTGAATGAGATTAATATCTGTTGAATTGGAACCATAATATTTGCAATTCTTCCTAAAACCTCTTGAGCAATTTTGGTCATATTAGACCTGATTGATGATAACATAGTGCGAATGTATTGTATTACTTCTGCAATTGCCGAAAAAACTTCTCGTATAGCAAGAGTCATATATGTTATTGGTTGGACTGCGTCACCTGTGATTCCTATTAGTATGTTTTGCATACAGTTTGTAAAGTTTTGTCCAGTAAAATCAACGATTGACATATTATCTGGTTTATTTATTAAACCGGCAAATGGTATTACCTGCGGTTTGCATCGTTGATTCACCCAATCGTCCTTAATGGGTTGAAAATTTCTCATAACCGTTACATATGAAACTACTACAAATAGAACTACTAATAGTATAATAAACATAAACACAGACCCACCATACTGGTCAAAATATGTTAGTTTTTCATACATTTGTTTTATTGTTTTTGCACTTTGTTGAATATTATCCATATATAGTAAGCGGATAATATTCAAATTTATTTTTCTTATTTCGTAGGTTGCATTGTCACTTCGCACTTACTTTTTAATCTTTAAAATATCATCTTCCCAATCCCAGAAATTTTTCTTGCCTATCTTTATTTTGTGGTCATCTGTTATTATTGAGCTAAACCAGCTATCTGTCACATCGGTTTGAATTGCCTCAGGATGGTCCTTAACTTCAACATATTTATTCACTAAATTATTAAATATCATGTGCGTTCCTGTAACATAAATATCAGATTCGTCCACACCTTTCTCGGGGATAACGTAATATTTTTCATTAAATTTGTTATCTATTTTCATTAAAGCGTCTACTCGGCTGCCATTTTCTAATATATCTCCTAAATTCAAGTCTTTCATAGCAACAGTTGTTCCATTCATTAACTTAATTTTTGTTTCTGGATGGAAACAATTGCCGCCTAATGCTCGCACCATTTGGCCAGGAGGACCATTCCACGTGCTCTGCATTGTTTTAATGCTTCCATCTATCAAATACATTATTGTAACCATTATACCTATAATTTTTCCAACTAAATCCTTAATACCAATAGTTATCTTTTGAAATTCAATAATTAAATTTAAAAATACACCAAATACATTTTGAATAATACTGGTAATCATGGACCTGATGCTGCTTATCATTGTTCTAATATAGTTCAATGAACCTGAAAATTCATCGCCCATGGAAGATAATGAATTAATAATATAATTAATTGGCTGCAACAAATAACCCATAAAATTGGTTTGCATGCTCTGCACACAATAAGTAAAATCTTTTTCTATATTGTCAGATAATATCATAAACATTGGATTACATCTATATTTTGGCCAATTATTCTTTATTTCGGCAACTGCGCTGAAATAATACATGACGAATATTTGTGCGACAAAACCTAAATTGACATATAAAAAATTTATCCAGTCTACTCCTTTTGGCATAACTTATATTATTAATATATAATTCTTATAATTATGTATTCTAAATTAACTCAATTTTAATGTCTTCTGGTTTTTCTAGCTTTCTTTGACTTTTTTGATTTCTTGGATTTTCTAGACTTTCTAGTCTTTCCCCCGCTCATGCAAGGCCAAACAAAACCTCCACGTCTTTTGGTTCTTCTAGAACCACCAGTTGAACCTTTGGGAATAGGAACCAATGCAACTTTGTTATCAAACACTTTTTGCGAGTCATTGTTAACAGTTAAACCGGTCATTCCTTGTTGTTGAGCTGCTACACCTTGCGCAGTTCCTTTTGCAGGGTCATTTATTAAATTTGTGTTTGGAACTTGAGGAACAAGAACTTTGCCTGGAACAACTTGACCACCATATTTTCTACTACGTCTTCTATTTCCTCCTCCACTTGGTAACGCAGCCTGTAAATTATTTCTATTTTGCATTGTTTGATAAGCAGAATCTCTAACACTTGACCCTATCATTCCTGTTTGTTGTGGTTGTAAAACTGGCATATAAATTATACTAATATAATAATTATTGCGTAAATTTAGGTTTAAAAATCTATCATATTTTGTATATATGGACGCCAATGCTAGACTTCATTTACAAGAAATGGTGAAAGCCAACAATGTGGAAGACCAAACCGAATTAATACGCGAGCTTAAACACAGCCATTTATTGCAAGAAGATATCAATAATCTTATTATGATAATGGCTAAAAATAAGAACGACCCTGAAAAGGTTAACCAACTTGGTATGGAAGAGTGCTCCTTTTTGTTTACTTGTTATACTGATATTTATAACAAAATAAGAAAAGACGAAATTGACTTGAAAATTTTGAATAAGTTTTTGAATGTGTTACAGAGAATAGAGAACGGCGAAATTGACCAACATGAAGGTTCTTATTTTGTTGGACAACTTCTAAAGGAACTTTACGTGGATAGCGCACTTAAGAAGGCCGGGAAACTAGAAGAACAACATAAGGCCGAACCTCTTCCTGAAAAAAATGGTGGAATGAAGGTTTCGTGGAAGGACTTTAAAAAGTTTCAAAACATTTAAAAAGGTTTAAATATATATCATGAAATATAAATATATTCTATATCATGATAGAGGAGACCGAAAAACCTTCAAGAAACGCGCTATTAATTGCACTTTATATTTTGCAAGTGATTCCTGAAGAACAAAAGGATTTTTATAATGCGGTTGATCGTTTGATTAAGAATGATTATGTTTATAAAGACCATACCGCTTTAACAATATCTTATAATTGGATAAAACTAGAAACTATTATGCACACGTATATCCCTACTGCAGACGAAGAGTGGAAGGAGAAAATTGTTAACATCTATATTGGGAAAACTGTAATTTAAAACGGCACCCTTATATTTTGTAAATATTTATTTTCAAAGAACTGCATTTCTATATTATATTTATGCAAAACAATACTTAATAGGCTTTGGTCGTGTCTATGCTCGCGAAACAAGTCATTATTTTTTGCTTTACTTGGCGAATCTGTTATATTTTCGTAATTGCAACACATTTCCAACCATTCTTTCATATATTTTACAGTGTTTTTGTTTTTTTTAATTATTATTGCCCCTCCCCAACAATCTTCCGCGTTTTCATTAAAAACTTTATCAAACATATTATATTTATTTATTACGTCCATTTTACACCAGTTTTTCATGTACCACGTTGGTTCATTGGGCTTATTCTTCCATACTAATAAATCATTGTTTTTCATATAATCCAAGTACAAGTTTGAAAAGTTTTCAATAAAGTAATATTTGGAGTCCAAATAAAAAAGTATGTCATTTTCATTTATTCGTTTTAACATCTCATTAATAATATAAGACTTCCACAACCAATAACCTCCTCCGCGCCTACAACTTAATATAGCTTTATTCTTTTCAATAAATTCGTTTTCTATAGAACTTTTGTCAAATACTATTACCTCAAATTCTGCTCCATGTATTTTCACTGATTGAATCAATTTATTTAAATAAACATTGTGTGTATTATCATTGTAAACTAAAAAATAAAACATTAGATATAATACACATACTAAAAAATTTGGAGTTTTACACCTTTGGACATTTAAAACGCCGATTTTAAATGTTCTTAAATTGTTATGATTATTTATTGTCCCGATGAACAATTAGGGGGGGATATTATACGTTGTCACAGACCCCATGTTCTTCAAAAACACATTTTCTTTTATTACAAATTCATATTTTTTATCAATTTCTACAGTTTGCAATAGTTCGTAAACGTCACTGCTAATTTGTATTGTATCTATTTCTGCAGTTGATTGTAATCTTGATGCCATATTTACTGCATTTCCAACAACACATAATCTTGGTAATTCGTTTCCTAATATTCCAATACTAACGCTTCCTATATTTATTCCAATCCGAATACATAACGGAATATTATCAGGCGTTTTTATTGTTTTTACTTCTTTAATAATATCTATCGCAAATGATAGTATTTCGTTTATAACAAAATTATGATTTATAGTATTTCTAAAAATATCACCCACCACCATATAGGCATCGCCAATCGTTTCTATTTTTTGTAAATGTGAATATTTTTTTATAATTTTATCAAAGGAAATATAAAGATTGTTAAGTAATTGAAAAATAATTGTATCATCATATTTTTGTGCCAATTCTGTATAATTAACAATATCGGTGAAAAGAACACATATCATATTAAATTGTCTTGCACTTGCACTTGCACTTGCACTTGCACTTGCACTTGAAATATATTCTTTATCAAATCCAAACGGCAGTATTTTATTTAATAATTCTTTTTCTAATATTGTTTTATCTTCGGGGATTTTTGCTAAAAACCTTATTTTTGCATAATCAATTAACGTATTACACGCGGGCGTTATAACATTATTTTCTATTTTATATTTATTTATATGTGTTATCATGTAAGATATAAATTGAACAGATTGTAAATCTATATCAATCATTTCCGCTTTATCTCTCGCAATACAATCATCTATCATTATACATACCGTCAACTTGCTTATCACATCAGTAAACAAATAATATAAATTAATAGTGTAGATATCAGTTAATTGAAACAATTCAATTGTATTCAATAAAGCAAATATGCTCCATATACACAAATAAATGTTCGTAAACATTAGATTACGCTTTTCGTATAAAGTTTTCATAAAAAATAGTATTAATGCCCACGAAGAACCTTTTAAAAAAACAAAAATTGTTTTATTATCGTGCGGATAAATAAATACATTTATTACCACAGGAATAATATGACATTGAATATTTATATCTCGCAATTTAATATTATTAATATCACAATACATTTTAAGCATTAATGGTGTCGCAAATAACCACATTACATTTCTACTAAACTCATATTGCGATAATGTCATATTCACTTTGAAAAGAATATTTAATGTATATTTTATATAGACCAATGCTAATCCAGATGAATATGTATTTATTGATTTATGAGATACAAATTTGCTTATAAAATAAATAGAATAAAAAGTTAGCACAAATAAATTTAGGTTTGTTATAGAGTAATAAATATTACTATTGTTTTGTATCAGTTCATTATTTAATGTTGTAGAATAATTGGATAAGTATAATTTATTCAAAATGTCATCAGCATTACAATATAAGAAAACATACAAAATTAAATATATCATATAGTATAATAACAATAGTTTTTAAACTACAATTATAATTCTGTAATTATAATTATATATTGTATATGACTAACCATAAAAGTGAAGATTATAAATTAACTGCAGTTGAATATTATTTGATTGAGGATAAATCACAGGAAGAGGTATGTAAAATATTTAATTGCAAGCCAAGAAGTTTAATGCGTTGGGTTGACAAGTATCAAGAAACTGGAAATGTGGAACGATACAACAGAAAACCGAAAGAATACCTATAAAAATCGGCGTTTTAAATGTCCAAAGGTGTAAATGAAAAAATTAAACAGAATCAAATAAGAAAATAATATAAATTACTAGATACAAAGAAGGCCAAATCAAATATTTTGAAATCCCACACCTTCTAAGTAAATATAACAGAGATGCAATATAAAAAATGCTAAATTCTTTATACTCTCTATACCATATATAGTATGTCATTAATAGTTCTGCGCTATAAACAACGCTCCAAATAGTTTTGTTTATCAGATTTTTTCTTATTAATGTCATGCCAAACGCGGACGTCTGAATGGGTGAAAGTGTTGAAAAAATTAGAATGGGAGAATCTCCCAACAAACAAATATACGTTGCACCCATTTGACTTATGCTGAAAAATGCTCCTGTAAGTTCTTTTATTAGACTGCGTTTACCCACCTTGCTATGCTGACCTCGCACCGTTGAAACTTCCGACCTACCATGATAGTGCGTTGCAATGTCAGCTGCGCCCATTGTCAAGAGGCATATAACAGGAGCCCAACTTGGGAACAAAATTGTGAAACAAGCCCTCCATGCAAACAACAACGAATGAATTCGGAGCTCTTCCCAAATGAACATATTCAAGGTTGATTCTATTGGTCGCTTTGCCAATACTTTGAAAATAAATGCGGTTCCTTGGAGTAAAATGTGTGGCGCAATTGTGTATGCGTTCAAATAAGAAGTTCCGTGCGCAAAATACATATAAAACTGGGCAACATAATTTGCCAAACAGAGAAATCCAAGCCCTTTGTGTATAAAATATGGGTCCTCATGCGTAAATAATTTTTTTAACGCTTCACTGTTCATATATTGCTAATGTGTTAGTGTGTTTATTATCTTTTTCTTTATTCTATAACCCAAAATAGGGTTGGGTCTTTAACTTTCAAAATAATATATTTCCGATTTTTGAACTTAAAGAAAATGGCAGAAATCCAAGGGTCAAAAGTGTTTCCAAAATCCAAAAATGGACAAAAAAAATGTCCAATTTTCAAAAACCAAAATACTTTATGAAAAAAGGGTCAAAAATTCGCCATTCTGAGCATTATGGTCTGGCCCACCAAAAAAATCATTATAAATTTGTGATGACAAATTTTAAGCATTTTTGGCGAAAAAAACTTAAGCAGATTTTCTATTGCTAATTTAAGCAATGATTGTCAATAAAAATCTGCAAAAAATCTGCACAAAATTTTACTGCAATTTTTGTGACTATGGAACGTGTAGAAAGAGTAGCTACAATGAACATTTATTGTCAGCAAAACATAAAAAATCAACGATTGGCAATGAAAAAATCGGCAAAATCTGCACAGACAGATTTACGTGCAAAAATTGTAACAAAGTTTATAAAGATAACTCTGGATTATGGCGTCATAATAAAAAATGCATTAAAAAGGACGAAGATGACTCGGAACCCAATGAAATAGAAGAAGAAAAAGGAAATTCAGACTATAAAATGCTTGCAGAATTATTCAAACAGCAAATGAATGAAAACAAAGAATTGAAGGAGATGCTTCTTGAGCAAAACAAGCAAATCATAGAGTTATCAAAGGAGAAAAATACCATTATTAATAATAACACTACTAATAATACTAATAACAACCAATTTAATTTGCAGTTCTTTTTGAATGAACAGTGCAAAGATGCACTAAATTTAGGAGACTTTGTTGAGCAAATTAAACTTCAGTTGTCCGATTTGGACATGATTGGGCGCGTTGGATACGTGGAAGGAATGAGTAAAATATTCTTGAGGAACTTGAAGGCACTTGATGTATTCAAAAGACCTATTCATTGCAGTGACTTGAAGAGAGAAACTTTGTATATAAAAGACAAGGATTCCTGGGAGAAAGAAAATGGTGAAAATATAAAAATAACACGCGCTATAAAAGAAGTTGAACACAAAAACATAAAACAACTTCCTCAATGGAGAGAAGAAAACCCTGCTGCGGACGACACTGAAACCAAGAAACACATGGAATATCAGAACATTTTATTAGAAGCTATGGGTGGTTCTACACTGGAAAATGACGATAAAAAGAGGGAAAAAATAATTCGCAACATTGCAAAAGAAGTTGTCATTGATAAGGAAAAGAAATAATTAATATAAATTGAAAACCTTTTTCTCTCTTCAATTGTCCTCTACAAGACCAAAATGGTCTGAAAATCTAGTAAACCCACTTAAACATAATCCACTATTATATATATTGAATTATGTCAAAATTTGCTACCACTAGTCTTGTTATAGTGGAATCTCCAGCAAAATGCAAAAAGATAGAAGAATATTTGGGTCCTGGATACAAATGCCTGGCAAGCTTTGGACATCTGCGCCAATTAAAGTCTCTCAAAAATCTTGACATTGATAACAATTTTAAACCTACGTTTGAAGTTGTTGATGACGCAAAGAAGCAAAAGCATGTGGATTTCCTCAGAAGCGAAATTGCAAAAGCCGATGAGGTTATACTTGCGTCCGATGACGATCGCGAAGGAGAAGCCATTGCCTGGCATATTTGCGACCTCTTTGGTCTACCCATTGAATCTACAAAGCGCATCGTATTTCACGAGATTACTGAAAATGCGATTCAATCAGCCATTGCACATCCTAAGATCATTGATATGAAGAAGGTAAATTCTCAAATAGCTCGTCAAATTCTGGACCTTCTTGTTGGTTACAACGTCTCCCCCATGTTGTGGAAGTTCATTTCAAAAACAACGGAAAATAGTTTGAGCGCAGGAAGATGCCAAACACCTGCTCTAAAGTTGGTCTATGAAAATCAGCAAGAAATTGATAAGTCGCCCGCTCAAAAGGTATATAATACAACTGGTTATTTTACTAATAAATGTATTGCATTTGACCTGAATAAACAGTTTGATAATGAAAACGCCATGTCGGAATTCTTGGAAGAGTCTGCAAATTTCTCTCATGCATACTCCAGAACAAATGTAGAAAGGGTGTATAAACAGCCTCCGGAACCTTTAACAACCTCCAGAATACAACAGCTTGCAAGTAATGAACTTCATATTTCTCCCAAGGAAACTATGCGTTGTTGTCAAACGTTGTATGAAGCAGGATATATTACTTATATGCGAACTGATAGTAAAAAATATAGCGCAGATTTTCTGGAAGATGTTAAAAAGTATATTGTTCACGAATTCTCTCTTGATAAGTTTATCAACCCAAAAATAGATACACTATCTAATGCAAACACAACTGCAACTACAACAGAACCACCAAAGCCAAAGAAGGTAACTACAAAAAAGACGTCCAATGTTCCACCTCCGCAAGAAGCTCACGAAGCCATCAGACCTACCAAGTTGGCTGTTAAAAATGCTCCTGATGAAATGAGTGCAAGAGAGAAAAAGTTATACAAAATGATTTGGGAAACTACAATGGAGAGTTGCATGTCTCCAGCAGAGTATTTCTCATTTAATAGCACTATTTCAACCGACCTTGAAGGAATCAAATACACATTAACTAGCGAACTATTGGATTTTTTGGGATGGAAAATAATTAAAAATAAGGAAACCAAGACGGCTGCCAAAGACAAGGAATATAATTATCTTTTGCAATTGAAACAAGGTCAGATAATAAATTATAAAAAGATTACATCCAAGGTAACTCTTAAAAATAATAAAATGCATTACACTGAAGCAAAATTGGTTCAGCTTTTAGAAGATAATGGCATTGGCAGACCTTCTACATTTTCCACTCTGATAGATAAGATTCAAGAGCGCGGATATGTTAAAAAGGATGATATTCCTGGCAAACAAGTTGCGTGCAAAGACTTTGAATTGGAAGACGATTCTTTAACGGAAACTAACACAACAAGAGAATTTGGCACAGAGAAGAACAAATTAGTTATTCAACCTCTTGGAATTATCGTCATGGAATTCTTAAATAAGAATTTTGAGGAAATGTTTAATTATGATTATACGAAGAATATGGAGGACGATTTGGATAAAATTAGTAGAGGCGAAAAGGTCTGGTATAAGCTCTGCGAGGATTGTTTGAGAGAAATAAATAAATGCTGTGAAAAATTAGTAGATGAGAAAAAGTGTGAAATCAAAATAGATGATAAACATTTTTATATTATTGGAAAGCATGGCCCAGTTATTAAAAAGATTGATGATATGGAATCTGGAAAAAAGAATAATGTATCCTTTTTGCCAGTTAAAGAAGGGCTAGATATGAAAAAGTTGGAGCGTGGAGAATATAAATTAGAAGAACTAATTGCGCCCGTAAAACAAGGTCAGATTCATTTGGGAACTTACAAGGCAGAGCCGCTTTTTTTGAAGAAAGGCAAGTATGGACTGTATGTAACGTGGGGACAGAATTCCAAATCTCTCTCGTGCTTTGGTAATAGACCCATGGAAAACGTTACTCTAACAGATGTCCTGGAGATACTTGAAAGAACGGAACAACTATTGTCATCAACCGGCGATTCAGGAACAGGAAAGGAAAGCTCATCAGGAATAATAAGAATTATTACTAATAATATAAATATTCGGAAAGGAAAATACGGCGACTATGTGTTCTATAAAACTCCCAAAATGTCCAAGCCATCCTTCTTAAAATTGGATGGATTTGAAGGCGATTATAAGACGTGCACTATTAAAACAATGACAGATTGGTTAAAGGCGACATATGGAGTGGTTTAATTATTTCCAATTGACTCTGGAACAAACATTTTATAGTCTCTTCTTTGTTGGGGTCTAAATAGAATGAATTCCAACATAATAGAAAAATCAAATTTTCCAAATTCTACAAGAATCCCATCGTGGTATCTCAACTTTAATTTCAAACGTCTGATTCTCTCTGCCGGTGGATTATACACCTTACTTGGTCCAGCATTATTGTCAAACCACTGCGCAATTGGTGTTGTTGTAACAGCAATTTTAGCAAATGCCGATTTCACAACAGAAGACGTTTCATTTGTAGATATTGTAAAGTTGTTAACAGCAAAAGGGATTAACTCGTCAATACTATTCATTCCATCAATTTCCAAGTAAAAATATGCATTTCCCATAAGGTTAATTTTATTAGGTGCTTGTAAGTAATAAACTGGTATTGCTGCATTATTTCCAAGATATTTTGCATCAGGGAGTAACCAGAATCCATTGTCGCCTGGGTTTACGTCGCCATAAAAAAATCTAGGATATGAACCATTTGAAGCAGTTGTTGTAGTTGCGACGCAACGCGTAAATCCCAAATAAGAAGGTAACCCCCAATTTGTAAAGTCGGGGTATTGTTGTCTAAAGCATATTGCGTCTTTTAAAACGCTATTTAAATATATGATAGAATTGTTTGCTATAAAAAAATCTGAACTTTTATTACCAAACCATAATTTTTGACCAACTTCATTATATGCTACAACAAACTGGTCGTATCCTCCAGCTAAATTAAATTGTGTTAGTAAACTAGGGTTGGTTTCAGTAATATAACTACTAATATATACAGATACTGCATTATTCATTCTGTTTGTAAGTTCAGTTGCCATTTGAAATGGATTATAAAATCCTTCTTCAATAACAGCAATAAATTGTTGTCCTTTATAAGCAAATAAAGCATCGGCTATAATTGCTAAAATTGGATCATCAATCATCCAATCACTGGGGTTATATGGGTTATTTATTTCAAAGACAATAGCAATGTTATTTTGTGCCAATGAAAAAGTATTATAATTAGCAGGAAATGTCCAAGACTCTAATCTAACAGCCTGAACATTACAATAATCTTGCGGCAATTCTACTTCAAATTCGGCAGACGATGGGAAGCGCAAAACGTTTCTATCTTCAGAGTGTATAGATACATATTGCCTTTCATACATATATTCATTTGCATTTGGTATTATTGGATGATTTGTTGAAACATTGAATCTACTCATTTATATTTTATTGTAATATTTTTTTAATATTTAATATGTCAAAATAGGTTATTAAATATTAAATCTAATCTTTTGGTATAATATAGTAAAATGTCTCAATCTAACTATGGTGGAAAACAAGCAAATCAATCAGCTTTAATTAAAAGTTTTAATATTGGTGCACTACCAAATACATGGACTTATTCTACGAATAACAACCAAGTAATTTTAACACCAGCAAATTCGGCTGCGCTAGTGTACATTAAAGGAGACTTATTTGTGGGTGGTTCTATTAATAATCCATCTGATTTGCAATTAAAGGATAATATTGAAGAATTATCCTTAAGTTTATCCGATAATTTGATGTTATTAAATCCAGTTAAATATAATTACAAAGACGACGAAAAATGCAAAGAACATTTTGGCTTTATAGCGCAGGACGTTGAAAAACTTTTCCCGAATTTAGTAAACACAGTTTCTGTCCCCGTTGGTGATGACGAAGTTTCAATAAAATCTGTAAATTATTTAGAAATGGTTCCGGTCTTATTATTAAAAATTAAAGATTTGCAAAACCAAATAGACGAATTAAATAACAAAATTTTAGAAAATAAGAAATAATATAAACTATATTTATAAGCACGCAATATGACAATTAATTGGTATTCAAATATTTACAATTCATTAATAGCCGTTGGCATTATAATTATTATATGCACAATAGGTTCCAGTTCAGTATCTAGTTTAACGGGCACTATTACTGGTTATTCTTTTATCATAACCGGGACTCTTTTATTAATGGGTTATTTAATGAATAATATGGCCACGTCTCAGACCGGTTCATCCATTATTTCACATCTTATAACAGTTGGACCATTTGTAGTTTTAATTGGAATTCTAATTTATATGATTTACTTGTTAAGCTTTTATTTTAATAAGATAACAAATGGAAACGTTGCAAGCAGTTATTTCAGCTTTATGAATATTTTTATAGTTTTGTTAATGTTGCAGTTGTATGTATTTTATAATGGAACTCGCGATAAAAGATTCGCAGAAACTGGTGCTATTGGAAAGGTGACTGGATTAGTTTTGTATCTTTTGGAAATTATAAACATCATTGTTGTAATAACTTTAGGAATTATATTGCAATATTTTTCTACGGATGGTTAATCTTGACAAACTTATAAGTAACACCATAATGAAATTCTGTCTCCCATATGCCAGATATTTTAAGCATAAATAAATTGTTATTAATTTTTTCTATATTCTCAGAAAAAATTTTTATATTGCCGTTTCTAAGCTGCTCATAAATTTTGAATTGTGGAATCTTGTTTCTTATGTTAACATTTTTCAATAAATTCTCCTCAATCGTTTTTACGCTTTCAATCATTTGCTTATGATTAATCGCATTAAAACTGCATCTGTATTTGTTGTAATATTTGTCAATAGTAACATCGTTCAACGCAATAAATAAATTAATGCCATTAATGACAAACAACGATGTTGAATATAAAATTCTGATGAAAAAACCGTCATTCATGACATTGTTTTTAATTGGTTCGCAAAAATATATATTATTATCATCATATTGTTCAATTGTTTTAACTATGTTCATCTTAGACTGATTTAATATGGTAAAAAGTGTTTAATATAAAATTTGCCAATAATATACAAAACACAAAAATTAATAAAATAAGTAATATAACCAAATAAAGATTCTTGCATTTGTTTATATAATGAAGTTCCATGAAACCCATTTTGAAGAATACGTCATTTCAAATCAAAAAGAAGATTTACATCCAAAAATGAATAAAATATACCAAAAATTTCCTAACAAGATAACTGATTTGAGAAACATGATATTTTATGGGCCTCAAGGCGTTGGAAAGTATACTCAAATGTTGAAATCTATAAAAAAATATAGTCCAACTGAATTAAAATATGAAAAAAAGATTAGTATAACGTTTAATAAACAACAATATTTTTTCAAGATTAGTGACATACACTATGAGATTGACATGTCTCTCTTGGGATGCAACTCAAAACTCTTATGGCATGACATTTATATGCAAATTATTGATATCATTTCGGCAAAAACTGAAAAGTCTGGAATTATATTATGCAAGTATTTCCATGAAATACACAGTGAGCTATTAGAAAATTTTTATAGTTACATGCAGCAGAATAATGCGAGTGCGATTGATTTGAAATTTATATTAATAACGGAAAAAATAAGTTTTATTCCAGATAACATATTGAATTGCTGCGAAATAATAAATATTCCCCGGCCAACCAAATCTCTTTATGCAAAATGCATTAAAAATAAACTGCCAACCACAATGAAGTTGGAGAATATTGCAAATATAAAAAATGTGAGCAATGTTCTGGACCCATTAATGATGCCACACAAGATAATTTGTGATAAGATTATTGATTCTATTATAAAAATAGATGAATTGAAGTTTTTGAAGTTCAGGGACCTTTTATATGACATATTTATTTACAACTTGGATATTACAGAATGCGTGTGGTATATTATTTCAACGCTTATCTCTCAAAAAAAGATTAAGGATAAGGATGTTTCTAGGTTGCTAATAAAGACTTATACATTTTTCCAATATTATAACAACAATTACAGACCAATTTATCATGTGGAGAATTTGATGTTTTATATTTCTAGCCTGATTCATTCCTTTTAAGATAAATTATCTTGCACTATTTACAACTTAGATATAAACAAATTAAAATACTAATTAATGGACCTAGAAGAAGCTTTAAATATATTTGAAATTGAAAACGTTTCAAATCTATCGCAAGAATCATTAAAGAAAAGATATCACAAGTTGGCGCTGCAGAACCATCCAGATAAGAATGGAAACACTCCAGAGTCAACTCAACATTTTCAAAGAATTCAAGAATCATATGAAGTGTTGAAGAGAGAAATAAGTTTTATAAACAATTGTAATGAACGATGTGAAGATGTTTTTGACGATATTAATTTGAACACAGGATATACGGCAATTTTGCATTTGTTTATTGATGGAGTTCTAAAGGGCAAATACAATGAATTTCTCTCAAACATTGTGAAAGATATTGTGAGTGGTTGCAAAGAGATTTCATTGAAGCTGTTTGAAGACATGAATAAAGAACAGTCTCTCGCTGTATATAACTTTCTTGTCAAATACAAGGCATTGCTGCGTTTAACTGATGATATTTTAGATAAGGTGAGAGAAATATTGTTGAACAAATTCAAAGACATGCAGATTTACGTGTTAAATCCAAGCATAAATGATTTATTCCAGAACAATGTTTATAAACTGGATATTGCTGGCAAGCTATACTTTGTTCCACTGTGGCACAGTGAGATGTATTTTGACTCGGATATAATAGTAAAATGCAATCCAGAATTACCTGCCAATGTTGAGATAGATGAGGACAATAATTTAGTAATAACTGAACGCATTCCAATTACTTTTTCTCTCTTGAATGAGAAGTCAAGAACTATAAAAGTTGGGAATAATTCGTTTGAACTACCTTTGGACCAACTATTTCTAAGACCGGTTCAGACGTATATTTTAAGAAAAAAAGGAATATCAAAAATATTGGACGCTGATATTTATAATATAGACGAAAAAGCGGATATAATTATTAAAATAATCTTTGAATAATATAGTTAAGCGTTAAAATGGCAGAACCTGAAATGATTGAAAGTATTAAAGTTGATTTGCAAAGACCAAATTTGACAAATAGAGAGTTAATGGCGGTATTTCAAGCAGTTTTTCCATTAGTCCCTGAGGGACGGCCAGTAACTTCTGGTTGTTGGGTTATGACGGGACACGGGAGTGATTTAGATGCAAGAGTTAGACCAACACTTATAGATGAAATGCTAGGAGCTTTTGAAGATTTTGAAGGAGAAAGAGCGGCATTATCAAGATATATAACAAATAATGTTTCTTTAACAATGGCAATGGGGTTGCCGGGTCCTTCAGCTCCAATGCAAGTGCAGTTGGAAGACAATGAACGATGGGCAGGATTAACTACATCAGAAGCAGATGTTCAAATTATAAGAAATATATATCAGTTATTTGACCAATATATGGCATCTGTAGGAAATCCTCCAGTAACACCTGATATGCTGGACGTTTTAGACTATATTGTAAAGCAACAATTAAGAGCAAATTTTATACAAATATGGGGACCAGGAGGTGAATTTAAATTAAAGAAAAAAGGCAATTGGCAAACAGATGTTTCAAGATTAATGAGAATGGAAGAAATTTGGGTGTCTAAAAGATTAACAGCTAGTAGTGTGGATAGACATTATCAATTGCGACCAAATGGAAAGGATGAGGACGAATTCAGGGCGCGAGAAGGATTGCATTTAATTGATATGAGAGATAGAAGAGGATTTGAGATACCTGATTTAGTTTTGCCTGTGGGAGAATCTGGTCGGGGCCCACATAGAAATCCTTTGCCAGACACAGATGAATTTGATATAAATAATTTGCAATTTCCTGAGGCTAGAGCAAGATTAGAACATTATTTTTACGTCGGTTTGAATATTCAACGAGGCACAAAAGAGGACATTGCTTTTAAATTAATATTGGATAAGATATTTTCAAAAAGGACACCAGACGTATTTTTGAGTGAATTAATACTGTTGGGATATATTCTTAGAATACAACACTTACAAATTTTTGATCCATTGTGCAGACCATTGGCGGATGAACATTTTGAAGGAGATACGAGGTCAGGTGCAGCATATAAAGGAACAGTTCCGGCAGTAGAAGCATTGCAATACGAAACATTTCCGAGAGAAGGAAGTGAAAAAGTTTTGAGTCGTATAACAAAAAAATGCGATAAAAAAGGTGTCTGCACAATGATGGGTGGAAAAACAAGAAGACCTAAAAAAACTAGTAGAACAAAAAAAACAAAAAGAACGAGAACGAGAAAATCTAACAAAGGGGATAAAAAGCGCACTAGAAAACATAGACACAAATAAAAAATAAGTTTTTCATTTTAACTAGTGGAGTAAAAATGAAAAATAAAAAAGGGTTTTATTTATTACGTGTTACATGCTACAAAACTACTATCTACTTGTTGGTTTATTTTACTGTGTCTTTTTTTGTCGTTTTTTGGTTTAAGGCTCAGCAACCTTCTTCTTCACCACCTTCTTCTTCTTGGGCTCGTCTGGAGCAGCGGCAACCTCCTTCTTCACCTCAACAGGAGCCGGAGGGGGAAGAACTGGGACAGGAGTTGCTGCTGCAACAGGCACATCCTCCTCCTCGTCTTCCTCATCAGAATCATCAACAACCGTGCTGGAAACGGGCTCATCGTCATCCGCGTCAGGAGCGGGAGCCGCCGCCAAGCGAGCCTTGTCAGCAGGCTTGAGCTTAATCAAGCACTCATCAAGAAGCGAGCCCTTGGGGCGTTGCACGACAGCCTGAGCAAGCTTCCAGGTCACACCAAACTTGCCATTTGCAAACCAGATGCCACCACACTGCATGATGACTGCAACCTGAGTGCCCTTCTTGATAAAGTCAAGGGGAGTCTTAGTGGGCTCGCCAGGGAACAGCTTCTTGCCATCCTCGTCGCAAATCAGACACTTCCAGACGCCCTCCCAAAGAGGAAGCTTCACGCGAAGAGTGGGTGACTTGGTCAAATCAGGATTGCCCGTGAGCTTGTCCTTGGAATACTTGAGCATAGGAGTGTATAGCGCATCAATGACATCAGGGCTAGTGTGCTGCTTGCCAAACCAGTCCTTAGAATTGGATAGCGCGTCGGCCTTTACCTTTGACTCAAGACCTTGCATATTTCGCAGAAACGCATCAGTGTCCGCAGTTGCATATTCACCACGAGGAAATTGCAACGACATTTCAAACTTTCCATTGCCCTCAAACTCGGATGCTCCCCACGTGAGCATAAGAGGAGTTGCAATTCTCAAACCAGAATTAGTAGAACTATTAAGAATATTGACGCTCTTGCCACCGGCGGCATTCGCCTTGGGTGCAGAATAACGAATATTCTGAGCGCTAAATTGGGTTCCATCAACGATTGTCTCGGCCATGCTTGCTATGATACTTATAATAAGAGGGGTATCTTTAAATCAATTTTTTTTTGAAATGTTATTAGAAATGAAAATACCTCTCGCGAAACGAGACCAATCATGGTTTCATGTCTTTAAATAATAATATTATTAATAAAATGGTTCAAAAAGATTTCTATATTGTATATATAAGAAAATGATTAGCGGAAAGTATATGGATATAAACTTCATCAAAAAGAACGAGACACTTATTTCGGTTATCCCAATAGAAGATTATAATAATATTCTATTTTCAAAGTGTGAAAAAACGATGCCAACTTCCAAAAAATTAGAAAAAATTACAAATGATAATTTGTGTTTACCAACTGTTGACAATGCTGATATTCTTTTTAAATATAATTACAACGTGCAACAATTGAAGCAGTTTGCAAAGCAATATAAGTTGAAGGTTTCTGGCAACAAAAACGAGTTGTTGGGGAGAATTTACGTGTTTTTAAAGTTATCAAAAAAAATTGTCCATATTCAAAAAATATTTAGAGGGTTTTTACAACGCAAATGCAACAAATTACATGGACCTGCATTTATGAATAGAAAGCTGTGCACAAATGATTCTGATTTTTTAACTGGTGACACAATGACTGAATTAGATTATTCGCAATTTTTTAGCTACAAGGATGCAGATGGTTTTATTTATGGTTTTGATATTATTTCTCTCTACAACTTGATTTTGAAATCAGGAAAACAGGTGAAAAATCCATATAACCGCAATGACATTACAAAAACTGTAATTCAAGACATGAGAAATCTTATAAGAGTTAGCAGGATTCTCAAGATTCCGATTGATATTGACATTAAAGATGAAGCGGTATCTAATGAAAAATCGGTAGAATTAAGAACGCTTGATTTATTTCAGAATATTGACTCTTTGGGAAATTATAGCGACCCATCATGGTTTTCATTGCTACCAAGGAATCAAATGATTAAATTTGTGAGAGAACTAATTGACATTTGGTCTTATAGAGCACAATTAACAAGCGAAATGAAAAAGAAGATTTGTCCTCCAGTGGGCGACCCTTTTAGGAATATTAATTTTTCTTATTTACACAGCGAAGAAAATAATGATAATGTTAAAAAAATTGTTTTAACTATTTTAGAAAAACTCGTTAATACTGGCGTTGACAAAGATAGTAGAACTTTAGGAGCCTATTATGTGCTTGGAGCTTTGACATTAGTTAGTGAAAATGCTGCTTCATCACTTCCTTGGCTTTTTCAATCGGTGTCTCATTTTTAGAGATTCATAGTATATATTTGTGATTGGGTGGCATCACAAATATATATATTAGACCCGAAACCAACTTAAAAGCTAGTCGCCTAGGTATAGTATAGAATGGTGAGAATTAGTAAGCCTAAGACGTCTACCGATGCCCCTGTTGAGTCCGCTCCTGTTGTGAATGCCGCCGCTGCGGCCCCTAAGGCCCCCAAGGCCGCCAAGAAGGCCAAGGCCCCCGCCGCCGAGGTTGCTGCCCCTGTTGTTGTTGCCCCCGTTGAGGCCGTCGCCCCCGCCGAGGTTGATTCCCTTGAGGCCTCCATCCTTGAGCAATCCACCGAGTTCAATGCTAAGCTCCAGCAGCTTGCCTCCCTTATTTCTTCCCTTAAGTCTGAGTATAAGGGTCTTGAGAAGAAGTGGCAACGTGAGCTTAAGGCTGCCCAGAAGCAGAGCTCCAAGCGCAAGCGCAAGTCCGGCAACCGTGCCCCCAGTGGTTTCGTGAAGCCCACTCGCATCAGTGATGAGCTTGCATCTTTCCTTGGTAAGGACAAGGGCACCGAGATGGCGCGCACTGCCGTGACTCGCGACATCAATGCCTACATCCGCACCAACAATCTCCAGGACAAGGAGAATGGTCGCAAGATTAACCCCGATGCCAAGCTTGCTGCTCTTCTTAAGCTCAAGAAGGAGGACGAGCTCACATACTTTAACCTTCAGCGCTTCATGAGCCCTCACTTCGCCAAGTCCGTGAAGGCTGAGGCCACCGCTTAAACAGTCCAAATAAAAAGCAAAAATAAAAACCCATAAAAAGTAAAAAACACAAGAAAACAAAATAAAAAAGGTATAATAACAAAAAATATACAAATTTAATTACGTTGTATATTTTTCAAATACTTATCCTCATGCAACTTCACAAGGGAACACAAAACCATCTTCCTCCAAAATTGGACGCAGTCTATTGCTATCAACGTTTACATTTACAATGCGAATCTTTTCACATATATTCAAATTAATATTGTTGTTATTTGTCAAATCAAACATATTATATACGTTTTTCAACGTGTCATAATTTTCTATATAAGAATCATCGTTCTTTTGAATCCATTCATAGAAGTCCTCCGTTTTTTTTGACTTCTTATACTTTTTGAAAAGCTTTGTTGTCTTCTGTAAATTGGGTCCATTTTCTGAATCATTTGATACGTTATAATCTGTTCCAGACAATACACACATTTCGCGAAACTCTTTTTGCGTAATGCCCAACTCTTGTAAAATGTGCTTCATCTTATATAATACCGCAGTATGGTTCAACAAACTGAAATATCTAAGAACGCGCGGACACCCATATACAAACATGTCCATGTCTTCACTTAAACAAGCCCACGCCTTTTTCTTGATTACCAACAAGGCGCATAATTCATCTGCCTCGCCTGGAGCAACATAATACGAAACACCGCAACTTGTTATCAATTCTTTTGCAAGTTCTATATGTGTCTTATTCACGTATACAAATTGCTTTTTTAATGAATCCATATTTGTGATAATTTCCTGCCGGTCGGAATCGTCAATTGATGACATTAAACATTCTTTCAAACGATTATACTCACTTTCCGCTTCCTTCTTATCTTCCTTTCTCTGCTTCAATAGTTCCTTTTTTTCAGTAGGCGGCTTCCCGTCAAATATGAAAATTGGAATAATATTATAGTGCCTGAATATAGAAATCATTAGGTAAATGTTCTCAACAAGACAATCATCTCCAACATACTTGTAGAGATAGATGCTAATATCAATCGCAATTTTTTTGCCAGATAAGTCACCCATTGAGACGCACTTGATAGATTCGGGACAGTTGTCCTTTAAAAAGCTGTTTAGGTATTTAATTCCCATCTTCACTGAACTTGGTTTGACAGTTTTAGCTCTAATTAAATTAACATTAACGGTTTCAATTTTTATTTAATGCCAAACTACTTTGTAAATGTGTTTAAACGGATTAGCATAATAAAATATAATTATGCGGACTCGTAGTGGAAATTGTTATTTAGAAGAATTTAAAGAACAAAAATGTGTATACGAAGTTAATATAGATTTTTTTGAAGCTAGCGCAGCTTGGAAGGCTAATAAAAAATCAACCGGCGGAGGCTGTTACAAATATATTTGCGAACATAGAAATAAAAACAATAAAAAATGCCATAGAAATCCTATTCCTGGTGAAAATTTTTGTTCTAAGCATAATATATAATGCGTTCTAAAACTTTTAGGCGAAAGAATGGAAAAATGTCTCGCAGAAGACGCGCTGGCCAGCCAAATGGTTTGACCAGAACTACAAGTGCAGAGTTGAATAACATGGAGGAAGGAAACCCGGTTGTAACAAGACCCATGTTGGGAAGATCAACAACTGGAGAAATGTCACGTATGGAAGAAGGTTATGCACCCACTGCTCCTCCAATGGAGTTGATGGACGAGGCACAAGTTGTTGAACCCAGCGCACCTCCGATTCATTATATGCATGAGATGGAAGACCAAGAAAGAGCTAGAGACCAAGAAGCAGACCGCCAAAGATTATTCCGTTCAAATACTCAAGATTTAAGTGATATGGAAAGTGGAAACATTGACATTGAAAGTGGTGTAAGAAAAGAACGCGGTGGAAGAAAGAAACGCACAAGAAAGGGAAGAAAAGGAAGAAAGACAAGAAAGGGTAGAAAAAAGTCACACAGACGCTAAGCAATCATTTTATATTATTTTATAGATGTAATATAAAATGGCATTTTTCCCACCAAATCATGGAGATTCAAAAATGTATTATACTTCTCGCAAAACTAAAAACGAAACACCAATCCATAGACTTGATGAAGAAGAAGATACTTCTTTAACTTGGCACGATGCTCCACAAGACTTATCTGACATTCATGAAGCTGAAAGAATTAAGGATGAAACAAGACACGCAAACTATCTCAAGAGAGAAAAAGTTATTGAAAATAAAATGAAATTAAAAGACCAATATATGAAAGAAAATATTGAAAACCTATCTCGGCCATATGCAGAACCAAAGCTTAATGTTCCCAGACAACCGCAAAGTTGGATGAATATAGATACTTCATATAAACCCGGCATTGGTTTGCTCGGAAAAGGAGAGGAAACGGGTTACGACGTTTACGATACTGATTTTCATGGAGGCAAAAAAAGAAAAACAAAAAAGACAAAGCATTCAAAGAAAACTAAAAAAGCAAAGAAAACAAGAAAATCAAAGAAAG
>Ga0315905_10000838_pt1 | contig 33760 bp, 22 predicted proteins | sample LakEriMetagenome_5_FD_203522 | JGI IMG/M metagenome (GOLD analysis project Ga0315905, IMG submission 203522) | Freshwater fungal communities from buoy surface, Lake Erie, Ohio, United States - Buoy 4 MA121 | ecosystem: Environmental > Aquatic > Freshwater > Lake | place: USA: Lake Erie, Ohio... | reverse complement strand
TCAGGAGGGCAGGATGACGGTCGTGGCCTTCGCGGGCGGGATGTTGGCCATGACGACGTCGCTCGACCTGGCGCAGCCGGCCAGCACGCGGTCTTCGATGGCCGCCAGCGGAGCGGCGCCACGAAGCGCACCGCGGCCATCGCGCAGCGTGCGCGCACCGACGTATGCGAAGTACCGCAGCGAACCGCCCGGCCTGATCAGCTCCCGCAGTTGCACCATGATTCGCTCGACGAGTTCCGGCGGGAAGTTGTTGAACGGCAGGCCGCAGACCACGTGGTCGAATCCGGGCTCGAGCTTCGCTTGCTCGATCGGCGCGTTCACGAGCGAGACTTCGGCAGCGTGCGAAGCGTTCGCGGCCTTCCACGGCGCCAGGATGTCCTTGTCGAGCTGCACGCAGAACTCCTTCGACAGCTCGACGATCACCAGTCGGTCGCCGGGTCGCTTGGTGGCGAGCAGCGCGCGCGTGAACGGGCCCGTGCCAGGGCCGACCTCGAGCCATCGTTGGGGCGCACCCGCACCCAGTCCCGCCACCATCGTCCGGGCGAGCGCCGGCGAGGACGGCATGATCGAGCCGGTGTTCCTGGCGTCCCGGAAGAACTGGCGCAGGAAGGTGAGCATGGGGCGTGCGATGCTATCGAGCCGCGCGATCAGGCAGTGCCGATCGCCTGCAGGGACTCATGCCCAGTCATGGCGAGCGCCGCGCCCGCGAAAACCTGGCCGATCTGCTCGAGATCCTTGAGCGCACAGAGTTCGACGGTGGTGTGCATGTAGCGGATCGGCAGGCTCACGAGCCCGCAGGGAATCCCGCCGTTTCGCAGGAAGATTGCGTCGGTGTCGGTACCGCTGCGGCCGGCTGTGGCCGAGCGCTGCACGGTGATCCCCTGGGCGACCGCCGATTCGGCAAGCATGCGCGTGCAGGCGGCGTGCACCGGAAGGCCCACGGCAAGCTTCGGACCGCCGCCGAGCTTGAACTGCCCATGCTGCGCGTGGCTGATGCCGGGACTGTCGGTGGCGTGGCCGACATCGGTCACGAAGGCCAGGTCAGGGGCCAGGCTCTGTGCGATCATCGCGGCGCCGTGCAGGCCGACTTCCTCCTGCACGGTGCTCACCGCGACCACGCGGACCTTGAGCCGGCTGCGCTCGGCGTGCACGAGCCGGAGTGCTTCGGCAGCTGCGAAGATGCCGATGCGATTGTCGAGTGCCCGGGCCACCAGCAGGCCATCGCCCATGGCCATCGGCCCGTCGGCGAACACGCCCGGATCGCCGATGTTCAGGCGCGCAAGCGCCGAAGCCTGGTCCTTGGCGCCGATGTCGATGAACAGTTCGTGCAACTTGCGCACCTTGCCCTCGGCCGACTTGTCCTGCAGGTGGATGGCGGTCGCCCCGATGAGGCCGGTCACCGGCTCGGTCACGCCGGGCACGCTGCTCTGGAAGCGGATGCGCTTGCCCACGATGCTCCCGGCGTCGATCCCGCCGATCGCCCGGCAGTACACGAAGCCCTGCGCATCGACGTGGTTGACCATGAGACCGATCTCGTCGCAGTGGCCGCAGATGGCCAGCGTGCGCGCGGCACCGGAGGGCTCGATCGCGGCGAAGCAGTTGCCGTGAGCATCGCTCCACACGCGGTCCGCGAAGGGCTTCACGTACTCCATCCAAAGCCGCTGGCCGGGTGCCTCGAAGCCGCTGGGGGTTGGGGTCTCGAGCAGTCGGGTGAGGAACGAAAGGCTCTCGTTTCGCATGGGCCGAGCATCGTAGTGGGGTCGGTCCTGCACGCCGGAAACGACACCGCCGCACCAGGCGAGCCGCTGCGCGGTGGGCTCGGGGACTGCTGCGGCGGGCGTGCGCCGTGTGGAGACATCACGGCGCGATCCAGGAGGAGAAAGAGGCGGAGAAAGAGGCGGACTCGGATCAAGCAGGCTCGATCCGGGTGTTCAGTCCCACCATCGACGCCAGTCCTTACGCGCGCAAGGCCCGTACTGTTCAGGCATTGTGCGCTTGGGTGGCTACATTTCCCCGATGCTCATCGCCCTTCCTGCGTCGTGCGCCCTCGCTGCCTTCGTGACATCCGGCACGGTCGACCTGCCTCGCTTGCCTGCCTTGAGCCCCGACGGCTCGCAGATCACGTTCACGTGGCGCGGTGATCTCTGGAAGGTGCCAGCTCAAGGCGGCGCTGCCACGCGCCTGACCAGCCACCCTGCGGACGACGCCGAAAGCGCGTGGCTCCCCGACGGTTCCGGCATCGTCTTCACGAGCGATCGCGATGGCGGGCCGAATCTCTGGTTCATGCAGCCCGATGGCTCGGGCCTGCGTCAGGTCACCACGCTCGATGCCTCATCGATGCGCCTCACGGGGATCGGTGACTCGCCCGCAGGTCGTGCGGCCTACTTCGATGCGTTCCTCGAAGGCGATCTCTACCGCAGTCCGCGTTCGTACATGGTGCCCCTGGCCGGCGGCGAACCACGACGCGTGCACGATGCCTTCGGTGCCAACGCGCGTCCGTACGCCGATGGCTCAATCGTCGTCTTCGAGCGCGGTGGCAGCGAGTGGTCACGTCGGCACTATCGAGGCCCGGACTCGCGCGACGTCTGGACCTTCAATCGTTCCGCCGAGCCGTCGAAGGCGTACACGCGCCTGACCGATTGGGCAGGCAATGATGGCCACGCCTTCTGGACCGCACCTGCGACGGTCGTCTTCCTGTCCGATCGCAAGGACGACACGGTCAATCTCTTCCGGCACACGCCCACGGGTGCGTTCGAGCAGCTGACGAGCTTCAAGGGCGAGGACATCAAGGATCTTGCCGTCTCGGCGGATGGCTCGAAGGCGGCCTTCACGGTCTGGGACCGTCTCTACACGCTGGACCTGTCGGGCGGCGGCCAGCCGCGGCTCGTGTCGGTGACCGCGACCGAGGATGCCGGCGATCTCTTCGAGCAGAAGTCGGTGGCATCGCTGGCGAGCGAGGCCGCGCTGAGCCCCGACGGCAAGGTGATGGCCGTGATCGCCTTCGGCGACGTTTGGGTGAAGGGCACCGACAGCAAGGTCCCCGCGCGCCGCGTGACCGATTGGCCCAGCCGAGAGAAGGACATCGCGTGGAGCGCCGACAGCCAGACGCTCTACTTCACGAGCGACCACGCCGGCACGGAAGATCTCTGGCAGGCGACCGTCACCAAGACGCGCGATGACGTGAAGAAGAGCTTCGAGGCCGCGACCAAGCCCATCGAGCAGCCCAAGCCGGCGGAGGCCCCGCCCGCTGATGCGGCAAAGCCCGTGGATCCTGCTGCAGCGCCCGCTGAACCGAAGCCGGCCGAGCCTGCTCCTGCCGCCGAGCCCAAGGTTGCTGAACCACCTGCTGAACCCTCCAAGGCCACCGAGCCTGCGAAGGCCGATGCTCCCAAGGAAGACGCCAAGCCCGCCGACAAGAAGGATGAGAAGAAGCCCGAGGAGAAGAAGGACGAGCCGAATCGCTGGCCCGATGCCGTGGCGTTCGAGGTCACCGCGCTCCTGCAGGATCCTGCTCAGGATCGCCAGATCGTGCCGAGCCCCGATGGCACGCGATTGCTCTTCCGTCGCAACCAGGGCGACCTCTGCATGCTTGACCTGGCGACGAAGGCCGTCACCGTCGTGCAGCCGGGATGGGATTCCGGCATCGAGTACGTGTGGAGCCCCGATTCGACCGCGATCTGCTTCGCGCAGTCGGACATGGACTTCAACAGCGATCTCTGGATCGTGCCGAGCGATCTCTCCAAGCCTGCCGTCAACATCACGCGCCATCCCGACAACGATGGCCGTCCGCGCTTCTCTGCGGACGGCAAGGTGCTTGCGTTCCTGAGCGAGCGCACGAACGAGGAACTCGACGCCTGGTACGTCTTCCTTGACCGCTCGCTCGAGTCTTTGCCCAAGCACGAGCTCGAGCAGTACTTCAAGGATGCCGGCGAAGCTGCGAAGAAGCGCAAGCCGCTTGCAGCCAAGGCCAAGGACAAGCCGGTCGATGCGCCGAAGGCCGACGCAAAGACGGAGCCTGCGGCCGAAGCGAAGGCCGACGCCAAGCCTGAGCCCAAGCCCGAGGCCGCTGTGCCCGCCGTTGCAGACGCGTCCAAGCCCGCTGATGCAGAGCCCAAGAAGGACGAGCCCAAGAAGGCCACGATGCCGGCCTGGGATCTCGATGACGCCTACCTGCGCGTGCGCCGCATCACCAGCGCGCCCGGCAACGAAGGCAACCTCGAACTGCTGCCGGCCGGTGACCGCATCCTCGTGTCGACGGGCGAGGGCCTGCAGACCATGAAGCTCGATGGCACCGATGCCAAGAAGCTCACGGGTTCAGGCACGGTGCTGGGCTTGAACTTCGCGGGTGATGCCGCTGTCGCAGTCTCGGTCGGCAAGGCCGCGACGATCGGCCTCGCTGCCGGCGAAGTCAAGTCGACCGATCTTGATGGCACCATCCGCGTCGATCGGCGCGAGCTGAACAGCCAGAAGTTCCTCGAGGCTGCTCGCGCCATCGGCGAAGGGTTCTACCACCCCACGATGAAGGGCCTCGACTGGGATGCGCTGACCAAGCGCTACCACGCGCTCGCCTGCCAGTCGCGCACCAGCGCCGAGTTCGATCACGTCGCGAACCGCTTCCTCGGTGAACTCAATGCGAGCCACCTCGGGATCCGGTCGCCGCGTGAGCGCGCCGGTTCGTCGCCGCCGCCGCAGGGCCGCCTCGGCCTTCGCGTCGAGCCCGGAGCGAAGGGCTTCGTGGTGAAGTCGGTGCTTCCCGAGATGCCAGCCGCCAAGGCCAAGGTGCCGCTGCAGGCCGGTGACGTCATCACCGCCGTCGAGTTCGAGCCCGTCGATCTCACGCGCACGCTCGAGAGCCACCTGCCGGGCCTCGCCGGCCGCGAGGCCGCGCTCACCGTCGAGCGCACGCTGGCCGATGGACGCACCGTGAACTTCGACTCGTTCATCGTGCCGGCCATGTCAGGGTCCGTGTCTGCACAGTCGTACGAGAATGAGTGGCGCCGCATGGAGAAGGCCGTGCATGACCGATCGGGCGGTCGCATCGGCTACATCCACATCAAGGGCATGGACCAACCCTCACTCGATGACTTCGAACGCGGGCTCTACGCCGCCGGCTACGGCCGTGATGGACTGATCGTCGATGTGCGCAACAACGGCGGCGGATGGACCGCGGACCGGCTCATGGCCTCGCTGGCCACGCCGACCCACGCTTACACGATCCCGCGCGGCGGCAATGGCAAGGTCACCACCGGCTACCCGCAGGATCGCCTCTTCATCCAGCGGTGCATCCTGCCGACCAACATGCTGTGCAACGAGAAGAGCTTCTCGAATGCCGAGATCACCGCGCACGCCTTCAAGGCGATCAAGCGCGGCACGCTGGTGGGACAGCAGACCTACGGTGGCGTCATCTCCACCGGCGGCATCACGCTGCTCGACGGCACCACGTGCCGCATGCCGTTCCGCGGTTGGTATCTGCTCGATGGCACCGACATGGAGAACAACGGCGCCATGCCCGATCTCGTCGTGCCGCAGATGCCGCAGGACGAGGCCGCCGGCGTCGATGCCCAGCTCGATGCCGCCGTCGACGATCTGCTGAAGCGTTTGCCCAAGCGCTGAGCCGGCATCGGACCGTGCAGCAATGAAGAACGCACCCGAAGGGGTGCGTTCTTCGCGTTCCGGGATGTCTCCGGGGGGATCAGGTTCCCCAGGCGGCGAGCAGGATGCCGAGGTCGGCACCGCCCACGAGTCCGTCGCCGTCAATGTCGCCTTGGCCCGACTGGCCCCAGTTGGCGAGCAGGATGCCGAGGTCGGCGCCATCCACGAGGCCACTGCCATCAAGGTCGGCGGGATTGGCCGGCGCGAGATCGATCATGGCGCTGTCCATGTCGACGGGCGCGCTGCGTCCGAACTGGACCCACAGGTTGTAGGCCGCCTGGCCGCGGTTGTCGGTGACGTTCGCGTCGCGCAGGAACTCCGCGTACTCCTTGGTCGTGGTCTGGTGATAGAAGGTGACCACGGCCTTGGTCGCGTCCGCAGGGATCGCGTAGAGCGTGTCGTCCCAGTGCTGGCCGTCGACGTACGAGTAGCCCACAGGCGATGCCTGGACCGAAGCGAAGCCGGCGTTCGTGAAGCCGCGCGGCGGGATGCGGTTGTCGAAGTCCGTGCGGTTGGCGATCGCGCCGTGGAAGGGAGCGCCTTCGGGCAGGCCCGAAAGGGCAGACATGGCAGCATCGATCGACGAGCGCTTCTCGTAGACCTTGGTGTCGCTTCCGTTGAAGGCGGCCGTCGACAGGTCGTACGCACCGCGCTCGGCGACCAGCGATCCGTCGGCGGCGAGGAACCTGACGTTGACCCACGCGCGCCGGCCGTTGCCCACGCCGGTGGGCAGCTTGTGGCCCGACTGGTTCGTGATGCGAACCTTGAGCTGACTTCCCTGCTGGGAGAGCGTCATGTCGCTCGCGTCGCGAAGCATCTGCACGTTCCGTGCCACGGCGTTGTCGACGCGGTCCTGCGTGAGTCCATAGAAGTCGGCATCCTCGGCACCGAGCTGGGCCCGCACGGCGCGGACGACCCAGGAGTTCGCGCCGGCGAACGAGTGCTGGCCAATGTCGTCGCGCTGCTGCTCGGGCGTACCGCCGTACGACGGGTCGTAGAAGATGCAGCCGGCGCCGACCTGGCGCGGCATGTGGCAGTCCTGGCAGGACTTGATCACGCCCGTGGGGTGATTGCCGCCGAAGCGGTTGTCGGCGAAGGTCACGCCCGTCGTCGCGAACTGGCTCATCTTCCACTCGCTGTAGGTGCGGTGCTCGGGATACATGTCCGCCGGATTGCCGGTCGGGTGCGCAGCGCCGACGGCGTTGGGAACGTAAGCGTTGCCCTGCTTGTTCACGATCGGGTTGCTGACGTCGTGGCAGTTGGCGCACGCCTCGCCCTTGTTGTGCAGCGGCGAGTAGACGAGCTCCACGTTGCCGTGGAAGTTCTGCGGCACGTCGTCGTATGGACCTCGACGCACATCCTGCGGCGCGACCACGAACTGGCTCGAGGTTCCCGCGCCGATCGGGTGCGTGCCCGCGGCCACGAGCTGGGCCAGGATCTCGGGGTCGGGCGTCTCGTCGACGTTGCCCGGGTAGCCCTGCGCATCGTCGGTCGTCGACAGCTGCGGATCGACCAGTCGGTGGCAGAAGTTGCAGTTGATGCCGTCGAGATCGTCGGCGGTCAGGTCATCGATCTCGCCACCGGCCGACGTCCCGCTCAGGAACGACTGCGGCGAGTGGCAGCGGATGCATGACTCGCCGGACTTGGCGGCATCCTGATTGGCGATCGTGACCGCCGCTTGCCAGATCGGGTCGCGCGCGGCCTGCGCCATCATGCTGCCGATCCACGAATCGAACGGGGCCGTGGCCGCGTTGTATTCCGCGTGGCAGTACTGGCAGTTCACCGAGGGGTAGATCGGGTCGATCGACGTTCCGGTTGGATCCGGCTGAGTGCCGTTGAAGTAGAAGTCGGCACTGGTGGTCGGGATCTGCGTCTGGCCACCGCGGAATCCCACGACGACGGGGGCGAGCATGGCCGCCGTGATGGCTCCGAGGGCGATGGTGACGGCGATGGAGGGGGTGCGCATCGTGGATCGTGGGCTTTGGGGCAACGGGCAGCGCGCGCAGCCTCCTGCGCGCATGGATGAAGTCTCGCCCTCAAGTCGGCGATGTCAATGCGGTCCGTGACCGAACTCAGGGTTTTTTGTCACCCGGATCGCCCGACGGCTCGAGCGCGCGTCCGATCAGCCCGAGAATCCGTTGCTCGGTGGCCTCATCCCGGCCTACCGGGGTCCAGGTTCCACGATCCGCGGGCCCATCGGTTGCGGCACGCGGCTCCGTGAAGCCTCTCGACAGGCTCGCGGAATACGGTGAGATCCGGTCACCCGGGGTGTATTGCTGTTCCAGCGACACGATCGCACGCAGGATCAGGGTCGCGGTGGCTAGGTCGGTCGAGGGCGACGGGGCCTTTGAGCCGGGGAGCTCCGGCCCACCGAGCGTGGCTGGCTCGGCCAACGGTTGCTCTGCACCGACGGGCGTCCAGCTCAGCCGCACCTGCCGACGACGAGGCGACACCGTGTTGGAGGCGGCATCGGAGAGGCTGGCGTTGTCCGTGCGCCATGGCTCGACCAACGAACCGGCTCGCAGTGGATCGGTGTCCACCACGCCTGCCTCACGATCGATCACGGTGCATCGGTAGCCGAGCCGATTCAGCGTCTCGACGGCCGTCTGCACCGACCGGTCATACTCGCCGGCAGGCACGGTGATCTCGGTCGGACCTTGCCAGGTGGTGCAGCCAGCCAAGGCAGCCAACGCAAGCATGGCGAGAGCGATCGGTCGCATGTGACGGACTGTACCTCAGCCCGCCTCGATCCGAGGATCGACGACCCGGTAGAGCAGGTCGACCGCCAGGTTCAGCACGACCAGGAGCGAGCTGTAGCAGAGCACGATCCCCATCACGAGGGTCACGTCCTTGCCGAGCACGCCCTCGACGAAGTGCCGGCCGATGCCCGGAACGGCGAAGACCTTCTCCACGACGAACGAGCCGGTCATCGCGGCCGCCGTCGCGGGCCCGAGGTACGAGAGCACAGGCAGCAACGCGTTCTTCATCGCATGGTGCACGGCAGCACCCGTGCGCGAGCGCCCCTTGGCCATGGCCGTGCGCACATGGTCCGAGCGCATCTCCTCGAGCATGCCGTAGCGGACGAGCCGTGCGATCGCTGCCGCGAACGGAAGGCTCAGGGCCAGCGCCGGCAGGATCGCGCTGCGCCAGCCGTCCCAGGTGGCGACCGGGAACCACTGCAACCATGCGGAGAAGACCGCCGACAGCACCGAGCCGACCACGAAGCCCGGCAGGCTGATCCCGATCACGCTCACGCCCTGGCCGACCGCATCGCCGAGCGAACCCGGCCGCAGGCCCGCCACGATGCCCGCACCGAGTCCGATGGCGACTGCAAACAGCATCGCCAGCGCTCCGAGCGCCATGCTCACGGGGAGCCCTGCCGCGATGATCTCGTTCACGGTCCAGTCGGCATGGCGCAGGCTCGGGCCCAGGTCGAATGGGCGATCGTGCCGCCCGGCGAGCCAGGCCACGCCACTGGCGCGATCGAGGTACTGCGCGCCGAACGTGACGGGATCCTCCATCGCATAGGAGCGCTCGAACAGCGCGGCGATCTCCGGCGGCGGCCGTCGGCCTTCGCTCTCCATCGGGTTGCCGGGGACAAGCCACATCAGCGAAAACGTCACCAGGAAGACAGCAGCGAGCACCAGCGGCAACTGCAGGCTGCGCCTGAGGATCATGGATCCCACGCTCATCGCGCAGCCTCGCGTCCGAGCGTCGACAAGGCATCGCGCTCGGCATCCGTGCGCCGGTGCATGCGCCAGAACTCATCCTCGAGCATCGGCTGATGGCTCACGCCCGCCAGCGATGCCGGGTCCACCATGTACACCGCGCTCAGTTGGCACAGCGGAAGCACCGGCACGTCGTGGTCCATCAGCAGCGCTTCGGCGCGCGACAGGATCGCCAGGCGCTGGGCCGCATCACGCGTCGATGCAGCCTCGCGCAGCAAGGTGTCGTAGGCGGGATTCGAGTAGCCGCGATCGTTGTTGCCGTTGCCCGTCTCGAGCAGCTCGAGGAACGTGAGCGGATCGGCGTAGTCGCCATACCAGTTGCCGCGCGCGATCATGAACTTGCCCTGCTTCAGGTCGTCCTTGAAGAACTTGGTGTCCTTGCCGACGAGCTGCACATCGACCCCGAGCGTGGCACGCCACATGTCGCGCAACGCGAGCGCGATGAGCTTGTAGCGGTCCACGCTTACCGAATACAGCAGCGTCACGCTCGGGAAGGGCGTGCCGCGTGCATCTTCCGGCACGCCGTCTCCATTGCGGTCGCTCCAGCCGGCATTCGCCAGCTCGGTGCGCGCCCGGTCGCGATCCATGCCGATTCCAGACGGGCTCTCGTATCCGGGGATCGCCCCGCGCGGCACGAGCGTGGTCGTCGTGGGCTCGCCCAGCCGCGTCACGCGATCGACGATGGCGGCCCGGTCCACGCAGCGTGCGAACGCCCGGCGCACGCCTGCGATCGCAAACGGATTCGCGCTGCCGTCAGGGAGTGTGGGACGGCAATTGAACTGCCAGAACTCCGTACCGAAGGCAGGGATGACCACGAGATCGCGTCGCTCGCCGGGTCCCGGTGCCGGCAGCGCGGCCACCAGGTCATCGCTTTCGACCCCGTCGGCCGCAAGGCGCCGCGCTATGGGCTCGACGCGTGCGTCCCATGCGCGCCGCTGTGCCGCCATGTCCGATCGCCAGTCGACCGCGACATCGCAGAGCCAATCGACCGAGCCCGTGCCGAAGGCCAGCACCGCGGTGCCGGGGTCCGCGATGGGGACGAGTTCGAGCGATTGGTTGCGCATGGCAGCGTGGTTCCACCACGTGGCGGATGCGACCATGCGCATGCCTCGCTTGTAGCGCCACGATTCGAGCCTGTAGGGGCCATTCGTCACCAGCGCGCCGGGCTTGGTCCAGGCCGTGTCCCATCGCACGGCGCCGCTGGCGGGATCGATGCGACGGAACAGCTCGGCCTGTCGCTCCTGCACGGGGCTCGTGGTGGGAAACGTCATCAGGTCGAGCCAGTAGGGCACGGGCTGCACCAGCGTGATCACGAGGGTGTGCTCGTCGGGCGCGCGCATGGCGACGAGACGATCGAAGGCCTCGCGCGTGCGCGACCAGAGTGCTCCCGGATCACCCGGCGATGCGGCGTGCGCCGCAAGCGCATCGGCGCGCCAACGCAGGAAGTCCTCGGCACCCTCGATTCGCAGCTGGATCCCGGCGAAGTCCGTGGCCAGGTCGGGGAGCAGGGCGCGCATCCACGCGTAGCGCACGTCACCTGCAGTCACGGCGCTTTCATCCGACCATCGCGCCTGCGTGCGCAGGGAGAATGTCCACGTCCGGCCGTCCTCGCTGCACGACCACGACTGCGCGAGGCCGGCCTTGGGCAGTCCGGTCACGGCATCGCGCACCAGCAGCGGCTCGTAGAGCGCACGCGCCACGCGCAGGTCCTGTTGCCAGCTCATGCGCTGCGGATCGAGCGTGAAGACCTCGGCACTCACGAAGCGGATGTCGGCGCGAGGTTCGGGCTCGCTCCGTCCGAGCCACAGCGCGCAGAGCACCGCGATCGCTGCAAGGACCATCCATGGCCGCATGACGGGAGCGTAGCCACAGCCGGGTCGAGGCCATCAGCGTGGGCCTCGCGATCGACGCGCCCGGTGCGCCGACTCAGTTAGTGGGCTTCTTCGGGGCTGGCTTGGCTGCAGGCTTGGTGGCCGGCTTGCCGCTGGCCTTCAGCAGCTCCGCCATCAGGTCGGCGGCCTTGACGGTGTCGGCGTAGGCCGAAGCCAGGTCGGCATCGACACCCGCCGGCGGAGCGCCTCCGGCCTTGCGGAGCGATTCAACCACCGGCAGCAGCGTCCCGGCCAGCGCCGAGCGGTCCGATGCAGGTGCGTTGGCCAGGTCCTTGCGCATGGCGGCGAGCGCTCGGCTGGCGCTCTTCATGAGCTGCGCATCTTTGGCGTCGCCCTTGCCGACCTTGGTGGCGATGGCGCCGAGGCCCGCAACCTGGCCGGAGCGTGCAGCGGAGACGACCTTCGCATCCATGCCGCTGCGCTTGGCGATCGCCGACAGCGCGGTGAGCTGGCTGTAGGAGCACGCCCATTCACCTTCACGCTTGGTGGCTTCCGTGATCGCGCGGACCAAGCCATCGGCCTGCGCAGAATTCATGTCGGTCCCCGCCTCGATCGCCGTCTGCAGCGCACGCGCCGCGGCCAGGCGCACGCCGACGTTGGTCACGGTTCCGGAGTTGGCGAGCTTGGCCAACTGCTGAAGGGCCTCGTGCGTCTGGACCACCCGAAGCACCTCGATCGCGTTCACGGCCTGGATGGGCTCGGCCCGCAGCACCAGGTCGGCCAAGGGTCCACATGCGGCCTTCGAGAACTCGCCGCGGAAGACGGGGGTTGAGGTTCCACCGGACCAGCCGGAGAGCTCTTCACGCGCCTTGGTGACCTGGCCGACGTCGCTCGAACCGAGTTGCTTCACGCCGTCCTCGACGGTCGACCGGATCAGCTGCTTCTGGGCATCGGAGAGCGCCTTGGCGGACGCCAAGTCATCGAGTTGGCCAGCCATCGCCGCCGGCACGGCGGCGCACCAGGCCAGCAGGGAGCACGTCAGGATGTGGCTAGCCGCTCGCATAGTGGGTTCCAGCACAGGTCGGGCATGGTAGCGCGGTACCCGCTCCGACGATGCACGTCATCCTCGGATGCCTCCTGTCGCCTTATCGATCCTCACTGGCCGGCATGCGTGGCAGGCCGCACTAGACTCGACCCCATGCGAAGCCACGTGGCCGCCGCACTCTTGCTCACCTGGACCGCGGCAGCACCCGGCACCTTGGCTGCACAGCCATGGCAAGGCACCGTGCCCCCGGGCGAACCTCCGATCCTCCCTGTGGATCCTGCAGCTTCGGGGCTGGCGGCCGATGCAACGCGGCGCTTGGCCAGCCGCCTGGCGCTCGATGCCTATTCGTTGGTGCGCACCTCCGGGGTGACGGCGCAGGAAATCGATGTTGCGCTCGACATGACCCTCCTGGGTGCCCGCATCACGCCGGACTCGATCGAGGCGTGGCGCGACGTGCTCGCGCTCGCCGATCTGGTCGGTCAGGGCCAGGAGTCCGCCGCGGCCGTGCGCATGGAAGCCCTCAGCCAGCTGGCGCGGCTGCAGCCCAAGGATCAAGTGATCCTCCTTCGCAAGCTCGGCACCTCCATCGGCAGCAGGCAGACGGTGGAAGCGCGCATGAAGGCCTATGAGCTCGCGCTCTCGCCTGCCTACGCCGGCACGTTGGGGCCTCCGGTGGCCTCGCGCCTGGCGCTCGATGCAGCGCTTCTGCAGAACCGGCTCGGTGATGCCATGGCCTTCGAGTCGTGGCTGGGGCGCGCCTGCACGATCGACCCATCGAACCCGGTGAGCGCCGAGATGCGCGCCGGACTGTCCGCGTCGCTCGATGCGCCCGACGTCATCGCGAACGACCTGGTGGCGGCGATCAAGGCCAATCCCGCCTCGTACGAGCTCTACAGCCGCCTCGCACGGCTGCTCCTGAGCCAGGGCGCATACGACGGTGCACGCCGCATGGCGCGCAATGCTGATTTTGCAATTCGTCCACAATTTGAATTGCAGGGTTTCGACCCGGCCATCCCGATCATCGTCGAGCGCTGCCTTGCCGAGTGGGCCGCAGGCAGCACCGAGCAATCGCGTCGCCGCCTGCACGAATTCGACCAACTGCGCCAGCAGATCTTCCGTCAGGTGGCGCAGCGCCAGGGCATGGCGGGGACCAAGCAGGACATCGAGTCGCTCGGCTTCGCCCCCGAAGGCCAGATCGAGATCATGCGGCTGGCGCTCGAGCTTGCCGATCTTGCGCTGGCCACGACCGGCCCTGGCACGACCGGTTCCGCGCCGGCCAAGGTCGACGCGGTCGCTTCCGTGCGCAAGGCCGTGCTCGATGGGCTCGACGCCCAGGCGCGCGAGGTCGGCCTGCACGATGATGCCAGCCCCGCCCAGAAGGTTGGGCCGCTGCTCCTGGGCGCGCAGCTCTGCGCGGCGAGCTTGGGCGACGAGGCCGATACGCGGGCCTGGCTCGCGCGCGTCGAGGCGATCGCGCCGCTCGATCCCAAGGCGCTCGCTCGGTTCGAGGGATGGATGGCGCTCAAGCGCGGCGACGCCGCGACCGCAGGCAAGCACTTTGCCGAAAGCGATCCCGATGCCCCCATGACGATGCTCGGCATGGCCGAGGTCCACCGCCTGTCGGGGCGCTCCGCCGAGTCGCTTGCGGTCCTGCAGTCGCTTGCGGTCCGTGACGCGGCAGGTCCCATCGGCTTGCTGGCCCGCACGCGCTGGGAAGCGCAGTCGGGCAAGCCGCTCGTGCTGCCTCGGGCCGCAGAGTTCGAACGCATCGCGAAGGGCGTTCCTGAATTCTGGGATGCCGTGTTGCGCGGTGAGAAGCAGGCCGTACTCGTCGAGGGTCGGCCCGTGGATGCCACGCTCAAGCCCTTCGATCCGCTCCTCGTGCGGCTCACGATCACCAACGTCTCGCCCGCGCCGCTCGCCATCGATGACGGTGGTCCGATCCTGCCGTCGATGGTGCTGCAGCCCACGCGCCTGCAGCAGGGGACGCAGAACGAGTCGCCGTCGATCGTGCAGCTTGACGGGGCGTTGGTCCTTGCACCTGGTGCTTCGGTGAACGTCGAGTCCGACATGCGCCGCTGGCCCGTGGGCCTTGCCGCCGAGCAGCGCCCGCTCGAAAGCGCCTCGGTCACGTTCCGGGCCGTGAGCAATCCGGTCTTCGTGGGCCTCGGGGTGAACCTTGGCGCGCTCGGCGCCGAGGCGGTCATCGAGCCCATGATCGTCACGGCGCCCATCACGAACGATGCGTGGATCGAGTCCGCGATCGCCGCCGCGCGCAACCCCGACACGCCGTCTGACCTGCTCGACGTTGCCCTGCTCATGTGGGTCGGCGCCGCGGCCGAGGTGCAGTCCAAGGCTCGCGAGGACGCGCGCACGAATGCGCTCAATGCGGCCGAAGCCGCCACGCGTGTCCAGCGCGCCGCCGATCTCGAGGCGATCGAGCGCGCCAAGGCGGCCAACCAGCCGCCACCGGCCGAGCGTGAGCCGGTCAAGCCCGAGCCCATCGATGAATCCAAGTATCCGCTCGTGCGATGGCAGGTCCCGGTCTGGGATGCGGTGGCTGCATCGACCACGCGCATGCCGCCACATGCGCAGGCGTGGCTCCTCCTCATCAGCCCCGGCCGATCCGAGGGCATGGATAAGGTGCGCGATGCCGTGCGGAACGTGCAGGATCCCTTGGTTCGGCTCTGCTACCTGTATGGGGCGATCGTGACGCAGGATGATCCGGTGATGGCGCAGGAACTGGCCAGCACGGATCCCGTGCGCGTGCACCGGGCGCAGGGCATGCAGACCATGCTGCGTCGCAACCTTCAGGGCGCGCTGGACCTTCGCAAGATGGAACTCGACCAGCAGCGCGAGTTCGACCTCACGTCGCCGCAGGCTCCCTGATCGACGCCGGTTCCGTGGGCGTATCTCGCCCATCCCGGTGGGCTCGTGCCGCCAGGGCTCACTCGCCCGCGCGCTGGCGCAGGTTGTCGAGCACGTTCATGAAGTTGATGTACGCGTCGTAGGGGCTGTCGTACGGACTGAAGTACTTGTGCACATCGCCGTCGGCCCAGTACTTCGTGCACATGTAGTAGAGGTGGTCGCTGGTCGTGAGCTTGCGCCAGTCCTCGAGGATGTACGGATCGCCCTCGCCGTGGCGGCGGCGGACAGCAGGCTCGAGCCGGTAGAGCTCGGCGGCGGCGTTGTCCTGCAGCGGGTTGCCCAGCCACGCGCTCAGGTCGCGCTCGCTGTCGGCCCACGACATCGGCCGCTCCACGTCGTACGTGCCGGCGGGGGAGTGCATCGACGTCACCTGGTTCGGCGTCAGAAAGCCGTTCTGGCCGGGGTTCACGTCGAAGACCTTTTCCGGCAGTGCATCGAGGAACCCGAAGATCCCCGTCTCCGCCCACTGGTGCTCGCCGAAGGTCTCGTAGTCCATGAACAGGTTCACGACGTGGCCATCGCCGTTGACCTGGTTGACCCACTGGGCGAAGCGCTCTGCAGAGAGCGGCCACTCGCGCCAGTTCCGGTCGCCGAACCGGAACGCGATGTCATCGCTCAATCGGTAGTTCTTCAGAAGCAGCCGTGGCGACGATGCACCCTCCGGGATCGCGCGTGGCGGCGGCGCATAGACGTGATTGGGGCTGCGCGCACCAAGGTGCCGGTCCAGTCCCTCGCACAGGATCGTGCGGTGGCGTCCCATCCAGGCGATGTGCCCGGCGAGCTCGTTCATGTAGATCAGCTCGGTGTTGCGGAACGTCGTCGGCTGCTGGCCGAAGAGCCGCTGGATGCGCGCTTCCTGCAGCGCGACCTGCTCGTTGAACTCCGCGCGAGAGAAGAGGAACGACAGCGAGTGGTGGCTCGTCTCCGCGATGAACTCGCAGGCACCGGTCGCGCCGAGTTCCTGGAAGAGCCCGATCACGTCGGGCGCCCACTGCTCGAGCTGCTCGAGCACCACGCCGCTCAGCGAGAAGCTCACGCGGAAGCGGCGATCGTGGCGCTTCACCAGGTCGAGCAGCAGGCGGGTGGTGGGCCGATAGCACTTGTCCGCGACCTTCAGCAGGATCTCGCGGTTCTTCTCGTTGTCGAAATAGAAGGGATCCGTGTCGAACACGGAGTAGCTGCGCAGCCGGAACGGCTGGTGCACCTGGAAGTAGAAGCACACGGCTGCCATGGGCGGCCGAGTCTACGCCCGCCCGGTTTGGGTGGCATCGGCTCGGTTCCCTACACTCCCGACATGACCACGCTCGCCACGCCAGCGCCCGCCACCGTCGCCGTTCCGCTGCTTGACCTCAAGCCGCAGTACCAGGCCATCAAGGCCGAGATCGAGCCGGTCGTCTGCAAGGTGATGGAGAGCCAGATGTTCATCCTCGGCCCCGAGGTCGAGGCCTTCGAGCGGGAGATCGCCGAGTACTGCGGCATGAAGCATGCGATCGGCTGCACCAGCGGCAGCGATGCGCTGCTGCTGGCGCTCATGGCCATCGGCGCCAAGCCCGGCGACGAGGTGCTGTGCCCGAGTTACACCTTCTTCGCCACCGGCGGCGCGATCGCGCGGCTGGGCGTCAAGCCCGTCTACGTCGACATCGATCCGGCCACCTACAACATGTGCCCGAAGCTCACCGCCGCGGCGGCCGCCAAGTGCCGCCGTCTCAAGGCGATCATGCCGGTGCACCTCTACGGTCAGTCGGCCGATGTCGATGCCTTCCTGGCGCTCGGCAAGCAGCTCGGCGTGCCGGTGATCGAGGACTGCGCGCAGGCCATCGGCACGCGCGACGTGACGGGTGCCATGGTCGGGTCGCGCTGCGCGATCGGGACCTGGAGCTTCTTCCCCACCAAGAACCTAGGCTGCTTCGGTGATGGCGGACTCTGTGGCTGCAACTGCCCGCACCTGGACGAGATGATGCGCATGCTGCGCGTGCACGGCAGCAAGGTTCGCTACTACCACAAGCATGTCGGCATGAACGGCCGACTCGATGCGCTGCAGGCCGCCGTGCTGCGCATCAAGCTGCGCCACCTCGAGTCGTGGCACGCTGGGCGCGCGCGCAACGCGGCGTTCTACGACGCCGCCTTCTCCAAGGCCGGCGCCATGGACACGCGGCACGGCTGGGAAGCCGGCGGCCTCGCGCTGCGGTTCCCCTATGCACTTCCCGCACCCGCCCGCCACGTCTACAACCAGTATGTGATCCGCGTGCCGGCCGAGCGACGCGATGCGCTGCGCGCATTCCTCGCCGAGCGCAAGATCGGCTCCGAGATCTACTACCCGGTGCCGCTGCACCTGCAGGAGTGCTTCGAGTACCTCGGGCAGGGGCCCGGCTCGCTGCCGGTCTCGGAAGCATGCGCCCTCGAGACGATCGCGCTGCCGATCTTCCCGGAGCTCAAGCAGGAGCAGCTGCAGGCGGTCGTCGACGGCATCCTGGCCTTCCTGCGCGCCTGAGCCCGGTTGGCCGCGTGCTGCGGCCCCACGCAGGTCCTGAAACCACCAGCGCGCCCCGTTCCATGCGGGGCGCGTTGCATTTTTGCGTCGTTGGCTTGCACGGCCGCGGCGCGAATTCGACCGTTGTCCTGGAGGGACGGAAAGGGACTCGGAGGGACGGAAAGGGAATCTGAGGGAAAACGGGCAGGTCGACGAAAGTGGCCCGCCCAAGGGAACGATCAGGAGGCTGCCATGAACGACTCAACCAACAACGCAGGTAGCACTGGCACGACGCAGCAGGACGCCCGAGGGCGCTTGGAGGGAGCGCCCTTGGGCGTCCGTTGCGTCACGCCACGAGGCTGGACCGCCAGGCTCGGGCCACGGCCCGACGATGCGGATGCGTTCGAGGCCTGCGCCGATGCGGATGATCCGCACCGCGCGCCGGCGTGCACCGTCGAGGTGCATTGGCATGACCTTGCCGATCCCACGGAGGCCGACCACGGTGCAAGCACCGAATGTGCCGAGGAATCCCTCGCCAGCTGCGTGCTGCGCGTGGTCGACCTTCTGCATTCGTTCGCGACCACGCACGATGTCAGGCTCCGTGCCGAGATCGATGCGAGCGCGCGCTGCACGCCTGCGGGACCGCTCGGCACCGTGCTCTTCAGTGCCGTGCGCCACGCGATCGAAGCGGCATCAGGCCCCGCGGCTGCAAACCCGATCGAAGGCCATGAAGTCTCGGTCTGCGTGCGCACCGATGGCCACAGCGCCTTTGTGCATGTGATGGACAATTCAGCCGACGCACAGTCGGCCGACTCGGTGATGCTCGGTCACAGCATGGGGCTGTGCCGCGGCATCGTGGAGCGGCTCGGCGGCGCGCTCAGCATGCGCCAGGTGCCGTTCGGCCCCGGCGCACTCATCTCGGTCAGCGTTCCTGCGGAGAACCTGCGGCGCGCCGGATGATCACGGTCCTACTTCTCCCGCGCAGTCGGTTCGCGCGGGACCTCCTGGTTGGGGCGGGTCGCGGAGGGGCGACCCGCCCTTTTCCCTTTCACGACTGCTGCGATGAAGACTCAGGGAATCACGCGTGTTTCGTGCATCGCGCACGCACCGAACCGATACTCTCCCCGTAGGACCTGCATCATGCTGAAGGCACGAACCATCGTCTCGACCATCTGCTCGCTCGGGCTCGCCGCCGCGGCGCACGCGCAGGCACCGATCGGCTGGCAGGTCGCTGCGCAGTCGATCGATGCACCCGCCACGGGCGAGACCTGGGGCTACAGCATCGCGTTCAACGAAGATGCCTCGCTCCTGGCCGTCGGCGCACCCAACGCACGCGTGCTCGGGGGCAGCGGCGTGGGCAAGGTCTACATCTACGAGCGCCTGGTCGATGGCACGGGCGCAGTGAGCTGGAATCTCGCACAGACCATCCCGGCACCCCCGTTCGTCACGACGGATCCGGATGATCCCTACGTGGTGGTCGGCTTCGCGCAGTTCGGCTGCTCGGTCGCGCTCGAGAACGACACGCTCGTCGTCGGGTCGTGGGGCTGGACCGCACAGGGCGAGACGACCACCTTCAGCGGCCGCGCCTTCGTCTACTCGCGGGTGTCCGGCACCTTCGGTACGGTCGATGCCGACAATCCGGATGGGCAGACCTACACGCTGCCGACCTTCACGCTCCGTCCCGATGACCGCGCTGCGCTCGATCTCTTCGGCTACGAGGTCGCCATCGACTTCGAGGGCGCCAACGGCACGATCGTCGTGGGCAAGCAGCTCGGCGAGGGCCCGGCGGATCAGAGCAACGCTGGTTCGGCCTACGTCTTCGAGGGATCAGGTGCGGCGTGGACCCAGGTCGCCAAGCTCACGACCGGCGCCGATGCGGCGGCCAACGACAACTTCGGCGAGCAGATCGCCGTGCGCGACGGCACCGTCGTCGTGGGTTGCCCCAAGCACGATGGCCCCACCGGCAGCACCAACAGCGGCACGGTCTTCGTGTTCGAGCGGCCCGGTGCCTTTGGCTCGTGGGGCGCGGCCACCGAGCCGACCACGTCGATCCGATCCGCCGACGGCAGTTCCAACGATGCCTTCGGTGCCAGCGTCGATGTGCTCAAGGATGGTGGCGGCACGCTCATCGCCATCGGCGCTCCCGGCTACGACCGCGACCTTGCGGGTGACAGCTTCAACGGCAACGGCGCCACCTACGTCTACACCGGCTCCGGCACCACCTGGTCGCTCGCCAATCGCGGCTTCGCGCGCGAGTCGAACCCGAACAATGCCTTCGGGTTCTCCGTGGCGGTTGCGGGCTCGGTGAACCAACCCAGCCTGATCGTGGGCAGCCCCGGCTACGAGGGCGGCGCCGTGGGTTCGGGCGTCGGCTTCAACGTGGTCGGCAGTGGCGGCACCTACAGCCTTGCCGGCAGCGACCTTTGGGTGCCGGATTCCGCCGCGAACGGCGCCATCGGCCGCAGCGTCGCGCATCGTCGCCTGGTTGGTGCCGACATCGTCATCCGTGCTGCGCTCGGCAGTGAGTACCCAACCCTCGCTCCGCGCATCTTCGTCTGGGACTTCGGCACCTCGGTGCCGGGTCCCGACTACCCCACCGACAAGCAGATCGCCGCCGGCGTGCCGCCCGAGCCCGTCGCCCCCGGCGCAGACGGATTCCCCGATGACGCCACGGGCGGTCAGCCCGCAGGTGGTGGGGTTCCCACGGGCGGCGTCGGCGGCGGTTCCACCGTGGTGATTCCGCTCACGCCCATCCAGGCGGACTTCGGCCTCGTGATCGGCACCGTCATGGTGACCAACGGCAACCAGTTGCTCGGCTTCCAGACCGATGGCCGCAATGCGCGCAGCAAGAGCGAAGCCCAGCCCATCGGCACGATTCCCTCGGGTTGGGTCTACCTCGCGGCGCCCGACATCAATGGCGATCGTGGCGGCGATCCGCTCTTCATCGACACCACGACCAACAAGGTCCGCGCATGGCTGCGCGATGGCCTCACCGTCACGGGCCAGCGCGAAGTCGGCAACTGGAACAGCAACCTGCGCTACCTGACCTTCGGCAAGCTCAACGACGACCAGACTGACGACATCGTCTGGCAGGACGGCGACGAAGCCGTGGTCTGGTTCATCGCCGATGGTGCGATCGAGAACGAGGCCCGCATCCCGCTCGAGGGCGCGGATCCGCTCGACCCATCAACCCTCTCCGCCTGGGAAGCCACCGTCACCGACATCGACACCGACAACGCGTTCGAGCTCGTCCTGCGCAAGGCCGGCGTCGGCACGTTCCTCTACCGGGTCTCCGACGATGGCACCGAACCCGTGGCGCAGGAACTCCCCGACCAGGGGCCCGGCTTCACGCTGCTCGGCTCGGCCGACATGGATGGCGAGAACGCCAGCGATCTCGTCTGGCATGACCTCAGCCGCGATGCGCCGTACTTCTCCTACCTGCGCGTCACGCAGGACAATCTCGGCAACGAGATCATCATCGAGGACGGTGGCCGCGAATGGCCGCTGAGTTTCGGCGGCATCACGCCGGTCGAGGTGCGCGACCTCGATTCCAACGGCACCGGCGACTTCATCCTGCAGATCGGCAGCGATGCGATCATCTTCCTCACCGAGATCAAGTCGACCGACAGCGGATTCTCGTATCTCGGCACGGCCTACCGCCGCAACCTTGGCGAAGTGCCCGGCGGCGGCACGGTGCGCGGCTTCGGCGTACGGTGAGTGTTACGGCGCCAGCGTCTCGACGATGTTCTGGATGACCTCGTCAGTGCGCACGCCCTCGGCTTCGGCTTCGAAGTTCAGCAGGCAGCGGTGGCGCAGTGCCGGCAGCGCTGCCTTGCGCAGGTCCTCGACCGTGACCTGCGGGCGGCCGTCGAGCAGTGCGTGGACCTTGCCAGCCAGCACGATCGTCTGCGCGGCACGCGGGCTGGCGCCAAAGCGCAGGAAGCGGTTCACGTTGGGCGTGGCGAACTGCCCCTTGGGGTGCGTGGCCAGCACGAGCCGCACCGCGTAATCCTGCACGCGCGGGTCGATCCGCACCGCGCGCACCAGCTTCTGGTGCATCAGGATGCCCTGCGCATCGAGCACTTTCTGGATCGGCTCTTGCGCACCGGCCGTGGTGCGGTTGAGGATCTCCGCGAGTTCCTCGCGTGAGCTGTAGCCGACCTCGAGCTTGAAGAAGAAGCGATCGAGCTGCGCCTCGGGCAGGGGATAGGTGCCTTCCTGCTCGACGGGGTTCTGCGTGGCCATCACGAAGAACGGCCGCTCGAGCTCGTGCGTCACGCCGCCCACCGTCACGCTGCGCTCCTGCATCGCCTCGAGCAGCGACGACTGCGTCTTGGGGGTCGCGCGGTTGATTTCATCGGCGAGCACGATCTGGCTGAAGATCGGTCCCTTGCGGAACTGGAACTCGCGGCCGCGCTCGTTCTCGACCACGATGGTCGTGCCGGTCACGTCCGCCGGCATCAGGTCGGGCGTGAACTGGATGCGGCTGAACTGCAGGGTGAGCGCCTGGCTCAGGCTGCGGATGAGGAGCGTCTTGCCCAGGCCCGGCACGCCCTCAAGCAGCGCATGGCCGTTGGCGAACAGGCACGTGAGCACGCCATCGACCACCTCGCGGTGCCCAACCACGGCCTTCTGGATTTCGCGGCGCGTGCGCTCGAAGTCTTCGCGGAACTTCGCCATCAGCTGCTCGGTCTGCGACATGTTCGGCACTGTATCCCCGGTCTCGGCCGGGTGACAGGAACGAGGACGTCACGCCCAGCAGCGGGGGAGGTGGTACACTCGTCCAGTCCCCTCCCGGCGGAGGAATGCGGTGCGAATCCGCAGCGAACGCGTCACCGTGAGCAGGCTCGTCCTGCAAGTCGGGTCGACCGCCGGTCAGGGGTTCGTTGCTCGCCTTGCATCCGCGCGAAACGGATGCGCAACCTGAAAGGGACCCATGCGTCCTTCCCTCCTTGCCTCGGCCACCATGGCCGTGGCCTGCCTCGCGTCGTCGTCCTCGGCTGCCATCATCGCCTCGTACTCGGTCGGCTCGGGTTCAAGCACCAGCTCGGTCCAGATCGATTTCGCGAGTGGCAACGGCTACCTCTTCAACGTCAGCTGGGACGAGCCCATGAACGGCTACCAGCTGCTGCAGTACATCGACAGCCAGCTGACGTCCGTGTCGCACACGGCACAGGTGTTCTCCTTCGGCGTGTTCGTGACCGGCATCGGCGTGGGCGCCGACACGGAGTACGGCGAGGGCGACCAGTGGCCCGTCGAGAACTACTGGCACTACTGGACGCAGGACTCGGGCACCTGGCAGCAGGCCATGGTCGGCGCGAGTGATCGCACGATCTTCAATGGTTCGTTCGATGCCTGGGTGTTCGGCAGCTCCGTCGCCCCGCAGGCCGTGCCCGCTCCGGGCGCGTTGGCGCTGCTCGTGCTCGGGCTGCGTTCACGCCGCCGCTGATGGCACACGCTCGCGTCCTCGGCCCTCGGGTCGGGGGCGCGAGCGCCGAGCGGGCTCCGCTCACCCAGCCTTCACGGGCAGCTTCGTGAGCACCTGGTCGATCAGGCCGTGCTCCTTCATCTGGGGCGCGGTGAGCCAGGTGTTGCGTTCGCAGATCTCGGCGATGCGCTCGGTGCTCATGCCGGTCTGCTCGCTGTAGATCGCATAGAGCTGCTCGCGCATGCGCAGGATGTGGCGCGCCTCGATCTCGAGGTCGGTCGCCTGGCCTTCCATCACACCGCCCAGCAGCGGCTGGTGCATCAGGTTCTCGGCGTTGGGCAGCGCGAAGCGGCGGCCCTTGGTGCCCGAGCAGGCGATGACCGAGCCCATGCTCGCGGCCTGGCCGATGATGTAGGTCGCCACCGGGCAGGGCACGAAGCGCATGGTGTCCACGATGCCCAGGCCCGCGGTCACGCTGCCGCCGGGGCTGTTGATGTACATGCTGATCTCGGCCTTGGGGTCCTCGTTGGCCAGGAACAGCAGCTGCGCGACGATGGTGTTCGCCATGCCGTCGCCCACGCCGCCGGTGACGAAGATGATGCGGTCGTTCAGCAGGCGGCTGTAGATGTCGTAGGCGCGCTCGCCGCGGCCGGTCTTCTCGATCACGATGGGGATCAGGCTCATGGAGTCCTCGTCGTCGTCTTCGTCGTGGTTGGTGGTCGGGTGATGGTTCATGGCGCCGCGGGCTCAGGCCTTGGGCGGGAAGGTGGCGATGTCGTCGACCAGGCCGTAGGCCTTGGCCTCGGCGGCATCGAAGAACTTGTCGCGCTCACCGTCCTTGCTCACGCGCTCGACCTGCTGGCCGGTGTGGCGCGCGATGATCTCGTTCAGCAGGCGCTTGCTCTTCAGGATCTGCTCGGCCTGGATCTGGATGTCGCTGGTCTGGCCGGTCACCCCGCCGTAGGGCTGGTGGATCATGACCTTGGCGTGCGGCAGGATCACGCGCTTGCCCTTGTGGCCCGCGCACAGCAGCACGGCGCCGCCGGAGTACGCACGGCCGATGCAGGTCGTGGCCACGTGGCTGCTGATGAACTGCATCGTGTCGTACATCGCCAGCGTGTCGTCGACCGCGCCGCCGGGGCTGTTGATGTAGAAGTTGATGTCCTGGCCGCGCTTCTGGTTCTCCAGGTAGAGCATCTGCATCATCACGCGCGCGGCGCTCGCGGGCCCGATCTCGCCGATGAGGAAGATCACGCGGTTCTCCAGCAGCAGCTCGTCGATCGACATCTCGCGCGTGCGCTGGTAGCTCACGGAGTTGAGGATCGGCCGCGGCAGGCCGCTGGCCAGAAGGTTGTCGCTGGTGGCGGGCAGGCGCCCGGCTGCGCCGAGCAGGCTCATGTCAGTGATGCTCATGGGAAGCGGGACTCTAGCCGAGTGGCGCAGTGCACGCCGGGGCCATCGTTCCTCCCGCGCGGATCGCCTCACGCACCGAACCGCACCCCAAGATCCCCGCCCGGGATCGGCTTGGGTGCGCGCGTCTCGTCGGCATCCTGCGCGCTTGCGGCAGGCAGCACCAGCACGAAGGCCGCACCCGGGAGCGTGCGGCCCGCATCGGCGGCGCGGATCTGGCCGCCGAGCGCCGGGTGCGCGGGCCAAGCATCGCCGTTGCCCGCATGTTCGACCGCGCCGCCGTGCAACAGCGCAAGCTTGCGCGCGACCACCAGCCCAAGGCCCGTGCCGCGCTGGCCCTTGCTCGTGGCGAAGGGCTGGAACAGCCGCTCGTGCATCGCCTCGGGCACGCCGGGCCCGTCATCGCGCACGATCGTGGCCACCGCTCCGCTGGGCCACCGTGGGCAGGGCTGGAGCCAATGCGTGCTCACCGCCACGCGCGGCGACTTCTCCGGCGCGGCATCCACCGCATTCATCAGCAGGTTGAGCAGCGTCTGGTGCACGGCCACTAGGTCGATCGGGATCTCCACCAGTCCCTCGGCCCGCGTGCGTTCCAGCGATCCGCCGCGTCGTCGCAGCGCGGCCTCGGCCAGCGCGCACGCTTCATCGACCACGCTGTCGAGCAGCATGGGTTCGGGGTCCAGCGGCCGATCCTTCGCGAAAGCGAGCATGTTCAGCGTGACCTGCATCACGCGGTCCAGGTTGCGCGCCACGATGGGCCAGCCCTTCTGCGCCATCTCGAGATCATGCCGCGACAGCGCCAGCTCCACCGCATCGGCACCCGAGCGCAGTCCCTGCAGCATGTTCTTGATGCTGTGGCTCACGGTCGCGACCGCCTCGCCCATGGCGGCCAGTTGCTCGGTCGTGGGGGGTGCCCCCAGCGTGCCATCCGCGCGCTCGACCAAGAGCACCGTCTCGCCCACGCGCACCCGGTCGCCCGCGCGCAGCGCCTGATGGCCGTGGATCCGCGCGCCATTCACGAAGGTGCCGGTTTTGCTCGTCAGGTCACGAACCAGCCACAATCCATCGCGGGGAGTGAGCTCCGCATGGCGGCGGCTCACCGTGCGATCCGTGCAGGGCAGGGCTTCGGTGCTGCGCCCCAGGATCTGCGGTTCCTCGGGCGGCAGCTCGTGCACGCGCCCTGCATCGGGGCCGGAAATCGTTCGCAGCCGCAGCATGGGCGCAGGGTACCTTGGCCGCATGCACGCTTCGGCCGATCACCGCATCGTGGTGCTCCATGGGAAGGAGTCCTTCCTGCGCTCGGAGCACACGCGCCGCGTGCTTGCGTGCCTGCACGAGCGTTTCGGCGCGGTCGACGAATTCAGCTTCGACGGCGCCTCGTGCTCGCTCGCCGATGTCCTGGACGAGCTCCGCAGCTACGGACTGATGAGCCAGCACAAAGTGGTGGTCGTCGACAACGCCGAGCAGTTCATGCAGGGCGATGACCGTCGCCGCGCCATGGAGCGCTATGCGGAAAGCCCCATGCCGGATGCCACGCTCATCCTGCGCAGTGCCGGCTGGCGGCCGGGCACCTTCGACAAGCTGGTGGCGGCCGTGGGCGTGATCCTCAAGTGCGAAGCCCCCGGCGCGGCCGAGGCCGCGCGGTGGGCGGTCGCTCGCAGCCAGAAGCGTCACGGCGTGGAACTCAGCGCCGCCGGCGCCCAGGCTTTGGTCGAGCGCGTTGGCCCGGATCTGGGCCGGCTTGACAGCGAACTGGGCAAGTTGGCGGTGGGGGCCCTGGCCGCTGCGCAGGTGCCCGCGCAGGGGGGCACTCCCGGAAACGCCGCGCACGTGGTGATCACACCCGAGCTTGTGAAGGAATTCACAGGCCTCTCGCGCGAAGAGCAAGCCTGGGAAATCCAGGGTGCGCTGGCCACCGGCGACCCGGCGCAGGCCCTGAACAAGGTCGATGAACTCCTGCGGGTCAGTCGCGCGCCCGAAGTCATGCTGGCCTGGTCCGCGATTGATCTGGTCCGCAAGGTGCACGATGCCGCCGCGCTGGCTGCGCAGGGCCAGCCCGATGGCGCGATCGCCAAGCAACTCAAGCTCTGGGGCGATGGGGCCGCGGTGGTGCTGCGGGTGGCGCGTTCGGTGCCGCTTGCCCGCGCCGGCGCGCTCCTTCAGGCGGCGGTCGCGGCCGATCGGCGCATGAAGAGTGGCCTGTCGCCGGAACCATCCCGGGCCATCGAGGCGCTCGCGGTGCAGGTTTCGGCTGGTTTGGGCTCACCAGGCCGCGCCCGGTGAAGGAATCGTGAAGTTCAGGGGCCTGATCGGCGTAAGTCTAGGTTTCTCATGGACTTACAAATGTAGATCGCGCGCGAAACCGCCGGGAACGACCTCGATCTTGACGCAAAAACCCAGTCGATTGGACGGTTTCGGCCAGCGTGGCTATAGTCCCGCCTCAAGTTGCAACCGACCCCCGGTCGATAGCAACCCAGTCCGGATCCGCCATGGTGGCGGGCTAGCCGGGTGTTCGATCCAGGGTTTCCTAGCGTCTCAATCAACTAGGGCCCAATTACTAGGAGTAGAAGCGAATGAAGCTCACCACCTTCGTTGCCGCCCTTGCTGGCGGTTGCCTGGCGACCAGCGCCATGGCCCAGTCCGATGCCCTCGCCCAGATCGCTGAACTGCGCGCTCAGCTCGCCGCTGTTCAGGCTCAGGCTGGCAACAACACCCTGACCGAAGAGCGCGCCAACGAAATCAAGTCGATCGTGCGCGACACCCTCGCCGATGCCGACACCCGCACCAGCCTCCAGGGCGGCGGCGCCATGGCCGGCTACGACAACGGCTTCTTCATGAGCAGCGCCGACGGCAACTTCAAGCTCAAGCTTGGCGTGCTCGAGCAGGTCCGCTTCGTGTGGCAGTTCGACAACAACGACACCATGGGCTTCGAAAACCGCCGCACGCAGCTCGCGTTCGGTGGCAACATGTTCGACCCCAGCTGGACCTACAACGTTGTCTTCAACTACAGCGCGTACGACACGCAGTACGGTGAATTTGCTGACGAGCTCGAGCTCGCCGACGCCTCGATCACCAAGTCGATGGACGGTGGCCTGGCGATCACCGCTGGTCAGTTCCGCACCCCGTTCACCCGCGCGACCTTGGTTGGCGACGGCAAGCAGCTGATGGCTGACTACAGCCCGACCGACTACAACTTCACGGCTGGTTACCAGCAGGGCATCATGGGGTCGTGGTCGTCGGACATGTTCCGCGCCATGGTCTCGATCGGCAACGGCGTCGGTGCGACCAACGGTACCTGGGCCGGCGACTCCAACGCCGACCAGTTCAACCTGGCCATTCGTGCTGAAGCCAAGCTGGCCGGTTCGTGGAGCCAGTTCGCCAAGGAAACCAGCTTCCGCGGCGAAGAGTTTGGCCTCCTCGTCGGTGTGGCGTGGATGGACACCGATGGCAACGGCGATGGCAACTACGCTGACAGCTCTGTTTCGCCCGACAACATCGACAACAACGCCATCACCCTTGATGCCACCGCGTTCTTTGGCGGCGCCAACGTGTCGGCGGCCTACACCTACGCCAACTCGCAGGCCACCGCTGGTGACGATGCGTACGGCCTCTCGGTGCAGGGCGGTCTGTTCGTGACCGACGGCATCGAAGGTTGGGCTGGTTGGAACTACATCGACGGCAAGGGTGGCAGCGAAGCTGGCAACTGGATTCAGGTGGGTGCCAACGTGTACTTCGCCAAGAACGGCTGCAAGTGGACGACCTCGGTCAACATCCCGCTCAATGACCAGTACGACGCCGGTCTGAACTACGACGGCGCTTGGGGTATGGCGAGCGCAAACGCGACCCTCACCGACCCGGCGGTTCCCGCCGATACCTCGATCCTGACCCAGCTGCAGTTCATGTTCTGATCCCTCGGGATCCGAACACTCGCCAGGCGCCCCGCCTGGCATGATTGAGACGCACACGGGGCCGGCCTTCGGGCCGGCCCCTGTTTCATTGCGGGGGCGATACAGTCCCCGCCCCATGATCTCTGTAGTGTCTGTCGTGGTGGCGACCAGCGTCACCGTCACCCAATCAAGCGATTCGGTTCAGGCTGAACTGGCCGCGCTCCGCGCTGAACTCGCCGAGTTCGCGCAGTTGCAGGCCAGCGATGCTCTGACGACCGAGCGTGCCGCCGAGATCCGCGCCACGGTGCGTGATGCGCTCGCTGATGCATCGAGTCGCACCAGCCTGCAGGGCAGCGGTGCCACGGCGGGCTACGACAACGGCTTCTTCGTGAGTAGCGCCGATGGCAACTTCAGCCTTCGCGTGGGCGTGCTTGAGCAGGTGCGCTTCGTGTGGGAATTCGACACCGACGCGGACATGGGCTTCGAGAATCGCCGCAACCAGCTCGACTTCGGCGGGCACATGTTCGACCCGTCGTGGGCGTATCGCGTGGTCTTCAACTACAGCCCTTACACCACGCCGTACGGTGAAGATGCCAACACCTTCACGCTGGCTGATGCGAGCATCACCAAGCAGCTGGGCTCGGGCTTTGGCGTGGTGACCGGTCAGTACCGAACGCCGTTCACGCGGGCCACGCTCGTGGGTGATGGCGTGCAGCTCATGGCCGACTACAGCCCGATGGACTACGAATTCTCGGCTGGCTACCAGCAGGGCATCATGGGAACGTGGGGCAGCGACTCCGTTCGTGCCATGGTGTCGGTCGGCAACGCGATTGGTGCCACCAACAGTTCATGGACGAGTGGCACTGACATCAGCGCGGTACCCCCTGTCTTTGGCGACAACGCCGAGACGTTCAACGGTGCTGCCCGCGTGGAGTGGCTCGTCGCCGGGGGTTGGGCCCAGTTTGAGAAGGAAACCAGCTTCCGCGGCGAGTCATTCGGCATGCTCTTGGGCGCGGCGTACCTGCGGAGCGACAGCTCGGGGGTGGGTAACTACGGGGTTGATTCAGCCGGTGACTTGGTCGATGGCTTCACCGCTGATGCGACCATGATGTTCGGTGGAGCCAACCTGTCTGTGGCCTATGCCTACCGAAACGGCAAGGAAGAAGACACGCCCACCAGCATCGAAATCGGCGAGGACGAGTACGGCTTCTCCATTCAGGGCGGCGCGTTCTTGACCGATTCGGTCGAGTTCTGGGGTGCCTGGAACTACCTGGATGTGTTCCGGGGCGATCGGGTGCAGGGCAGCTACATCCAGTCGGGCTTCAACTGGTACCTGCACGGCAATGGCTGCAAGCTGACTGCGCAGGTTTGCGTGCCGCTGGAAGCCGATGGGCGCGCCGCCAATCAGCTCTACCAGCGGGGTGCGTTCGGCGAGATGAGCAATTTCGACACTAGCTTCCTGACCCAGCTGCAGTTCATGTTCTGAGATCTTGGGCCTGCCTTCACTTGTTATAGGCCCAATCGGACGACCGCTGGGCAGATCACTTCGGGGCGCAATGCGCTCAACCGGAGTGAACGAATTGCCGGGAATCGTCGATACACACCGTGCCGATGCCTCCTGATCCGTACCGAGGCCAGCTTTCATCTACGCTTGGCGGCTCACCCATGATCCGCTCCGCGCAAGGTGTGCCATGCCCTGGTGCCTGCATCGGCCGCTCGATGCTGGCGGTGGCAGTCGTGGTGCTGGGTGGGCAGGGGGGCTGGGCCACCGCCCAGTCCGATGACCCGGCCCCAACGAGCAGCCCGTGGCTGAGCGACCAACCTGCCCCGACCGGTGCCAGCGCACCAGCCGCAGCCACTGACATGGGCGCGCTGCTCAAGCGACTTGATGCCTTGGAGCGCCGCAACGAGTCGCTCGAGGGCGAGGTGAACGAGCTCCGCCAGAAGGATGGCGAGCGAACGCTGACCGCCGAGCGCGCCGACGAGATTCGCTCGATCGTGCGCGATGCGATGGCCGAGAGCGGCAACTACGCGAGCCTGCGCGGCGACGTGTCGACCGCCGGCTGGAACGATGGCTTCTTCCTGCGCAGCTCCGATGGCCGCTTCCTGATGAAGTTCGGCGGCTTGATGCAGACCCGCTACATCTGGAGCAACATTCGCGAGGTGCCGCCAAACGTGGTGGCCACCGGAACCGCCGACACGCAGGAAGACCGCGAGGGCTTCGACCTTGGTCCTTGGAGCTCACTCTGGCTCAACGGCCACCTCTTCAGCCCCGATGTGACCTACATGGTCAAGGGCTACTGGGTGAATTCGAACTCCACGATCATCAACGATCCGTCGGCGCCGCCCTTCTATCCGCAGTTCGGCGACAACGCCGGTCCGATCCAGCTTGCGGATGCATGGGTGCGCGTGGCGCTGGATGACCAGTGGTCGGTCCGCGTGGGTCAGTACCGCGCGCCCTACAGCCGCGAGACACTGGTCGCCGACAGCAACCAGATGGCCGTCGATCGCAGCGTGATCGATTACCACTTGGGCCTCTGGTACACGCAGGGCATCGAGCTCGAGAGCCTGACGGATGACTGGCGCTGGCGCCTGTCGTTCGACGAAGGCGGCACGGACAACATCGCCGGTGAACTCGAGCTGGTCGGCACCGAGCCGATGGACCGCCCGTGGTACAGCACCGACTCGCAGTTCTCGGTGACCTCGCGACTGGAGCACAAGCTGTCCGGCAGTTGGGAGCAGTTCGCCCAGTTCACGAGCCCGCAGGGGGATGAGACGGGCCTTCTTGCCGGTGTGGCCTTCCACTACTCGGTGTCGGAGCCTTTCCAGCCCGACGATGCCTCGCAGTATGGCCAGAACGAGTGGACCGGCATCACGGCCGACCTCACGTGGATGCTCGGTGGAGCGTCGATCTACGCCAGCGCCTACTGGAACTACATCCATTCGGATGCCGCGCTGCCCGAGATCACTGGGCAGCCGTTCTCGATCCCCGACCCGAGCACGATCTGGGGTGCCACGATCCAGGGATCGATGTACGTGACCCAGAAGCACGAGGTGTTCGCGCGCTTTGAGGCCGGCGAGATGCAGTTCGGTGACTTGTCGAACAACGCCCAGGTGGATCCGATCTACGGCGAAGAGCACACCATGACCTTGCTCACGACCGGCCTGGTCTGGTACCTGGATGGCCAGGACCTGAAGTGGACGACCGACATGGGCGTGAACTTCACCGATCTCTCGCCTGCCTGGTACGACTCCCAGGCCGGCTGGCGCGTGAGCGAGGACGGCGAGTTCGTCTTCCGCAGCGGCTTCCAGTTGATGTTCTGAGCGTCGAGCCTCGAGCCGCCTGATTCCCTGCGTTTCTGCGCTCCGGACGGGCGCCGGGGTTCCCCTACACTCGGGCTCCGATGAGCGCCGTCCACGCCGAACCTGCCCAGCGAGCCGTACACCAACCGACCCACCGCGTGCACCGCATCGAAGTGCGACCTGCCGATGGCCAGCGCGACATGCGCGGGGAAAGCGTGCAGCGCCAGTGCGCCGCCGCGGCGGTAGCCGGGGATGTTGTCCCAGCCCGCGTGGAGCATCGGTCGGTCTACCTGATCGGGGGAGCACTCGATGCGCAGCAGCTGGCCACGTTGGCGCATGAGCTCTTCGCTGACCCCGTCACGCAGACTGCCTTGATCGATGGCGCGGTCGCTGCCGCATCGGGTTCCGTGACGGTCGAAGTGCACCCGTTGCCGGGTGTGATGGACCCCGCCGCCGAGAGCGTGCAGGAAGCGATCCATGCGCTGCTTGGTGTTCGCGTGCAGGTGCGCACGGGCGAGCGGTTCGACCTGGCTGGCTGCACGGCTGCGCAGGCGCGCGGCTGGGCACAGCGGCTCCTGGCCAACACGGTGATCCATGCGATCCATGATGGGCCGTTCCATCCGGCGTCCTTCCCGGAAGGCCGCCCCTACGAACTGGCCATTCGCAGCGTGCCGATCACGCCGCTCGATGATGCCCAGCTCGAAGCCATGTCGCGGTCGGCGCACCTGTTCCTCTCGCTCGACGAGATGCGCGCGATCCAGTCGCACTATCGAACGCTCGGCCGTGAACCACGCGAGATCGAGCTCGAGACGCTCGCCCAGACCTGGAGCGAGCACTGCGTGCACAAGACCCTCAAGAGCACGGTGAGCTACTCGGCTGCGCCCGGTCACGCGCCGGTCGGCGCCGATGGCCGCCCCGGCCATGAATCGGTGGATGGCGGCATCGTCATCCACAACCTGCTCAAGTCGACCGTTGCGGCTGCGACGCATGAGCTCATGGCCGATGGCATCGACTGGTGCCTGTCGGTCTTCAAGGACAACTCGGGCGTGATCGCGTTCGACGAGACCTGGGCGGTCTGCTTCAAGGTCGAGACGCACAACCACCCGAGCGCCATCGAGCCCTACGGCGGCAGCGCCACGGGCATCGGCGGTTGCATCCGCGACATCATCGGCACCGGGCGCGGTGCCAAGCCGATCGCAAGCACCGACATCTTCTGCGTGGCCGATGTCACGCGCACCGAGGTGCCGCGCGGCTGCCTGCATCCGCGTCGCATCCTGCGCCAGGTCGTGAACGGCGTGCGCGACTACGGCAATCGAATGGGGATTCCCACCCTCAACGGCACGGTCTGGTTCGACGACCGGTACGTGGGCAACCCGCTGGTCTATTGCGGCTGCGTGGGCCTGATGCCGCGCGTCTTCGTGAAGGGCCAGGTCCAGCCCGGCGATGCGATCGTGGCGATCGGCGGACGCACCGGCCGCGATGGCATCCACGGCGCCACCTTCAGCAGCGCCGAGCTCACCGACACGCACGCCGATGAGTTCAGCCACGCCGTGCAGATCGGCAACGCCATCACCGAGAAGCGCGCGCTCGATGCGATCCTCGCCGCGCGCGACCACGCGCAGGGTTGCCTGTTCAGTGCGCTCACCGATTGCGGCGCCGGCGGTTTCAGCAGCGCTGTCGGCGAGATGGGCGGCACGATCGGCGCCGAGGTGCACCTGGACCGAGCGCCCACCAAGTACGACGGCCTGAGCCCCACGGAAGCCTGGATCAGCGAGGCGCAGGAGCGGCTCGTGCTGTCGGTGCCGCGCGCGAACCTGCCTTCGCTGCAGGCCGTGTGCGATGACCACGGCGTGGAGCTGTGCGATCTGGGCACGTTCGGCACGCCCGATCGCTCGATTCGCCTCCTCTGGAAGGGCACCGAGGTTGGTTCGCTCGACACGCACTTCATGCATGACGGCATTCCCACGCCGACCCGGACCGCCATCTGGGATGCCGCGTGGGCGGCTTCCTTCGCGCCGGTCGTGCGGGCCGATCCAGCCGTCGTTGCCGGCGACCTGCAGGGCACGCTGCCGGCGCT
>Ga0315905_10000835_pt1 | contig 33819 bp, 28 predicted proteins | sample LakEriMetagenome_5_FD_203522 | JGI IMG/M metagenome (GOLD analysis project Ga0315905, IMG submission 203522) | Freshwater fungal communities from buoy surface, Lake Erie, Ohio, United States - Buoy 4 MA121 | ecosystem: Environmental > Aquatic > Freshwater > Lake | place: USA: Lake Erie, Ohio... | reverse complement strand
GTAATGCGTTCAAATGTATTGTTGACTACAAACTCTAATCGTTCTATTAGTGGAGAAGTTTGACGCTCTTCAGTTGGTTTTTGTTTATCTTCAGTTGCTTCTCTTTCCTGCAAGAACTCAAGATCTTCTCTCCCGTTTTCAAGGGCGAAGCGAATGCAGTGTTTTAAGAAATCTTCGGCCAAATCCATGTTGTCATTCAAATCATTGAATGCAACTTCCGGTTCAATCATCCAAAACTCGGCGAGGTGTCTGCTAGTATTGGAATTTTCTGCTCGAAATGTGGGACCGAAAGTGTAAACCTTACCCAAGGCCAATGCCGCTAGTTCAGCTTCTAGTTGTCCGCTAACGGTTAAGTGGGCATGCTTCCCAAAGAAGTCTTCTTGATAATTGATACTGCCATCTTCATTGCGGGGTGGGTTTGCTAAATCGAAATTAGACACGGTAAACATTTCACCCGCACCCTCTGCGTCACTTCCAGTGATAATCGGACTGTGAATATTCACAAATCCATTTTTGTGGAAGTAATCATGTATGGCGAAACTTAAGAGGTGTCGCAGGCGGAATACTGCGCTAAAGGTTGATGTTCTAAATCTTAAGTGGGCTTTTTCTCTCAGAAAGTCCAAAGAGTGCTTTTTCATTTGAATAGGAAACTCATTGGGGTTGCATTCGCCTAGAATTTCAACTTTTTCCGCAATGAGTTCAACCACCTGTCCTTTGCCCAAACTGGGCTTGAGCACCCCTGTTACTCGAATACTGGCGCCGGTATGTATTCGCTTGCTGTCCGCTTCAACAAGGCTGCTAGAATCAACTACAATTTGCAAGTTGGAAATGCAAGAGCCATCATTGACTGCAATGAATTGTTCATTTCTGAAAGTGCGCACCCAACCATCAATGGTGGTCTGGGTGTCATATGCGGGTGATGAAAGGATGGCTTTGATTGTCATTTTCTGAGTTTGAGTTGCAAATATAATTGATGCAAGCGGGTTTAAATTGTATCTTTGAACAGAAGGCAACTTTTTATAGAAGGTTTGCGTCAACCTATTCAAGAACCAAGATATTTATGAAGAGAGTTAGTTTACTTTTTATCCTCTGCGCTGTTGCAATAGCGGGGATGTCTCAACCCGTCGTTACCTATGTCACAGCCAACCAAGCTGTTCAAACATTATTGGGTCCAGGTGTTCAATTCAGCAACGCTACATTCAATGGAATTAGCACCCAATTGGGTGAAATGACGGGTATGGCAGGAACGAATTTTCAAATCGGTCAAGGTATTGTAATTGGCTGTTCGGATGCCCAAGATGTGGTTCCAAATTATTTTGGAGCTGGAATAACGCCCAATATCAGTGGTGATCCAGATTTATTGAGTGTTGCCAATTCAGTTCCACCACTTATTGGTCAAGGCTTCTCTGTGAGTTCGGTGAATAACATTGCCTCTCTTGAATTTGATTTCGTGGCCATTGGAGATTCTCTTCAATTCAATTATATTTTTGGTTCTGATGAGTACTTGACCTGGGTGAATACAACATACAATGATGTTTTTGCATTTTTCTTAAGTGGCCCCGGCATTACCGGTCCTTATGCGGCACCAGCAGCATTTCCAGGCGGAGCTGTGAATATTGCCATTGTACCAGAATCTACACCGCCGCTTCCAATTACCATTTCTTCGGTAAACAATGTATTGAACACAGCTTACTACACAGACAATCAAGGACAAGCAACTGCTCCAATTCAATTGAATGGATTTACAACAAAAATAACAGCCGCTTATGACCTTGTTTGTGGCGAAACATATCATATTCGTTTGGCTATCGCGAACGGTTCTGACCAAGCTCTAAAATCTGACGTAATTATTGAGGCTGGATCGTTTACAACTGGTACGAATGATGCCGGAGTCTCCAGTGTAGTAGTGAACCCAGCCCCAAACTTACCTCCGAATTCTATACTAGAAGGTTGTGTGAATGGTCAAGTAAATTTTACAATGCCGAGCTGTCTGGAGCCCGGAGATACCATTCAGCTCATTTTTGGCGGAACTGCAACGTATGGAGTAGACTATACCACCAATGGAGTGACACAAATAATTGTGGGGCAGACAACATCTATAGACATTATTCCTCTTCCAGATAATGAGGTTGAGCCAACCGAAACCATCATTATATCAGGTCAATTCATGTGCGATGGAATGTGTGACTCGGTAAGTGTTTCAACTCAAGTAGATTTACTTGATTACCAAGGAATGGTAGTACCACAAACGGACGACTTCCTTATTTGTCCCGGCACCTCCAACACGGTAAACATTCTAGCTTCGGGAGGTTATGGGCCCTATACATATTCATGGAGTAACAATCAAAACGGATCAATTCAAAACTTCGCACAGGGGTCTGCAGGAACATACACCTACACAGTGACCGATTATTGTCAGGGAACACAAACAGATAGCTTTGTTATTTCTGAACCAGCGCCAATAACATTTGCGGGTCCACAAGATTTATGCGCATTTGATCCCTCTGAAGTTTTGGTGCAAGGAGGACTACAGCCCTACACGTACATTACCTCTTCCACTTTAATCTTGGATCCTTTGACCAATATCATAACAGGAACTACAAATGAAATTGTTGATGTAACCATAACAGATGCTTGCAACCAGTCTGCTGTTATTCCATTCATAGTTGTGGTTTGTGATACAAAAGAACCGAACATCATGATCATAAACAATGATGGTTTGAATGAAGCCTTTATTGTAGAGGGAATTGAAAGCTTCCCGAATTCAAAGGTGGAAGTATACAACCGCTGGGGGACTTTGGTGTATGAATCGAGCAATTATGATAATGCAAATCCATGGAAGGCAGAAGACCTTGAAGATGGTGTTTATTATTGGATATTGATGCGCAGTGACGGAGTAAGTCGTGATGGATATGTTCACGTCATGCGCAAGTAAGAAACTAGAACGTTTAATTGATCAAAGAAACCCCAGTCATGGATTGGGGTTTTTCTATGCCCATTAATGCTAAAACGGTTGGGGCCACATCTGCAAGTTTACCATCATTTATTTGTGTTACATCTTTATCCATGATCCAAATGGGCACTGGATTGGTGGTATGCGCGGTATTCGGAGACCCATCCTCATTTATAGCACAATCCGCATTGCCATGATCCGCAATAACAATTAATGAATATCCTAGTTCCGTGGCAAGCTCTGCCAAGCGCTTTAAACATTCGTCGGTAGTCTCAATGGCCTTAACTATGGCCTCGTATACGCCGGTGTGCCCAACCATATCTGGGTTTGCGAAATTCAAACAGAAAAAATCAGGAGATTGGGTTTTGATGAAATCAATGCATGAAGATGCAATTTCATGTGCACTCATTTCTGGTTGAAGATCGTATGTTGCAACCTTGGGTGAAGGAACCATAATTCTACTTTCGCCTGGAAATGGTTCTTCTCTTCCTCCATTAAAAAAGAAAGTTACATGCGGATACTTTTCCGTTTCGGCAATTCTCAATTGCGTTTTGTTGGCCAGAGCCAATGTTTCTCCCAAAGTATTGGTTAAGTTGTCTTTTTCAAATAGAACATGCACTTTTTGAAATGAATCGTCATATTTGGTCATTGTCACATAATACAACGGTAGTTTTTTCATGTTGTACTCAGGGAAATCTTGTTGGTGCAGGGCCATGGTAATTTCTCTGCATCGATCCGTTCTGAAATTGAAACAGACAACAACATCACCTTCAACTATGCGCATGAAGTTGCCAGTGATTTGTGCAGGCTCTATAAATTCGTCTGTAATTCCTTGGGCATATGATTGAGCAACGGCAGAGCTAGCAGAAGCGAATTGGTTTTCAGATCCGAAAACGTATAAGTCATAGGCTTTTTTTATTCGCTCCCATCTCTTGTCGCGGTCCATGGCGTAATAGCGTCCGATAACACTGGCTATTTTGGCGTGTGTGTCTGCGCAATGATTTTCTATTTCTTCAATGAAGTTTTTTCCGCTTTTGGGATCACAATCACGTCCGTCTGTGATGGCATGAATAAATACGTTGGTGAGTTGTAGCTCTTCCGTGATATCAATGAGTGCTTTCAAGTGATTGATGTGCGAGTGAACACCGCCGTCAGAAACAAGTCCGATAAAATGAACATTTTTATTTTCTTTTTTTGCGTATTGAAGGGCCAATTGGAGTTCCGCATTTTCGTGTAGCTCTCGGTTGCGAATACTCAAGTGAATTTTTACTAAATCTTGGTACACCACTCGACCCGCGCCAATATTCATGTGTCCAACTTCACTGTTTCCCATTTGTCCCTCTGGAAGGCCCACAAACTCGCCATCTGTTCGCAATGTGGCATGTGCAGATTGGGTGTATAGTTCCTTCGTGAAAGGAGTCTTTGCATTCAGAATGGCGTTTGATTTGTCATCTTTGCCAATTCCCCAACCATCCAATATTATTAATCCAACTTTACTCATGATTTAAAAATGTTATAGCAAAGGTAGCTCCCTCGCCAATTGAACTTGATACGTTAATTTTTGCTTGATGTAAGTCTAGGATGGACTTGACAATATATAGCCCCAAGCCAGAACCTTTCGTTTTGCGTGTTTTTTCGTCGCCTATGCGATAGAATTTCTTGAAAATATGATTTACTTCCAATGATGAGATTCCAATTCCTGTGTCTTTAATTTGAATCTCAATTTTTGAATTTGTAGCTGTTAAATAAATGTCTATACTAGGCTTGGAATGCAGTGGAAGTGAATATTTAATTCCGTTCTCAATGAGATTGAAAAAGGCCATTTGAAGAAGTTCTGAATTGCCTAACACCTGCGTATTTAATGGTGATGTTGTGTTTTTAATTGCAATACATGCTTCCGGGTATAGGAGTTGAATTCGTTTAATAGAAGTGTTGAGAATAGCGATTAAATCGGTGTTGCTGAAGTTTTTTTGGTAGGCTTTGTTTTCGAATTGGGTGGAAAGTAAAATATTTTCAATGAGTAATTCTTGTCTGTTTGATTCATCGAGAATGAACTGAAGAAGTTGCTCGCGTTGTTGTGAATTTAAATCTCGATCTCTAATGGTTTGCGCGTTGATACGAATTGCTGCAATGGGTGTTTTTAATTCATGTGTGATGGCCTGCATGAAATTTTTTTCTTTTTGTGCGAATTTCAAATCACGCCAAACATTTTTTCTAATCCACCAAAATGCAATTCCTAAGAAAAGAAGAAATACAATCCCTTCTCCCATAATCATAGCTAGTTTCTTATTAAGAAGCAGGTCTTTCTGAGTGGAGTTTTGTTCTAACGAAATCAATTTTTCATGCAATTGATATAATTGAACCCCCCACCAGAGCAATTGAAATAGCAAATAGGCGGCCATCGAATAGAGTAAGATGTTGATGGTTTTGCTTCGTTGCAGAGACTTCATAAACCAAATTTACGAATCATGCAACGAACATAGTCTATTGAATTGATGTTGTGTGATCAAGGAGGGACATGCTTTTCAAAAAATGGACTTTTTTTTTCGTGCGCATGCTTGAACCCTTATGAATTTTGAGCAACTTTGTAACATGAAACGCAAGCATTTTGCCCTCATGGTACTGCTATTCGTGTGTGTTGTTCATTCACAAGGTCAGCGTGTGGGAGTTGTTTTGAGTGGAGGTGGAGCAACGGCCATGGCACATGTTGGTTTCTTGAAGGCGCTTGAAGAACAGCATATTCCAATTGATTATATTGTGGGTACCAGCATGGGGGCTATTGTTGCATCATACTATGCTGCGGGTTATTCCACTGCAGAAATGGATTCGTTGTCTCGTACAGATGAGTTTCAGGAAGTGTCAGAGGGTAATTGGCCGGAAGATTTACGATTTTTTTACCTTGAGCAAGCAGCTCAGCCCTCTATGGTTAATTTGAAATACAGCGGAGGTGATAATTGGAGCAATGCCTTACCAACAAACCTCATTGATCCAAGTTATATGGATTGGAATCATATGAGAACATTGGGTCAGGCGAATGCCGCAGCAAATCATAATTTCGATTCTTTGTTTGTTCCATTCAGATCGATTGCTGCTGATGTCTCCAATCAGAAAGAATATATTTTTCGAGAAGGAAATTTGAACGAAGCTATTCGTGCATCAGCGACCTACCCATTCTTCATACCACCCATTCGGGTAAATGGAAGATTACTTTATGACGGTGGAATCTATAACAATTTTCCCATTGATGTTTTGTACAATGAGTTTTTACCTGATGTTATATTGGGCTGTGATGTTTCCGATGGGGCACCAGAACCCAAAGAGAATGATTTGGTTTCTCAACTTGAGGCATTAATTGTAACAGAGAAAAAGGTAGAGTTGCCATGTAAAGAAATTATAGTGGTTAAACCAAATGTTTTGAACGTTTCTACTTTCGATTTTGAACAAGTGGGTATTTCAATAGATGCCGGATATGCAGCAGCAATGAATCAAATGGAAGAAATTCAAGCGGTCATTGAACGACGCGTTTCGAGTCAAGAAATTCAGGCAAAACGAATGGAATTTCGTTCAAAAATGCCGCAGTTTGAAATTGGTAATATCGAAGTCACAGGATTAGGTAAACGTGATCAGCGTGTTTCACAAGATTTGATGGGTAAGAAGAATTCAACAATTTCAATCGATGGACTGAAAGCGAATTATTTCAGAATTCTCAAAGAAGGGGAAGTGAAGTCTATTTATCCAACGTTGAAGTACAATGAGAAAAGGCAGAATTTCGATATGAAATTAAAAATGACTCGAGAAAAAGATTTGTTTGTGTCATTTGGTGGAAACTATGCGAGTAGAGCTATATCCGCTGGTTATATTGGTTTACGATATCATAATTTCGGAAAAATTCCGGTGTTGCTCGATGCGAATTCTTATTTCGGTAGATTTTACGGTTCGGTTATGGTTCGAGTGCAGGGTAGGATTAAACTTAAGAATTTACCCATTCAAACAGCTCTTGCTTTTACGCAAAACAGGTGGGATTTTTACAAAAGTGTTTCCGCCTTTTTCGAAGATGTTAAACCTTCGTTCATTTTGTTGAATGAACGCACCGCTGAAGCTTCGCTTTCGATGCCTGTTGCAACATATGGTAAGCTTTCTCTTGATGCACTTTATGCGTATCAATACGATAAATATTATCAATCGAGAAATTTTTTAAGTGTAGATACTGCTGATATGACACAATTAGATGCAGGAATGGTCCGATTGGTTTATGAAAGAAACACACTCAATAGACCGCAATATGCAAGTTCAGGCACGCGTGTGAAATTGGCTTGTAAGTATACACAGGGAGTGGAGTATACCATTCCAGGCACAACCTCTTTGAATAGAGATACAATCACAAATGAGCGGCAATGGTACTCCATTCGAGCTAGTTATGATAATTATTTCATTCATGAGAAGAGATTTACGTTTGGGGCTCATATTGAAGGGGTATATACCAATACTCCAAAATTTCAAAACTATACTGCAACTTTAATTAATTGTCCAACCGTGAATGCATTTCCTGAATTGGCCACTTATTTCCTGCCTCAATTGCGGGCGCCAAAGTTTTTAGCAGTGGGCGTTTCCCCCATAGTGCATCTTGGTAAAACGCTTGATTTCCGAATGGACTTGTATGGTTTTCGGCCTTTTCAAAATGTGGTTCAAAAACCCAATGGTGATGTAGGATTCTTTGAGATCAAAAGAACCTTTACGTTGGGAAGTGCGGCACTGGTTTTTCATTCCCCCATTGGTCCCATTAGTTTAAGCGCGAATTATTACGAGCAAAAGGAAAATCCGTGGAGTGTTCTTTTGAATGTTGGATTAATTATTTCCAACAAGTCAGGTCGCGAATAATCGCATATCATCCGTATTTTTGAAACATGAATAAAATTCGATTTGGAGTCATAGGATGCGGACACATTGGTAAAAGACATGCAGAAATGGTTATGCGTCAGGAAGGAGCCGAGTTGGTTGCTATGTGCGATGTTCGGTCAAAAGAAGCATGTGATGTGTCATATGAAGTGTCATTCTATCATGACCCATTGAAGATGATGCAAGAAGAGAATTTAGATGTTATTTGTGTCTGTACCCCAAACGGTCTTCATGCAGAACATAGTTTGCTTGCATTACGAAATGGAAAACATGTAGTTGTGGAGAAGCCTATGGCATTAACCAAGGCAGATTGCGAAGAGATTGTATTCGAATCGTTAAAAGCCAACAAACAGGTGTTCTGTGTCATGCAGAACAGATATAGTCCGCCAAGTGAATGGATTAAATCCATCTTGGAAGAAAACGTTCTTGGGGAAATCTTTATGGTTAATGTGGATTTATTTTGGAACAGAGATGACCGGTATTACAAGCCAGGCGGATGGAAGGGCGTAAAGGCGTTAGATGGTGGAACGTTATTCACACAATTCAGTCACTTCATTGATATTATGTTTTGGTTATTCGGTGACATTACCAACATACAAGCAAGACTTCGCGATTTTAAACACCAGCATTCAACAGAGTTCGAAGATTCAGGAATTGTACTATTTGATTTTGTGAAGGGAGGAATGGGCTCTATCAATTTTTCTACCGCAGTGAATCACGTGAACTATGAAAGCAGTTTAACCATAGTTGCTGAAAAGGGCACTGTGAAAATTGGCGGTCAATACATGAATGAAGTGGCATATTGTGAAATTGAAAATTATACCATGCCCGAATTAGCACCCGGAAATCCTGCAAATGACTATGGAGCCTATAAGGGTAGTGCAGCCAATCACATTTACGTGATACAAAATGTAGTTGATGCATTGAACGGAAAGGGACAAATCACAACCAATGCCATGGAGGGATTGAAAGTGGTTGAAATCATAGAGCGAATTTATTCTGCTGCACAGAAAGATTGATGAACATATTTCAAGCGAATGCCTACCTGAAACACGTCTTTACCTTAATGGCAGGAACTGTCATTGGTCAAGGTTTAGTGTTTTTGTTGTCGCCTTTCGTTTTTAGACTATTCACTCCGGAAGACTTCACTGCTCTTGAGCAATTTCTTATGTTGATCACGGTACTTTCTGTTTTGGTTACTGGAAAGTATGAATTTGCGATCATGCACCCACGCGATGATGAAACCGCTCGACATATTCTGGGTTTGACATTGATTATTGCATTGGTAACAAGTGCATTTTTTGGGGTGATCTCAATTGTGTTTAGCAACTCAATAGCAACCGCCATGGGGACGCCAAGTTTAAAATTCATGCTGTGGTCACTTGGTCCTGTTTTGTTCTTGACGGCTGTTGCAAATGCATTGAATTATTGGTTCTCAAGAAATAAAAATTACAAGGTGGCCGCATCTGCTAAAGTAATTTCCGCCGTTGGCGCAGAACCGGTAAAAATTGGTTTTGGCCTTTTGAATTGGGGTGTAATTGGATTGACTTGGTCTACCTTGATTGGAACGCTACTCGCTGCAATTTTTTCTGTCGGAAAATTCTTACGAGACGAGGTGAAGGGATTCAGTGGTCTTGATCGAGAAGAACTGAAACTTCAAGCAAAAAAACACAAAGATTATCCCTTGTTTAGTATTTGGGGAAGTGTCTTAAATCGTATAGCTCAATGGGCACACGTTGGAATTTTTGTGATTTATTATGGTCCGGTTGGAGTTGCAATGATGGCTCTTTGCAGACGAATGGTTCAAGCACCATTGAATGTTATAAGCAATTCATATAGTCAAGTTTTTTTTCAACGAATCAGTGAAATTGATGATGCTGTAGAGCTCAAGAAATTATATTACAAGGTGCTCTTTAGGTTCTTGTTTTTTGCGTTATTACTTGTTTTGTTCATCTGGTTGATTCCTCAAAATGCAATGGGTTTTATTTTCGGTGAGCAATGGAATGAATCGTTGATTTACCTGCAATGGCTCAGCGGATGGTTTGCATTGAATTTTGTATCATCTTCCATAGCCTTTATCACTTACCGAATTCAAATGCAGCGTTTGGGAACACTGCTTGATGCGTTACACTTCATACTGGCTATTGTAGCTATTTATGTAGCATATACTCTAGGGTTAAATCAAATAGAGGCTTTGAAATTTTTTGCAATTTCTAAAGTGGTTTATTTCATTTTGAATTTGATAGTCATTTCTTGGCGAGTAGAACGTTATGTGATGCAAAGTAAATTGAATGAGTCATGAGGGTAATTTCATTGGTTCATACAACATTTGTTAATGATAATCGCGTAGCGCGTATGGCTGCAGCAATGTTTGAATTGAATCATGAGGTTCAGGTTGTTGCATTGCATAAGAATGGTTTGGCGTTCCATGAAGAGCACAAATCGTTTGTAGTGAAGCGTATTCGGCCTTTTTCTCATTTTATTCCTCGTTGGAACGCCTTCATTGGTGCAATTCATTTCTTCGAATTCATAATGCGTGCGAGTTGGCAAATAAGAAAAGCTGAAGCGCTCATCTGCAATGATGTGGAGGCTTTTCTCATTGGTCTTATTGCAAAAATGTATAACAGACAATTGATATTGATTTATGATTGTCACGAGTTGGAATCGGAACGAATGGGCAAAGGGAAGTGGAATAAGAAATTTGTGCGTTGGTTGGAATCAAAATACATTCATCGTGCAAAATTGGTGATCACCGTAAGTCCGTCTATTCAAGAGTGGTATCAAAAAGAATATGGATTAGGTGAGGTTGCTTTGATACGAAACATTCCAGAGGTGATGCCTATCAAATCAGGTCGTGTCTTTCATGATAAATTCAATTTAGAGGCCTCTCAAAAGGTATGTCTCTATCAAGGAGCGCTTATGTCAGGGCGAGGACTGGAACTGTTGATGGATGCGTTCGAGGCATTTCCAACAAGTGAATTTGTGTTAGTCATTATGGGTGGTGGGAAATTAGCAGCCCAAATTGAAGCAAGAGCGGAACGCAGCTCAAAGATATTTTATCATCCGTTGGTGCCGGGAAGTGAAATTGGAAAGTACACAGGAAGTGCAGATTGCGGGATAAATTCTGTAGAGCCTCGGTGTTTGAGTTACGCTTATTGTTTACCCAACAAATTTTTTGAAACTGTACTTTCAGGCATTCCGATTTTAACCAACGATTTAGTTGACTGCACGTCTTTGGTTACTAAATATGAAATTGGTGCAGTAATAAATACTTGGAGCGTGGTGGGTGTTCAAACTGCGGTGAAAGAAATTTGTTCTCGTTCGAAAGATGAGTTTAATGCTGGTTTTGAAAAATTCAGAAGTGAAAATTCATGGCACCTGGAGAAAGAGAAATGGAAAAAATATTTTCAAAATCAGACACATGAAATTTAATGACATTGCGGTTTCTTCTTTGAGCGGTTTTTCGTTTCAGGGATTGTTTCATGAGACATGGTTGATGGGGAACTCAAAAAATGGAGAATGGCGAGTGCTTCAAATAGAAGAAGATGGTGGTCAGTTGGTAGCTGCTTTTTTAGTTTGGTCAACCAATTCATGGTGGGGTAAACAAGTCATTACACCCCCATTGATGCCAACAATTGGAATATATACAGAAAACACGGTTTCAAAGCGCAGCGGGCAAAATACCAAGCGTAAAGAGGTTTTGCAATGTTTGATTAGCGGGCTCAGAGAATCAAATTATGCTTATTGGAAATTGGATTTTCCTCCAGATTGGAATGACTTTCAACCTTTTATTTGGGAGGGTATTCAACCTGCAATGAAATACACGTATCGCATAGATCTCAAATCACCATGGCGAGAACAGATCAGTGGTAAATTGAAGAATGTTTTGACACGAAAGGAATCATATGTATTCACAAATGGTTTATTTACCCCTGAACAATGGCGTTCATTTAACCTAGGGTTGAACCAATATGGAATTACTGGTGGGAGCGGATTTGAGGAGATGATAGGAAGTAATAATGCAACGCCGTTTTATTGCATTGCAGAAGAAAAGGGACGTTATCTCGCGGTATGTGGACTCTTCGATGGTGTTATGTATTATTTCGCGGCTGTGAATGAGAAAAAAGACAATGCCCTTTCGGCGTGCGGATTAATGCATTGCATTGAACTTGCGGAATCACTAGACGCAAGGAGTTTTGATTTTGAAGGTTCTATGATGCCCAATGTTGAGCGATTTTTCAGAGGGTTTGGTGGGCAGCTAATCAATTATGGTTCTGTCAGCGATGGGAAATGGTGGGTAAAGCAAATGAAAAAAATAAAGAAATAAAAAAGTCTTCCTCTCGGAAGACTTTTTTGAATTTGATTTTATTTCTTATCCACCAATAAGTGATTTTGCAGCTTTGTATTCAGCGTCTCCTTTAAAATAAGAATCGCCAAGATTCATCCATTCCAAAGCAGCATCATTGCTTCCTTTTTCAGAAAGTTTGGTGCTGTAAAAAATGAGCGCGTATTTTAAGAAGTCTTTTTGCACATCTTGGTCCGATGAAGCTTCACCATTGGTTAAAAGCGCTTTGGCTTTATCATAAGAAAGCGTACATTTTTTGTCTTTGGCGAATTCTAGACAATAGGCATACATGATTAATGCACCAGCATCTTTAGGATCAACATCAACCATGGCATCGAAATAAAATTTAGCATTTGAAACTTTTCCTTTACCAATGCGGTCATCGGCTTCTGAAATTCCGAACTTTCTCAATTCATTGAGGTAATCTTGAAACTCATCAATTCTTGCTTCAGCTGGCTTTTTCTTGGCCATTTGAGCATATTTAGAAATGTACTTAAAACAATCAACATTGGCTTTTGGAAATGCCTCTTTGAATTCGTCTCGCTTGCTCATTTCATAAAAGCAGCGACTCATAAACAAGTAGGGAAGTGGATCAGTCTTCGTTTTGTCTGAGAGTGTATAGTCCTCAGCTTTCCGCAAACATTTTTCAAATTTTTCATCTACAAAGAGTGAAAGTAGGTCGCTGTAGTCTTTGGTTTGAGCGTTCAAACCGAGTGTTCCTATTAGAAAGAATAGGGCAAGCAAATTTTTCATGTGGGTGATTTAGATCCGTAATTTTCAAATACAATGCCTAAAGTAATTCCTTTTCTGAATTGCGCCAAATTTTAGTCAATTTGTAGAGATATGAATTACCTTCGTGCGCATTGATTTTTGAAAAAATGAAAAAAAGTTTACTTGTACTCCTAGTTCTTGTTTGTCAGTCTGTTTTTGCACAAGACGGAGCCATTAAAGGATTTGTGAAGGACGCCGAGAAGGGTGAGGGCCTAAGTATGATTCTTGTTGGTCTTGAAGGGACAGATGTAGGGATGAACACCGATGAAAAGGGGTATTTCAGTTTAACGAAATTAAAGCCTGGCAAATACACCCTAGTTGCTCGAAATATCAACTACAATGAAATAAAGGAAGAAATTGAAGTAAAACCTGGGCAGGTGGTAACCAAGAATTTGGTATTAACCAAAAGAGATTTTCAGTTGGGACAAGTAGAGGTTACAGGAGACAAAGAGCAACAAGTGAACAACGTGAATATTTCGGTTGAAACCTTACGACCAAAGGACTTTAAGATTGTCCCGTCTTTCGGTGGACAAAAAGACATTGTTCAAGTGCTAACAACGCTACCAGGTTTTGTCTCTACTGGCGATCAAGGAGGTCAGGTATTTGTTCGTGGTGGTAGCCCCATTCAGAATAAGGTTTTACTTGATGGAATGATTGTATATAATCCCTTCCACAGCATAGGTCTGTTTTCAGTGTTTGACACAGATATTATTTCTGGTGCAGATATTTATACCGGTGGTTTCGGAGCACAATTCGGAGGTAGAATTTCTTCGGTTATGGATATTCGCACACGCGATGGAAATAAAAAGTCAATGGATGGGAAAATTGGTTTCAATCCCTTTGGATCGAAAGTTCAAATTGAAGGTCCTTTTAAAAAGATGGGTAAGAATGGAAATGGTATTTCATACATTTTAAGTGCGAAGAATAGTTATTTAGATCGAAGTTCCAAAACGCTTTATCCTTATGTAAACAACGGTGATGGTCTTCCATTTAACTACACAGATTTGTATGGTAAACTTTCGTTTTCGGGGTCGAACGGAAGCAGTTTCAATGTGTTTGGTTTTTCTTTTGATGACGCCGTTACGAAATATCAGGCGTTGTCGAATTTGAATTGGAAGAACATCGGTTTTGGAAGCAATTTCGTGGTGGCACCCACTTCATCATCTGTTCTAATCAACGGTATTTTTGCTTGGAGCAAATATGATGTAACGTTGCAAGAGGCAACGGTTGCAGATCGCAGTAGCGGTATTCAGTCCTTTAATTTCGGATTAGATTTTAATTACTCCATAGGTAAGGACGCTGTAAAATATGGAGTGGAGGTTTTAGGGTTTTCAACCTATTACAATACGTTTAACCCATTGGGTGTAAAGGTTAATTTAGATCAGAACACAACGGAGCTCAATGCGTTTATTTCGTACAAAATCAATCGTAAAAAGCTCATTGTTGAACCTGGGTTTCGTTTACAGTATTACAGCAGTTTAGCTGTTACTTCACCTGAACCACGGTTGGGAATAAAATATAAGGCAACGAGTCGTTTGCGTCTGAAATTGGCCACAGGTCTATATTCTCAGAATTTAATGGCAACCAATTCAGATCGCGATGTGGTAAACTTATTCTATGGATTCTTAGCAAGTCCAGATGACATTCAAAGTACATTCACTGAGCCGAACGGTGAAGAAGTTGACGTGAAGAGTTCACTTCAAAAGGCATCGCATCTTGTTGGTGGATTCGAGTTCGATCTTACGGAAGAATGGAATTTGAACGTGGAAGGCTATTACCGTAATTTCAAGCAGGTCACCAATACGAATAGAAACAAGATCTTTCCTGACGATGCAGAAAACAACGACAAGCCAGAAGTGTTAAGAGAGGATTTCATACTTGAAAGTGGCTTTGCAGTTGGGTGCGATATTGTACTTAAATACAGCACAAAGTTCTCTACTGTGAATATGGTGTATTCCATTATGAATGTTGATAGATGGGACGGTTTACGTTGGTATGATCCCGTTTTTGACCGAAGACACAATGTGAATTTTGTTGCGTCTCATGCTTTTGGAAAGGATAGATCTTGGGAAGTAAGTGCAAGATGGAATTTGGGAAGTGGCCTACCATTCACACAGACCCAAGGGTTTTACGAGCCTCCAACGCTTCCTGGTGGAATTTCAACCGACTACATCTACACAAATTCACCGGAATTGGGAATTCAATTTGCTGAATTAAATACAGGAAGACTGCCTTGGTATCACCGATTGGATTTGAATATTCGGAAAACGCAAAAATGGGAGAAGGCCTCTATGGAATACAACTTTGGTGTGACAAATGCTTACAACCGTGCCAACGTATTTTATATTGATCGGGTTACAGCGAAACGAGCAGACCAGCTGCCTATTATGCCTTCCTTTGGTATAGAACTTAGCTTTTAGACTTTTCCTTACTTACCAAGTATACACCCAAAAAAATGAACAGGGCGAAGATAATTTTCGTCCATGTGATGCTTGCTGTGTGATCTTGATTTCCTACACCGGCGAAGAGATATGCGAAAATTCCTGCGAGTAAAGGTTGAAGATAGATGTACGCACTGGTAATGGTTGGATTCACATGTTTGAGAGCGAAAATGTTGAAGAGATAAGTGAGAAATGTGACGGCTACAATGATAAAAGTAAGACAGAACCAATGCAGGGAGGATAAGCCGCTCCATGGTATTGTGTTTAATTCAGACCATCCGAAAGGAAGAACGAAAACAAGCCCGAAAGTGAACACCCAAGTAATCACAAATAACGGCGAATATTTCTTCATGAGTCGGGGCACTGTAGTCAAGTAAACACCATAGCTCAGTGAATTAATCAAGATAAAAATGTCTCCGAAAAAATGAGCGGAAGATTGTTCTTGATTGGGGCGAAGCAAGAGAATGCCAATTGCACCAAGTGTTCCTATGGCAATGCCAACAAAGGTTTTCCACGATGGAATTTTTTTTATTCCGAAATAAAAAAGAATTCCAACTAAGATTGGATTTGTGGTCATAATTATGGAAGCGTTCACGGGTGTTGTTAACGCCAAGCCATTGAAGAAGAACAGTTGGTTTGTAGCAACCCCGGTCAAACCGCAGAAGGCGAGAAGAAGCAGGTCTCTCTTCTCGGGAATGCCTCTATTCTTGCCAAGAAGAAGCCAAAACAATAGGCATGCACCAGCAACTCGAAGTACAATAAATGCATTTGCCGAGATGGGATGTGGCATAACCCATTTCGCTACCAAGTAATTGGCGCTATAAATGAGGGCAACAGCGAATAAAGCAAGGTGGGCTAATCGCTGTTGAGTTGGCATTTATAAATTAGAAAGAGAGTTTAGGGCGGCAGCTACGTTGGATTTTGCATTTCCAATGAAAATGGCGTTACCATTGACAATAACGGGTCTTCTCAGAAAAGTGTACTCTTCTAAAATGTATTTTTTGTAGTCGTCTTCGGTAAGCTCCATGTTGTTCAGTCCGAGTGAACGATACTTTAGCGCCACCCGACTAAATAGTGCTTCATAGCTGCCAGCACGCTTTTTCATTTCGTCTAATTCTTTGGCAGTGATTTTTTCTAACTTAATGTCTTTGAAATCGAAGTGCGACGTGTATGGTGCAAGTTCTTTCAAAATTCGCTGGTTTGTACTGCAAGAACCGAGGTGGAATATTTTTTTCATACGTGAAATATTAGTGTGGAAATAAATAACCAATATTCTTCGTGAAAAGTTTAAGTGCAATCGCAAAAAGTATGATTCCGAACATTTTTTCCAAGATGGCTAGTCCATTTGGACCAAGTATTCGTTCAATTGGATTTGTTAGCCGAAGTACCATGTAAATGATAGGCATATTCAAGAGGATAGCAATGACAATATTGATGGCTTCATATTCGGCGCGAAGCGAGATGAGGGTAGAAATAGTTCCGGCCCCTGCAATGGTAGGAAATGCCAATGGAACTACAGCTGCAATTTTACTTGAAGTATCTTTTTGTTTGAAAAGTTGAATGCCCAGAATCATCTCTAATGCAATGAAAAAGAGAATGAATGAACCGGCTACAGCGAATGAATAAACATCTACACCAAAAAGACCCAAGACGGTCTCTCCTCCGAACAAGAAAAGAATCATTAAAATGAGCGAAACCAGCGTGGTAATGAGTGGTTGTACATTACCCGTTTTCTTCTTTACATCTAAAATGATAGGTATACTACCAACAATATCAATGACCGCAAAAAGGACCATGAAGCAGGATCCGATTTCAACCCAATTCCAATTCATGAAGCAAAGGTAGATTTATTTCTGAAGTGTTTGAATGAAATTCGAAATCACTTGCGGATAATGTTCAATCTCCAAGCGTCGAACCACAAGTTCTACCTCATTGGCATTCATTCCAACAACCGACTCACTTTTTTGGAAGATAATTGCACCTTCGTCATAGTGCTCATTCACGAGATGTATGGTAATTCCACTTTCAGCATCCTGATTACGAACTACAGCTTCATGAACAAAATGCCCATACATGCCTTTCCCTCCGTGTTTTGGGAGAAGCGCGGGGTGTATGTTTAAAATTCGATTCGGAAAGGCTTGCACCAAGTAGGTTGGAATGAGCCAAAGAAAACCTGCGAGAATGACTACATCCACCTTTTGACTTTTTAGATATTCCAAAATGGTGAGTGAGGAAGTAAAATCAGTTTTAGCAAATACCAAAAATGGAATCTCTTCATTTGTGGCGTGTTGAATTACACCCGCTTTTGGGTTATTCGTTAAGATACATGCAACTTCAAAGTTGTTCGTTTTTTTTGCATGCTGAATAATGTTTAGCGCGTTACTTCCGCTTCCTGATGCAAAAATTCCGACTTTCATTGTAATGTTTGTTTGTTATATGCTTTGTCAAGTGCAGCTTGTACTTGGTTCGCAATGGAAAATTGGTTATTCAGTATTTGTCTCGAGAGCTCTTGAACAGTATTGAAGTTGTTCATTTGAAAAGCATCTTCAATTTTCTGACAAGTTGCTGCTGTCTCGTTCAAGTTAAATAGTTTGAAAGACGGCTTCATTTTATGGACAATTCTTGCAAGGGTATCATTGTCTTTGCTCTGAATAGCGCGTTCCACTGCATGGCAGTTTTGTTCGAATTGCTCTAAAAAGATTTTACTGAGTTGAATGACTTGTGGAACGGAATCTCCAACCATTTCAAACAATTTCGCGAAACTGACTTGCTCTGTATTACTAATTTGACCATTCGGTTCAATCAAGTTTGAAATACTTTGAATTAAAAAAGTGGGGTCGTATGGCTTTGTGATGTACGCGCCCATACCCAATTCAAGACATTTCTTTTTCTCACTCTCAAGTGCATTGGCAGTTAGGGCAATAATGGGAGTTGTGAGTGCAAGTTCATTTCTAATTTTTAGCGTAGCTGAAATTCCGTCAAGAACAGGCATTTGTAAGTCCATGAGAATGCAATCTATGGGCTGCTCTTTCAAAAGGTCTATGGCTACTTGTCCATTTTCGGCCGTGTATATAATAGCTCCTGATTTTTTCAAAACGGTCACGGCAAGAAATAAATTGAGTTCGTTGTCTTCAACAATAAGTACGCGTTTGTTATCTAGCCTTGTGTTGCCTTGTTTTTCAAGATTCAATTTCTCTTCTTCCCCTTCAGGCAATTCCAGCTTAAAAGTGAATTTCGATCCAACGCCTTTTTCAGAGGTTAGTAATAATTCACCATGCATCATTTCTACCAGTGATTTGCTAATAGCCAGTCCAAGGCCGGTGCCTCCAAATCTTCGAGTAATGGTGTTGTCTTCTTGTGAGAAGAATTCAAAGATTGATTTTAATTTGTCTTCAGAAATGCCAATGCCAGTATCCTGCACCTCAAAGCAAGTGCGTTTTGCTTCTTTATAAATACGCACATTAATTTTCCCGTGATCGGTGAATTTTGTAGCGTTACTTACGAGGTTATTTACAATTTGCGCAATGCGTGTGGGGTCTCCAACCAAGTTATTCGAAACATTAGGCGAAATGTCAAGTTCAAGTTGCACTCCTTTTTCTTCCGCCTTCAATCCAAAAACTTTGCAAATAGGTTCAATCAGTTTTCGAAGGTTGAACGAAATTTTTTCGATAGAGAATTTCCCACTTTCCAATTTCGACATGTCGAGTATGTCATTGACAATGGCCATTAAATTTCGTGATGAAGATTGAATGGCATCGAGGTATTCCGTTTGAATTGGACTCAGCTGAGTATCGGCCAGAATACCAGACATTCCAGAAATGGCATTGATGGGAGTTCGAATTTCGTGGGAAATGTTAGCCAAGAAGAGTTTTCTTATCTCTAAATCTTTCAGTGCCTTCTCTTTAGACAAATTCAATTCTTCCTCAAATTGCTTTCTCTCCTTGAGTGATGTTTGAAGTAGGTCAATCACTTTTAATATGTTGTGATCTTCCTTGATTTCGGTATCGGGATTTAATGTTTGAATGGCTTCTTTCAGCTGTTCAATGATTTTTTGTTGTCTTTGCGTTTCAAGTTCGAGTAAGTTGTTTTTTTCGAATAATTCCTCTGAACTTAAAGTCATTGCGCGCTCCACCAATTCTCTACTTTGCTCGTAAAGTTGGTAGCTTTCATTGACACTTTGTACGAAAGGAGCTATTTCAGCGGGAACAACACCTTGAATACTCAAGTGTTTTTTGAGTTGTCGTTTCAGCAGCGGATGTAAGTCATCAATACTCATTATACCTCTGAAAGTGTTGTGATAGTCATGGTTTGATTGTGCAAAGTTGAATGTCCTTCGGGGGTGGGGCAAATTTCTCCGTTGCTGTAGAATCCGAAATAGGTGCTGTTGCCCAGGGTATCCATAACAGCCTCAAGTTCTTCTTCTGTTCTATTCTTCATGACTAATTTTCTTCCAACACAAGAAACCATTAAAGTTAATTGTGCGTCTATATCCATTTTGGCTTGTTGAGCGGCATTCGCAGCACCTTGAATGACACGGTCAAAATTGGCCATCATGAATTGAGCTTTGGCTCCCACGGGAACAGTTCCTGCGAAGTTCATGGTTTTTTCCTCCTCATTGATAGAGAGAATGGTTCGTACTACTTTGGTTCCGTCGGGGAAAGTGATGTGTAGAGGGAAAAGTAAAGCCGCTCCGGGTAATTCTTGCGCACGGTCGCCTAGGTATTTTTTATATAATTCCAGTGCGTTGGTGTGATCCAATTCCATCAGCGTATTCTCTGATGATTGTGTAATGGTGCGAATGGGGCCAAAAACATCCCATCCGTCTTTTGATCCGAAAGATGTGCGAATGGCATCTCCATGCAAACCAATGGCAATAACCATGCGATCTGAAAGGGTGTTGTTCAGTCCAACTATGGTTCTATTGAATCGACCCGCATCGCCAGCCAAGCCACCTGTGATAGGCACTTTTGAATCAATTTTACTGCGAAGACCTTCAATCAGATGATCTCCGTTTGTATCATGACCTTCCGAGAAAATGAATAGATGTTTAAGATCAGCAGCATGCATTCCTTGCGCTATTCGAACTCCGAGTTCGAAACCACTTTCTTGATTTTCTTTTTCAAATGCATGAATCTGAATCGGTGTTTTTTCAAATTGAACCGCGGTAACAACAAGTGAATCGTCTTTTATTTCATTACCCATGATTTCACCGCTGGTACTCATATATATCTGATCAGCTTTTGGAAAATGACTTTTGAGTTCGTCATAAGCCAATTTGGTTTCAATTACATCGATACCCGCAAATATGAATAATACTTGAGCATCTTGAAGAGGTGATTCTGGAAGATTCCAATTGCTCTCTTTGGTCCAATAAAATTGTTGTGTTTTCATAATTTAAAAGTGCTTCGAAGATAATCTTTTAGTTACCTCATTCCAATTGATTCAAGTCATTGATTCAGTCAATTAATTTTTCAGATTCCCTATCTTTACGCTCGAACAAAAAAGAGCATGTCAATTTTAGTTGAAAACGTTAGCAAGCTATACGGTCAGCAGAAGGCTTTGAATCAAGTGGGGTTTGAAGTTGGAAAGGCTGAAATCGTAGGCTTTCTTGGACCAAACGGTGCAGGTAAAAGTACCATGATGAAAATTATCACGGGCTACATTCCTCCCAATAGCGGGAAAATTTATGTCTGTGGATATTCAGTTCTTGAGAATCCATTTGAAGTGAAGAAGCGCGTTGGCTATTTGCCTGAGAAGAATCCACTTTACATGGACATGTATGTAAGAGAATACTTGACTTTTGTTGCTCAAATTCACAAGGTAAAGGACGTGGAGAAGCGAGTTGAGGAAATGATTCAATTGGTTGGATTGGGTTCTGAGTCACATAAGAAAATACATCAGCTTTCAAAGGGGTATAAGCAACGCGTAGGTCTTGCTCAGAGTATTATTCATGATCCTGAAGTGCTCATTTTAGACGAACCCACAAGTGGTCTCGACCCGAATCAAATAAAAGAAATTCGCGATGTAATTGTTAGTATTGGAAAACAAAAGACGGTTTTACTCAGTACACACATTATGCAAGAAGTTGAAGCTATGTGTAGCAGAGTTATCATCATTCGGAAAGGTGAAATTGTTGCTGACGGAGCAATTGAAGAATACACTCGAAATGGAAAGAAATTGGAAGATGTTTTTTCTGAATTAACGAAATGATTACTGCAAGCTTAACCGGATTAGTAAAAATAATTTTTTGGTTGATTGTTATCTCCTCTATTTTTCGCTTTTTCATTAAGCTTACGGCTAATTATGCTGTTCGAAAGGTGAATGAGGAGGTCAAACAACAGCAGCGAAAGGAAGGAGAAGTTCATGTTCAACATCAAACCAACACAAGAAAGCCAACACCTGATGGTGAGTATATAGATTACATAGAAATTAAAGATTAGAAAAGACATGCTTAAGAATCCCTATTTTCAATTGGCTTGGCCTCATGCCATAGCTGTTGCAGTGTTGATTGCAATCTCTGCATTTTATTTTTCTCCAATCATGAAGGGGTATGATTTGGAGCAAAGTGATATTGTGCAATGGAAGGGCATGTCACAAGAGTTGATGAATTACCGCATGTTGCATGATGAAGAAGGGTTATGGACCAACAGCATGTTTGGTGGTATGCCCGGTTATCAAGTGTCAACAGAACATAACGCGAACATTCTTCGTCCCATTCTTTTATTTTTCCGTTTGGGTTTACCCGGAGCAATTGGCACGTTGTTTTTATGCCTCATTGGTTATTACATCCTAGGCCTTTGTTTGCGTCTAGGTCCATGGTATAGCCTCATTGGTTCAGTTGCTTTTGGATTGGCCACAATCAATATTCTTTATTTGGGTGCGGGTCATACCGGAAAAGTAACTGCAATTGCTTTCATGGCTCCCACCTTGGGAGGTTTGATTCTAGCACTGCGCGGGAATCGTATCCTTGGAAGCGCAGTGTTTATGCTGTTCTTGGGATTAAATATTGCTGCCAATCACTTGCAAATGACCTATTATTTGGCGTTTTTATTGGTCGCCGTTGCAGTGGGTGAAGGGGTGAAATTTGTGTTGAATAAAAAGTTCAAAGAACTAGCCATTACCGCAGGCTTCCTTGGTTTAGCAACGGTAGCAGCCGTTTTACCTAGTGCTAGTAATTTAATGGCAACACAAGAATACGGTGAATATACAACCCGAGGTAGTTCGGAATTGACCATTAAGCCTGAGAGCGGCGGGAACACGGAGCAAGAGGGACTGAGTGGTTCATACATTTTGGATTATAATTATGCATCTGGTGAACAATGGGGAATCTTAATTCCGAACATTAAGGGTGGGGTTTCGAAGCCCTTAACCGAATACCAAGATGAAATTGGAAGTCTTTCAAAATCGAATAAAGAAATCAGCAAATTCAACAAAGATTGGAAGCAAGCCATGCAAGGCAAGCCAACGAGTTACTTTCAATTGTCTATGTTGCAAAATGGTGTATATCCAACGGCGTATTGGGGAGATCAGAATTTTACAGGTGGTGCCTTTTATTTTGGCGCATTCATATTAACCCTCATGGTATTGGGTTTGGTGGGGTCTAAAGACTCTTTGAAATGGCCGTTTTTAATAATTGGAATTTTGGCTTTGATGCTTTGTCAGAAAGAAATGACAGGCATGAATGAATTTTTCATCAATAAGATTCCGCTTTACAATAAGTTTCGCGATAGCAAAATGATTTTGGTTTTAATACAAGTGATGGCAGGTGCTATGGCCATGCTGTTTTTGAAAGATTTGAAAGAAGGGCAATTGGCATTTGGTGGAAAGGCGAAAAAGGTGCTTATTGGCGCATCTGCCGTTTGGATTTTAGCTCTAGGTTATCTGTATTTGAGTCCCAGTGCTGCGGGTGAGATTCGCAATGAAAAGGAAATTGAGTCCATTGCTAAAATCAAAGAAGCAGCACCGCAAATGTTGAAAGAACAACTTGCAGATTCTCCGAATGAAATAAACGCGCAATTGGCTGCATTCAATGAAGAAGCTGAAGATTACGAGGGAGCAGTTTATTCCATTCGAAAAGAAATTGCAAAAAAAGATTCAGGCAGATCATTGCTTCTTGCATTCCTTGGAGTTTTGGTCATTGGAATTTTCCTTTTCGTGAAAAATAAGAGTGTGCATTTAGCCATGTTGCCTGTAGTTGGACTTATTGTTCTATTCGATCAGTTGTCTGTGTCAAGAAGGTATTTGAACACTGATATGGAGAAGGGAAAATATGCATCGTTTATACAAGAAGGCGACAAGCAACTTCCTGTTAAACCAACAAAGGCCGATGTTTCTATTTTGCTCGCGGAGAAAAAAAATGTTTCAACCTTCGATGAAGAAGTGAAAAAGTTGAAGCAGGCCATGGATGCAAGTGGTATGTATGGCGCGGTTAAGAATCAGAAAAACTTGGATACACTGGCGCAATTTGGTGCTTTAGGTTTAAACACAGACTACCGCGTTTTGAAATTGGGGAATCCATTCAATGAGGCGAGAACCTCTTATTACCATAAAAGCATTGGTGGCTATCACGGTGCGAAGTTGAAGCGATACAATGAGTTGATTGATTTTTATTTGTCATCTCAAATTCAAAGCGTCACGGCCTTTCAGCAAAGTAAAATGGAATATCTCCAGTCATTGTCTCAATTGGGAAATGTTACCCAGGCCATGGCTGACAGTATTTTTATGGTTCTTGATTCTCAGGAAATGAAAATGCTAAAAGACCAAAATGTTTTGAATATGTTGAATACCAAGTACATCATTTTTAGTCCGGAGGCAGATGCCAATGTAAACAAATGGTCGTGCGGAAATGCTTGGTTTGTGAGTGAAGTGAAGCAAGTGAATTCTGCTGATGAAGAAATGCTCGGATTGAAAGATTTGAATGTCTACAACACGGCAGTTGCTCAAAGCAAATATCAGTCAGTTTTCCATTCAGGGTCATCTGCAGTTGATTCTACTTCAAGTGTTATTTTGAAAAAATATGCAACAAATGAATTGGTGTACGAAGCGGTAAATAATGCAGGTTCCGAAATGCCAATTGTCTTCAGTGAGATTTACTATCCGAAGGGTTGGAAATGCACTGTTGATGGTCAAGAGGTGGGATATGCACCTGTGAACTATGTGTTGCGAGGAATTATGATGCCTGCAGGTAAGCACGAAGTGGTTTGGAAATTTGAACCCGAGGTATGGACCAAAGGAAACACCATTTCCACTGCGGGATCTATTTTATTCTGTCTGCTATTGGGATTGTCAGGATTTGGTCTTTGGCGCAATCGCAAGCAAGTGGGCAACGAAGAGAAATCCGAATAAGACAGCAGGTGTTAAACTAAACGGAAAATGTGTAGCCGCATAGAAGGGCTGTGTAATTCCCAAACGTTGATGAGGACCTGCGACAGAAAAGAAAGCCAGCGTCATTTGCACCAACATGCTCATTAAACCAAGTAGGTGAAGTGAATGGACTAGTTTTCTATTCGACGCTATTTTTTGATAGAACAGATAGGCAAGCATAGCTAAAACGCCAAAGATTAAGTCAAAGTTTAATCCGAAAATTGTCATTTCCATTGGTGCTTGTCGGTCTTTAGAAAGAAGTAGAAAAAGAATTCCCATTGGAATTCGAATGGTCTGTAAAAGAATTAAATTCTTTTGGTTTAAACCGAGGAACAATCGTTTGCCTCTGGGAGTTGCATTGAGAAAAATATAGATGGCAATGGGGAATAGGAAGGGGAATAGGAGATGCAATGCGCCTGATTTTTGATCCATATACCACCTGTTGAGTGATAGGGTAGTTTGAAATAGAATCCAGAAAAGGAGTAGGAGTTCAATGCTTAAAATGCGTTTTTGAATTCGTTCTGAACTTGAATAAAGTAGAACGCCTAAAAGCAAGGCTGCTATGAATAAAATGCTAATGTTGAGTAGGTGTGTTGAAAGGGATATGTTTTCAATCATGGTAATAAAAATGGTGTGATTTGACTGTTGAAGGTGCACGCCTTTGCGGAATGAAGCTGATGTCTGTTGTTTGCAATTATGCGGTATGTGGCATTCACAAGAAGTAAAGGCAAAACGTGAGTCAAGCCCGTGAGCAAGCGCAACGTGGTCTTGGGTCTCGTGAATATATATAGCTTGCGCAGAGCTTGGCCGTTGGTATAAAATTTTTGATTCGAGTACAAAACAAGTGAGTTGGCATTTCTGGCTGACTCGGGCATTTGCAAAGCTGCTGCAGATTGACCTTGAAGTGGAGCGAAGTAGATGGTTTTGCCTCGGTTTTTATAGAAAATCTGCACGCTTTTCTGACAAAAACCGCAAGTACCGTCAAAGAATAATATATTTTTCTCAGTCAACTCATCCATTATGAACAAAGTTAATGCATGGGTGTCTTTACATTTGCATGGAGAAAATGAAAGCGTGTTTACTTGAAGAGAGAAAGGTGAGTCGTTGGGGGCTCAAAGAGGTTGGCTTGACATACCAAGCGCATCGCAGTTTTTCATTGGTCAATGTTCATCATTGGAAAGCCGTTGTGGGGGATGCCAATTTGTTTTTGTCACCGTCATATTTAACTGCGGTAGATTTGGGGCATCCGCAATCCATGACTTTCATTCTTTTTTACAAGGATGATGAGCCTGTTGGTGTTGGTGTATTTCATGAAATTTGTTTTATCAGTGGTGATTTAAGTTCACATGTGAATACCACAGGCGGTGTTGAGATTGTGGGAAGAACATTTAAGAGTGCTACATCGAGATATTCCATGTTGGTCTGTGGGAATCCGCATTGTACGGGTGAGCATGGTTATTATTTCAAGCATGAAATAACCGCACATGTTGCTATGCAAGCCTTGTGCGCGGCAGCGAATGCGCTGACGGTAACCATGCGAGCACGAAAAAAGCGCGCCATGGGAATATTGATTAAAGATTTTTATCCCAATGCCTTTGACAAGGCTGAGGAACTCAAAAAATGTGGGTTTCATGTCTTTCAGGTCGATAATCAGAACAGAATGCAACTGGCAGATCATTGGTCTGTTTTGGATGATTATCTCAGCGATTTAAATACAAAATTCAGGACCAAGGTTAAAGCGGTATTGAACAAATCAACGGAATTGAGCATTCGAGAGTGGCATCTAGAAGACATGCAAAAGAATGCACAATTGCTGCAGGTCTTGTACAGAGCCGTGTATGATCGAGCCGATTTCGCAATGGAGCCCATGAGCATGGAATTTTTATTGCATTTGAAAATGCAGTTGAAAGAGCGCATGCTGGTTCAAGTCTTTGAATTGCAAGAAGAAGTTGTTGGGTTTCAAATTGGAATTTTCAATGGATCTGAATTGGAAGCTTTTGCTGTAGGTATTGATTATGCACAAAACCAGCAGCATTCCATTTACGGGCGTATGCTTGTTGAGTTTATTCAAATGGCTTTAAATAAGAAGTGCAGTTCCATTGCATTTGGCAGAACAGCCAGTGAAATGAAATCAACCTTTGGCGCATTTCCAGTTAAAATGAAAGTGGCAGCGCGTCATCCTGGTTTTTTTCGAAACATGATGCTAACTCCTTTTTTTAGAAATGTTCATCCGGCAGACGAGCCCCAACGCTATCCGTTTAAAGGAGAAATGGCGCTTCGTGTAGAACAAGAACAGAAAATATGGAACAATGAAATTGACTAAAAAGCAAGAGCGAATTGTTCTCATTACGTTGGCAGCCATTCAATTCACCAACATTGTGGACTTCATGATCATGATGCCCATGGGTGATTTGCTGAAAAGAGATTTACATATTAATCCAACAGGATTCGGTTGGCTAGTCAGTGCCTATGGATTGGCCGCTGGAGTTACGGCTTTTATTGGCGTTTTTTATCTTGATTCATTGGATCGAAAGCGAGCATTGTTGGTTGCTTATTTGGGATTTATTCTCGGAACCCTGAGCAGTGCAATAGTACCCACAACCACCAACTTGGAATTGAATTATGCTTTATTCATAGGTACGCGCGTATTCACGGGATTCACAGGAGGTTTATTGGGGGGACTTGTCATGAGTATTGTTGCTGATGTATTTCCAATGGAACGCAGAGGAAGAGCTATGGCGACCATTACCCTTGCTTTTTCTTTTGCTTCAGTTGTAGGTGTGCCTATTTCGTTGATGCTGGTAGATTTATTTGACGGCAACTGGCATGTGCCTTTTTATTTGGTAGCAGGCTTGGCGGTACCTTTTTGGATTTTAGCGGGGATTTATTTGCCTCGACTCAGAGATCACCTTGATACGAGTAAAAAGTTTCAGCCGCTGGAAACCATTTCATACACGTTTTCGAATCCTGCTCAGAGGAGTGCATTGCTCTTTACAATTTTGTTGGTTTTAGGACAATTCACGATCATCTCCATGCTGGCGCCGTTCATGATAAGCAATGTGAAATTGGAGCAAGAGGAAGTGAAATACATGTATCTCGTTGGAGGATTATGCACAGTGGTGAGTTCCATATTAATTGGAAAATTTGTTGATAAATTGGGGCGATTTCGGGTTTTTCAATTCTTTGCATTGGTTTCAATTGTTCCCATATTTGTGAATACTCACCTCAGTGAAACACCTTTGTGGTTGGTACTTATTTTATCTGGTATATTTTTCATTTTTGTCACAGGAAGAATGATTCCCGCAAATACCATAGTCTCAGGCGTTGTGAATCCGAAATACAGAGCTGGTTTTATGAGTTTGAATTCGGCGGCGCAAAGTTTAGCAAGTGGGGCAAGTGCCGCTATTGCGGGAATGATAGTAGTGCAGCCAGATGTCAATGGCCCCATGTATCACTATGATATGGTTGGGTATGTTGCAATTTCATTCACGTTTTTGGCCGTTTTAGTCATGATTCGTTTAAAAAAAATTAGCACATGAGAGCAATAGAGCAAATACCACATGAGCGTATGCGCATTGTAATTCATTCATGGAATGGAAAGTGGATTGTAGAGTTCGAAGCGGCTTCGTACAAACAAATCATTAAAATAGATCAAGAGCATCTTCCGAATGTAAATGACATTAAAAAATTACTCAATCAAGATTTTTTGAATAATATTGAAGAACAATTTCAGCAATTACATAAACTATGGACTCTCAATTACCGACAAACCCTGAACCCGCAATAAATTCTGTGAGCCAAGAAAAGAAAGGCGTTCCTTATTTAACCGTACTTGCAATGCTTGTGTCGGTTGTTTCTTTGATTTTTGTTTTGCTGCAATACAATCAAATTTCCACACTAAAAGAAGAGGTAAGTAAATCAAAAATTACAGATTCCATTAGCCCTGGCCAAGTGAAGGTGGCCTACGTGAACTTAGATAGCATTAACGCGAAATATGAGTTTATTCTTGAGAAGTCTAAAGAGTTACAAGCGAACTTGGAAACGGCCGATAAAAAACTGCAACAAGAAATTCAAACCCGACAAAAAGAAGCTGATGAATTGATGTATTACATGCAAAATGGAAATCCTACTGCTGAGGATAAACGTGTGAGTGAAGGTAGACTCATGCAACTTCAAAATGAACTGGCTCAAATTCAACAGCAGGAAGAACAGCGACTCATGGAAAGTGAAACGGCTTTGCAAACTGAATTGCATAACAGAGTCAGTGAATACATTGAAAAGGTATCGAAAGAGCAGGGCTGGGATTATGTCTTTGCTTATCAACAGGCTGCTCCATTGTTGATGTTTGGAAATCCGCTGTATGATTTAACAAGCACCGTAATTACCGGATTAAACGAAGAATACACGAAGACCAAGCAGTAAAAGATGACCATTGCTGAAATAAAATACAAAGAGAATATTGCTGAGTACATTTTGTATTTGTGGCAAATGCAAGATTTACTTCGTGCTGTTCAATTTGATGTTGATGCCTTAGACGGTTTTATTCGTTCATATTTGCCTAATGAAGATCGTGTAGCTATAGAAAAAGAATGGTTTGGTCAATTGGCCAATACAATGCAAAAAGAGCAGGTGCAGAAGAAGGGGTCTATTTCTGAATTATCTGAATTGATTGGCGAATTGAATTTTTTGCATCAGACCTTAACCACCTTGCTGAAAGATAAAGAATACATGGAAGTGTATGCCTCTATTCAAGAGCCTTTGAGTGAATACAGAAAGCGTTCGAATGTTGATCAAATGACCGATGTTGAAATGTGTTTAACGGCTTTATACGGACTCTTAATGCTTCGTTTGCAAAAGAAAAATGTGTCTGAAGAAACACAGGAAGCCATGCAGGTGTTTTCAAGATGGATAGGTAAATTATCTGGTCACTACCATGCTATGAAACGTGGTGAATCACTTCAACATTTTAATTAAAACTCCAATTGCATGGTCACAGGACCATCGTTTATGAGTTCCACTTGCATGTCTGCCCCGAATTTTCCAGCTTGAACCGGAACGAATTTAGCAAGTTCTTTCAAAAAGAAATCATACAGGGGAATAGCTTGCTCTGGTCTTGCAGCTTCTATAAAACTGGGTCTGTTTCCCTTTTGCGTGTTGGCATATAGGGTGAATTGACTCACAACTAAAATCTCACCTGAAACCGTTTGAATATCTAAATTCATTTTTCCATCTTCATCGCTGAACAGCCTGAGCTTCGCTATTTTTTCAATGGCAATTTTGACCGTGTCTTCGGTGTCTGCATGGTGAATTCCCAAAAGAAGCAAATAGCCACGACCAATTCGAGATATTTCTTGCTTGTTCACAGTAACCGAGGCTTTTGTTACACGCTGAAGAATGATTTTCATTGGTGGGAAGATTCGTTAAGGTGTGATTTTGACATGAACGTTTCGAGATTATCTTCTGTTTCCACCAAGAGCCAACCCTTTTGAATATTGACTTTGACAATTTTTAAATAATGGTAGTCTAATTTATTGAGCTTCCGAACATCATCTCCATGAATGAGAATTCGATGAAAAACAATTTTGTTCATGCTACTTCTCCAACGTCTTCTTTCATATTCACAATTTAACGTTTTTCCGAAGTCGGAAATGAGACATTCGCAGCCGTAGGTTACAGCATGTTCTGGAGTGTCACCAGTAAGTGAAATGTATATGTCGGCATTTTCTGAAAACGTTTTAATCTCTTCACATTTTGTTTGAAGGGATGAAACGGGTGTTGCTACCACGCACGGACTCTGCATTTCATCAGATGCGAAAGCGATACTCGACGATAAAAATACAATTTTAATGATTGAGACAAATGCAGCTGGTATTAGAATCCACTTTTGAATTTTTTGAAAGAAAAGTCGTGTTTGATATTGACTCAAATGTGCCAATAGAACGGCTATGATGAATGGATAAGCCAGGAAAAATCGCCCGCCCGAGAAAAAAGGAGAGTAACCGCAATCGGCTGTTTTCTCCATGAAAAAGGTCAGTGACGTTCCGAGTAATACAAGGAAAATGGCCCAACTCACAGAAGCATTTCTTTTTCGAAAGAACAACAGTAAACGAACTAAAAGAGGCAGAATTATGATTCCTCCACGCCAGATTAGGGGAGTTACTTGGTCAAAATAGAAATATATTTTTTTCATGCAAGCCACAAAAAAAGATAGGCCAAATTTCAAACTTGGTGCTTGATGAATAACCCACTCGGGATGGTTTTGATAGAACGTGTGATTCCATATAATTAGCACGAGACCTAGGATTGAACCTAGCAGAAAGAGAGACGAAAATGAAACAATTTGTTTCCATTGTTTCGGATGATCAATCAAAAATAGCGGTGCAATTAAGATGGTGTTTAGATTGAAATAAAGTCCAAGTCCGAATAAACTTCCTGCAATCAAAGCATTTCTTGATGATTGTTTGTGAATCCAAATGGCATAGGCGATGGAACCAAAAAAAACGCCGGTTACAAATCCTCTGGGAATGGCCGTAAGTATGTCGTAATCGGTAGAAAGAAATAGTAAAACCAACAGCGGAATGCTCCCTTCCCAATACCCCCATTTTTTTTTGAATACATAACTAAACACAAAAAATGGAAGAGTGCTTAGCAGGGCAGTTGCAAGTGGAAGGGCAATGGGCAGTGGAGTTCCAAGTAAATAGAACGGCAGAGCAACCAAGGGTTCTAGATTCGGGTTGTAGGCTTGTCCGTAAAAACATGGACCGTAGAAAACGCCTTCTGCGTAGTCTTTGGTTACCTGCCACAATATGGTTTGGTCACCGTCTGTATAACTCACGCTGAAGGCAATAAAGAAATAAATTTTCGCCAGCAGTGTTATTCCAACAAGCAGTTGATATTTTCTTTTCGAGAATTCCATTTTTAACGCAGGCCCAAGTTATTATATATTCGTGAAGTATGTCTAAACTGCAAACAGATATTTCCTATTTACGTGGTGTGGGTCCTGCTCGGGCAGAGCTGCTTAAAGAGCAGTTGGGAATTTCAGTTTGGGAAGATTTGTTATTTCATGTTCCATTTCGATACGTAGACAAATCGCAGATTACCAAGGTTTCGGAAATTCAGTCAGAGGCTGTTGCGGTGCAATTGATGGGTACCATTGTGCGTATTTCTGAGGTTGGGGTTGGAAGAGCGAAAAGATGCATTGCTTTATTTCAAGACGATACCGGTACATTGGAATTGGTTTGGTTTAAAGTTCCTGCCTGGTTAAAGCAGAGTTTGCCTTTGAATACGCCTTGTTTGGTTTACGGAAAACCGACAGCTTTCAAGGGTAAATTCAATTTAACACATCCCGAAATTGAAGATCTTGAAAAGTCGCGATTGCAAGCAGGAGTCATGTTGAAACCCGTCTATAGTACTACAGAAAAATGTGCAAAGAAGGGCTTGAATAGTCAGGCCATTTCGAAGTTGACTGCACAACTGATGGAAGAGGCGTATGCAGAGATATATGAGAATTTGCCCACCTCTATGCTTTCCAAATACAAGCTTATGGATCGCGCTTTGGCGCTTCAACAGTTGCATTTACCGAAGTCCATAGAGTTGCTAGAGCAAGCACGCCGAAGAATGAAGTTTGAGGAGCTGTTTTATTTGCAGTTGCAAATGGTCATGCAAAAAAGAAAATCTACAGTAGATGAGCGTGGAGTTGTTTTTCATCGGGTAGGAGATTTGTTTCATCAGTTTTACAAAACATGTTTGCCATTTGAATTAACGAATGCCCAGAAGCGGGTGGTGAAGGAAATTCGAAATGACGTTTCGAAGGGGACACACATGAATCGATTGGTTCAAGGTGATGTTGGAAGTGGAAAGACCATTGTTGCGCTTATGGCTGTTATTTTGGCCATAGACAACGGATTTCAGGCATGCCTCATGGCTCCAACAGAAATTCTCGCTAATCAGCATTTTGAGGGTATATCTGCGTTGCTAGCGCCTCTTGGTGTGCGTGTTGAATTATTGACAGGTTCAGTAAAGAAGAAAAACCGCGTTCACATTTTAGAAGATCTGAAGAATGGTGAATTGAAATTTGTAATTGGCACACATGCGTTGATAGAACCTGTTGTTGAATTTTCTGATTTGGGTTTGGTTGTAATAGACGAACAGCACAGATTTGGTGTTGCTCAGCGTGCGGCATTGTGGAAGAAAGCCATGATACCACCGCATGTGTTGGTCATGACAGCTACCCCCATACCAAGAACATTGGCTATGACGGTGTATGGCGATTTAGATGTGAGCGTGATTGACGAATTGCCGCCAGGTAGAAAGCCCATTCGAACGGAATGGCATACTGACAATTATAGAATTATGTTGTTTGAATTTATGCGTCAAGAAATTGCGAAGGGAAGGCAAGTGTATGTGGTGTATCCGATGATTGAAGAAAGTGAAACTTTAGATTACAAAGATTTGTTTGATGGGTATGAGAGTATTTCTCGGGCGTTTCCCATGCCGAATTATTTTATAAGCATTGTTCATGGAAGAATGAAAGCGGAAGATCGCGATTTTGAAATGAAGCAATTTATAGAAAGGAAGACTCAGATTTTGGTTGCTACTACAGTGATTGAGGTGGGGGTTAATGTTCCGAATGCGAGTGTGATGGTGATAGAGAGTGCTGAGCGTTTTGGTTTGTCGCAGTTGCATCAGTTGCGCGGTAGGGTTGGAAGGGGAGCTGATCAGAGTTATTGTGTATTGATGACTGGAAATAAATTAAGTGAGGATACGAAGTTGCGCATGGAGACCATGGTTCGCACCAACGATGGATTTGAGATAGCGGAAGTTGATTTGCAGTTACGTGGGCCGGGTGATTTGTCTGGAACGCAGCAGAGTGGGGTGTTGCAATTGAAGATTGCTGATTTAATGCGTGATCAGCAGATGATGGCTGCAGCTCGGAATATTGCCAACGAGTGGTTGGCTGAAGATCCGGAGATGCGCAGTTCAGATAGTGAGATTATACTTCGTGAATTGGCCAACCAACGCATGAAGAAAAAAGATTGGAGTGGGATTTC
>Ga0315905_10000834_pt1 | contig 33836 bp, 32 predicted proteins | sample LakEriMetagenome_5_FD_203522 | JGI IMG/M metagenome (GOLD analysis project Ga0315905, IMG submission 203522) | Freshwater fungal communities from buoy surface, Lake Erie, Ohio, United States - Buoy 4 MA121 | ecosystem: Environmental > Aquatic > Freshwater > Lake | place: USA: Lake Erie, Ohio... | reverse complement strand
CCTCCCTCGCTCAGGAAGCTCCGCCATTATTCAAGGGAATTCTGAAACCCAACGCACCCACAAAGGCGGAAATCGTGATGGTGGTGCCACCACCAGACATCGAAAAATACGTCAGCAAGGTCGAACAAAGTGCCACAAAAAATCCCAAATGGTTCGCGGAATACTCCAAGGCATCCAAACCAGGCGTGCCCCTGCCCTTTCACGAAAACCTCGGACTCACCAAGGAGGAATACGCCGATTACATCGAACTCTGGAACAAACGCGAATACAAGGTCGCCCAGGAAGTCGGACTGCTGCTGCGCCCCTCATCCAACGATCGCTGGAACATCATCGGCACTGGCGCGGCGGCACCGCTTTCCACCCTGCGGTTTTCCGCGAAGGAAGACAACTGGAAGTCGTCGAACGGCATCCTCAAGCGACTGGACGACATCGAGGCCGACCCGATGAGCATCCTCGGCGGCTGGAAGGGGCAGGAATGGCGGTATGATGAAGAAACGAGTTTGAGCAAAGTGAAGGAGAATTTCGCACTGGGCAAAACCAGCGACGGCAAATACGCGCTGCTCGTCTATCGCGCCCAGGAGATCACCTCGACCGGAACGCGGTTGCTGGACAAAAGCATAGTGGTCAGGGTTGCGTTGACCGCTCCCAAAGAACCCGTCACTCCGCCAAAAGCCTCTCCTGCAACCGCTCCGAAAAAACCCGCCCCGGCACCAGCAAAACCCAAGAAAAAATAATCGGTTTTCGATTGTCGCATGCATGAATCGACGGAATCAGTGGAAGCCGCGCAACAAGGCAAGCGACGCCGCAAATGGCCCCGCCGGCTCGTCCTCTGTCTGTTTTTGCTGCCGCTGCTTTTTTTTCTATTGAGCAACGCGCTGCTGCGCATTCCCTGGTGCTGCGGGTGGATTGCCGCGAAAGTCAGCAAAAAAATCGGCCTGGAAACGTCATTTGTCCGCGCCGGTTGGATGCCGGGTGGAGAGTTCTGGCTGGAGGATCTGGCCGTGCAGCAGCCCGCGCCCCTTCGCGGACTCTTACCCACGCCGCTGTTGCACGTGAAAAAAATTTCCCTGCAACCGGTTTGGGGCGAACTGGTCAAGGGGCATCGCGATATCACCCGCGTCACTGTCGACTCGCCGGAGTTAATGATCACCGTTGAACTGCTTGTGGATGTATTGCGGCGAAACAGCCCGAATGCTCCGCCGCTGCCCGAGCCCGCACAGAAAGCACCGGGTGTTCCCGCCGCCGAACCAACGAGCGCGGTACCTGAATCCAAGCCGCAGGCCTTGCCTCCAGCCCAGCCGGCTCCCGCCCCGCCGCAGCAGCCACCAGCACCAGAACCAGCAGTCCAAAAATCAACCGCATGGCTGCATGTCATCAACGGTCGGTTGACGATCTTCCACGCACAGTCGGCCCGCACTTTTCTGGATGCCACTGCCATTCAGGCCACCGTGCCCTTTGAAGGCAAGGAGGCGGGGGGTAATTTCACCGTCGGTCGGATTGTTTCCTTTGATAATCCCCTCGCGGAAAATCTACAGATCCCACTGCAATGGAAAACACCCGTGCTGGAAACCCCCGTGCTACAATTTTCTTTCCTCGGATTGCCATGGGAAACAAAAGCCCAGGTCGCGCGTGTCGCAGGCTTGGGATTCCAGATGGTCGTAGTGCAAAAAAACGCCGAGTGGAAAAATCCCAATGCGCCTTTCACTGTCGCCAGCATCGAGTCCATCCATCGCATTGGCGGATACCTGCTCGCACCCGTCACATGGAATGGCGAATCGATCGCCAAAGCAAACGGCCTTTCCGCTCAGTGGCGGAACCACCGCGCCGAATTTTTCTCCGCCCGATATCGCACAATCCTGTCGCACGGCGTTCTCCAGTGCACTGATGTCCAGGCACTGGGCGACGACATGGCGGTGCTCGGCAACGGCATGGTTCTGGCCGATGGCCGGCTTGCCGGAATCGTGCGCGTGACGGCTTCACGCAGCACCGCTGGCGGGCTGGAAGAACAGGTGGGAAAGATCATGCCCGGAGAAAAACCTGCAATGGGAAATTTCATGAACGAGGACAGACGGGTTGCGGATGTCTTGTTGGGAGGGAACATCGAACAACCGAGCATCTCCTTTGATCATGGCAAAACCCTGCTGGACTTGCGGAAGATTTTCACCTTTTTCCAGCAACAAACCCCACTCACCGGGCCATGAGAATCATTGCGGGAAAAGCAGGCCGAATGACGATCAAAGTACCCCACGCCGTGGCCCGGCCCACCACCGATTTCGTGCGCCAGGGAATGTTTTCGATCCTCGGAGATTTGGTCGTCGATGCATGCGTGGCCGACCTGTTCGCCGGCTCCGGAGCGCTCGGACTGGAGGCCCTGAGCCGGGGGGCCGGATCATGCACTTTTGTGGACGAAAGCACACACGCGGTCAAAACCATCCGCGAGAACCTGAACACCACACGACTGCCAAATGGCCGCGTTGTCAATGCCGAGGTGCTGTCGTTCCTGAAAAAAGACCTGTTCCGCTATCATTTGATCTTCGCCGACCCACCCTATGCAAAACATCCGCTCGACACCGAATGGGTCGGCAAAATCCTCGACTCCGGCTTGTTGCTGCCGCGTCTGGAGGAGGGCGGAATGTTGTATGCCGAGGTATCGTCAAAAACGCCCGCGCCAGAGCATTCCGACTGGAAACTGGTTGACCGACGCCAATACGGAAGCTCGGCGATTCTGCTTTATCAAGCGGAGGGAAAAAGCGCGTTGTGAATTTGCTCTTTTGAAATTCCCCGCATCAAAAAGACTTTCACAATGGTGTCTTCGATCAAATTGTTGGGACAGGAGGCGCCGGCGGTGATGCCGATGACGGCGCTGTTGTCACTGGAAAAGATTTCCGGATAGAAACTGGCGATCTCCTGCTTCGCGTGCAGATCGTAATGAATGATCTTCTCCAATGATGCCAGACACTCGGCATTGCGGATGAAAAACGTCGGCAATGATTGCTCGCCGATCTCCACCAGATGGGCGGTGTTGGAACTGTTGTAACCTCCCACCACGAATAGCAGGTCCAGCGGTTTGCGCAGCATGTCAAACAGCGCGTCCTGGCGCTCCTGGGTCGCACCACATATGGTGTCGAACATTTGAAACCGTTCGGCGTCACCGTCGCGCAACAGAATCGAGGACTTGATTCTGTTCTGGATCTCCTCGGTTTCGCTTTTCAACATCGTCGTCTGATTGGCAATACCCACGCGATCCAGATGGAGATCGGGATCAAATCCCGGCGACATCGCGCCATCGAATCGCTTCAGGAATTCCTCACGCAAGCCTTTTCCGGCAATGTAACTGCAGACAAAATCAGTATCTGCTAGAGTCAGGATTATCAGATAATGCCCACAACCGTTTTCGCCGAGGGCACGCGATGCCGTGGCCCGGGTCTCTTCGTGAACTGCTTTGCCGTGAATGATGCTGGTGATGTTGTCTTTTGCGTAACTGCGCACCCGACGCCAGACTTTCATCACATCGCCGCATGTTGTATCAACAACGTAACACCCCTTGGCATCGATTTTATCCATAAAGGAAGTAGGCGCGCCGAAGGCCGGCACGATCACGACGTCGTCCGCGGTCAGCTTGTCGTAGTCGACGCTCAGTTCCTGCCAGGGTAGCGAAACAATGCCCATATCCACCAACTGGCGATTGACCTCGGGGTTGTGGATGATCTCCCCAATCAGGTAAATGCGATTTTCCGGAAAGACCTTACGGGATGCATAGGCGAGATCGATGGCGCGCTCGACACCGTAACAAAATCCAAACTCCTGGGCTAGGCGCAGGGTGGTATTGCCGATGACCAATTCGCCGTGCAGGTCGCGCAGGCGCTCGACTATTGATGATTTGTAATGGCTCGCGACCTCGGCGGTCACCAGCTCCATCACATCTGACCGGCGAACATTGACCCGGGAGCGTTTGATAGCTTGATCAGTGGATTGAGACATGACAGGGCACTTGTAGCTCAGAACGGGGGAATTGCCAGCAAAGAAAACGAGCGGAAACGACCGGCACAATATTAAAAAATGCGCAGTGTAGATTTCGTAGCAGAATTTTCACCAAGAGGCGCTTGTTAAGACTAGACTTTCTGATAGACTAACCACCGTGGCAACTATCGATACCCTGATCAATCCCTACCAAGACTATGCGGCGGTAATTTTTGACTGCGATGGTACGCTCGTCGACACCATGCCGGCGCATTTCGAGGCCTGGTGTGAGGCATTGGCAATCTACGGTGCGGCGAACGTACTCGCGGAGGATGTATTCTACGCCATGGGTGGCAGGCCCACCAAGGACATTGTGATGGATCTCAATGCCGAATACGGATTGAAACTCGATCCCGCCCGGGTTGCGTTGTCGAAACGTGAAGCATTCCTGCGCAAGCTTCACAGCATTGAATTAATAGAGGAAGTCGCCGAAATCGCCCGCGATCTGCGCGGCAAGGTGCCCATGGCTATTGCGACCGGAGGATCACGATTTGTCATTGAAAAAACCCTGCACATTGTCGGCGTGTCCGACTGGTTTGACGAAGTGATCACCGCCGATGACGTGATCAACGGCAAACCGGCGCCCGACATTTATCTGGAAGCCGCACGACGTCTGGGTGTAGCACCCGAAAGTTGCGTAGCATTTGAGGATGCTCCCGCAGGGATCAACTCAGCAAAGGCCGCTGGCATGAGGGTTGTGGAAGTTCCTGCGCCGATGCGAAAATAACCGGGTTCAGGGTGCACAGCGCTGCCCAACCTGATCAAGCGCCCACTGCGCGTGCTCAGCAATGAGAGGGTCGGCATCTTGCGCGGCAAGTTGCAGGGCGGGCAAATCGTCGACGGTACCCACATTACCCAGCGCCACACAAACATTGCGGAGGAAACGATTGCGTTTGATGCGCTTAATCGGGGAATTCGCAAAGATGCGACGAAAATCCTCATCATTGATGCGCAGAAAATCACGAAGTTTGTGCTGGAAAATTTCCGCCCGCGCGTGAAAGCGGGCCTGCCGGGAGACCTGCGCGAAACGGTTCCACGGACATACATTCAGGCACTCGTCGCAGCCATAAATCCTGTCGCCGATGGCGCTGCGGAATTCCGCAGGAATGGAACCCTTGTGTTCAATAGTCAAATAGGAAATGCAGCGCCTGGCATCGACGCGATGGGGGCTGACGATCGCCTGCGTAGGGCAAGCCGTGATGCAACGCACGCATTTTCCGCAATGATCGACCGCGGGCGGATCGGGCGGCAGTTCCAGCGTAGTGAGGATCTCCGCGAGAAACAGCCATGTACCGAAACTGCGGTGAATCTGCACGGTGCTTTTGCCATTCCAGCCCAGGCCCGCGTCCGTGGCGAAATCGCGCTCCAACACCGGTCCGGTGTCGACATAATATCGCTGCACACCGCCGAGAGCCTGCAATTCCTCGTCGATTTGCTGCAACATGCCGCCGATGATTTCATGATAGTCCTCGTTCCACGCGTATCTGGCGATACGGTAACCTTCGTTACCTGAATTACTACCTGGATAGTAGTTCAGGGCCAGACAGATGACTGACTCACATCCTTTCAGAACGGCCCGTGGATCACAGCGCCGGTCCTGGCCACGCTCCATCCAGGCCATCTCTCCGTGCATCCCGGCATTGATCCATTCCAGGTAGGCATCCGCATGAGTGGCGCGGGATGCTTTTGCAAACCGACACTCGTCAAACCCGGCTCGATGGGCGATCGCGCGAACCTGTTTTTGAATGGAAAGATTATCGTGCATCTCGATTGCTACAACTGAGCGTAATAATAGCGCGCGCTTTCTACGATGCCGGCCACGATCTCCGCTCGATTGAGTCCGCCGACATCGATGGCCAAATGCGCGCAATCACGGTAGAGCGGTGTTCGTTGCGCCAACAATTCATCGATCACCTGGCGGGGGTCAGCCGCTTGAAGGATGGGTCGGTTGCGGTTTTTTTTAGTTCGATGATAAATGGTATCCGCGTTGGCGCACAACCAAACAACATAGCCAATCTCCCGGAGAATCTCGCAGTTCTTCGCGCGGAGTATCGCTCCGCCGCCAGTGGAGACAACGGTTCTCTTCAGGTCCTTTTCGCGCAACTCCTCAAACAGAGAGCTTTCCCTTTCGCGAAAACCGTGTTCGCCCTCGGCGGAGAAAATCGCCGAGATCTTACATCCTGCGCGGGCCTCTATTTCGGCATCGGTGTCGATAAGCTGATAACCCAGTGTGCGCTTGATTTCACGGCCTATGGTGGATTTCCCACAACCCATGAAACCGATCAAAACAATATTATGGACCTTCATCCCCTTGTCACTCATGGCAAAATAGTGGCATTTTTAAAAGGCTGATGGAACGAAAAAAAATCCACGGGCAAAGCACAGCTTGTCAGCGCGAAAAATGCTGTCAGGCTTCCCGCGTGAGCGAGGTAAGAAGTCATATGCCGCAGTTGGACAGCTTGCGGGCGCTGGCGATACTAGGGGTAGCCTATCACCACTGGCTGCCGGCATCTTGGCGCATGGGCTTACCGACCGAAGCAGGATTGTTTTTCTTTTTTGTGCTCAGCGGATTTCTCATGACCCGCGGTCTACTGCACGAGAGAGACCGCATGACGATCGGATCCATCCTGAAAAAATTTCACATCAAGAGGCTGAAGCGAATCTACCCCGCCTACTATGCGGCACTTGCCATTGCCGCCCTCTGCGGGCGCGAGGCAATCCTTCATCATCCGCTCTACTGGCTGACCAACACGCAAAACTTCCTCATCCAGAAGCTTGATTACTGGCCCGACAGTGTTTCACATTTTTGGACACTCGCGATTGAACAACAGTATTACATCTTCTGGCCACTAGTGATCCTGCTATGCCCCAAACGATGGATGACCACTGCCTTGCTGCTGCTGGTCTGTATTTCTCCGCTGGCCCGCTATCTGATCGAGGAAGGCCAAGCTTCCTGTATCAATTTGAATCCTTTAAAAATGATCGACGATTTTGCCATAGGCTCGCTGCTAGCTTTGTGGATGCGGCACGGCATGACACTCCCCAACCGCTGGACAGACCTCGCAGGCATCCTCGCATTGTGTGGCTATGCTTTTTTCTATTGCCTGTGGCAACTGAACCTTCCTTCTCACGGCGGTGGCTATTTCCAGCAAACACTGCTAGCAGTCGCCTTCGCATCGCTGATTGCACGTGCCGCAACCGGTCGCACCGGAATACTAGCGCGACTCCTCGACAGCCCGCTCCTGGTTAAGATAGGTCATATGTCCTATGGCATCTATCTATTTCATAACCTAGCGCCGCTGTTTGCAGGAAAAATTTTCTGGTTTCTCTGGCACCCACAACTTGATGCAAATCTAGCGATCATCTTGAGAATCCCCTGTTATCTCTTAATAACCTGGGCGCTAACTTTGCTCTGCGAACGTTTTATCGAGAAAAAATTCAATTCATGATCAACCTCCGCTGCAAGCAACGCGTCATTAGTTCATTATGCGCTTGATTGTGAATGCCCACCGACGAACCTTCTTTTGCGTTACCGCCTCGGCGCTATGACACATGAAAGCACTCGTCAAAGCCAAATCGGAACCGGGAATCTGGTTGCAGGACATTCCCGAACCGGAAATCGGTCCGATGGATGCGCTGATTCGCATCCGTAAAACATCGATTTGTGGCACCGATGTCCACATTTACAATTGGGATGCGTGGGCGCGTCGCACAATCCCCGTGCCAATGGCGGTCGGGCATGAATTCTGCGGCGTTGTTGAAAACGTTGGTTCCGGAGTAGCTGACTTGAAGCCAGGCGATCTGGTTTCTGGAGAAGGTCACATCGTCTGCGGGCGCTGCCGCAACTGTCTCGGCGGTCGACAGCACCTGTGCTCTCACGCACTTGGCGTGGGTGTGAACCGACAGGGAGCGTTCGCTCAATTTCTCTCCATCCCGGCGCGCAATGTTTACAAGGTCAAGCCCGGCATTTCCGAGGATGTGATTTCCACCTTCGACCCCCTTGGCAATGCCATACATACAGCCTTGTCTTGGGATTTGGTGGCGGAAGATGTCCTGATCACGGGTGCCGGTCCGATCGGTTGCATGGCCGCCGCTGTATGTCGGTTTGCTGGCGCGCGTCATGTTGTGGTGACCGATGTAAACCCCTGGCGCCTCGAGTTAGCGAAAAAACTTGGAGCTACCCGTACGGTTGATGTGCGTTTGGAAACGTTGGAGCAGGTCAAAGACGATCTTGACATGAAAGAGGGATTCGATGTAGCTCTCGAGATGTCCGGTCATCCTTCCGGCCTGCAGGATATTCTAACACATACCTCGAACGGCGCCAAAGTCTCCCTATTGGGGATTTTTCCGGAGAGCGTCGCGATCGACTGGGACAAGCTGATTTTCAAGGGTCTGGTCCTAAAAGGTATTTATGGCAGAGAAATGTTTGAGACTTGGTACAAAATGAGCAGCATGATCCGAGCGGGACTCGATATTTCGCCCGTCATAACCCATCGGTATCACTATTCCGAATATGAAAAAGCATTTCAAACTATGATCTCCGGCCAGTCCGGCAAAGTAGTTCTCGACTGGTCCGACTGATCCGTTCATCACTATTTCATCGCATCCAATGACTCAGTCATTCCTACCAGAAAAATTCGCACACCCCTACGAAATCAATCCAATATTCGCAAAGAGCGTCGCGTACTTCTCGATGGAATTTGCAATCGACCAAGCCTTTAAAATTTATTCAGGCGGACTTGGGTTTTTAGCCGGGTCGCACATGCGATCGGCAAAAGCCCTAAGGCAAAATCTCTGCGGTATCGGCATTCTTTGGACTTGCGGTTACTACAACCAAACCCGCGGCGATGGTCATGAGATGGCCGTGCAGTTCCGTCGAAAACATCCCGCCTTTCTTCGCGAGACCGGGTTGCAATTCAGCATCCGCATCTTCGATCAGAATGTCTGGGTGCGCGCATTGTATCTTCCCGGCGACGTCTTCGCCACCGTGCCAATGTTTTTTCTGTCGACGGATCTCGAGGAGAACCAGGAATTTGGCAGGAGTATTACCCAGCGGCTCTATGATAGCGATCAGCAATTACGCATAGCCCAATACATGGTTCTGGGCCTCGGCGGAGCTCGGTTGCTAGAAGAACTCGGCGTCGATCCCGATGTCTGCCATTTGAATGAAGCGCATGGACTATCCGCCTTGTTCCGAGCCTATGAACGCACCCGCAACAAGGAGTTGGTCCAGAAAAAATTTGTTTTTACCACCCATACGCCTGAAGAATCGGGAAATGAAAAATCCAACCTATATCAGCTCCAGCAAGCTGGATTTTTCGGTGGCGTGGAATTGCAGGAAATACGCGAATTGATCGATCTGCGCGACGACACCTTTAACCACTCACTGGCGGCATTGCGAATGTGCCACAAGGCCAATGCGGTTTCTAAACTGCATGGTGAAGTCTCACGCGACATGTGGAAGGCGTATTCAGGCATTTGCCCCATCGACCATGTCACCAACGCCCAGAACAAAAAATACTGGGTCGACCCGATTTTGGAAACCGCGAGGCTGATCGGCGATCCCGAAATGCTGAAGAATCGCAAACGCGAGTTGAAGGAGCGGTTGTTCCGGATTGTCGCCGATCAGACTGGCAAGCTGATGGACCCCGAGGTTATGACCATCGTCTGGGCGCGGCGTTTTGCCGGTTACAAACGCCCCGATTTAATCACTCGCGACAAGCAACTTTTTCGCGAATTGCTGAGCCGCAATGACATGCCGGTGCAAATCATCTGGGCAGGTAAGCCGTATCCCTTCGACTACGGTGCTATAGAAACATTTAACAACCTCATCAACCTCACCGCGCCCTATCCAAACGCCTCGGTTCTGGTGGGTTACGAACTCGAACTTTCGCACAACCTGAAAAAAGGCAGTGACGTGTGGCTGAACAATCCCATCGTAACCCGCGAGGCGTCTGGGACATCCGGAATGGCTGCAGCGATGAACGCGTCGGTCAACCTCTCCACCTGGGACGGCTGGTTTTGTGAATTTGGCAAAGACGGCGAAAACTCCTTTATCGTTCCTCCTGCCGATGCCACCAGCGGCGAAACCTCGCGAGACCTCGAGGACCTGACCAACATTTACAGAATTCTCAACAATAGCATCTGTCCTTTGTATTACCAAAACAACGAAGCATGGTGGGAGATGGCGATGCGCTCGATGAATGATGTGACGCCGCAATTCGACGCCGACCGCATGGCAAGCGAATACTACGAAAAAATCTATCGGTCATGACGGACAGCTTGTCCCTCAATCGAATGCCACCAGACTCACTTGCTTTTCCATGCAGAGTTGGAAGATTCGCTCCTTGTCCAGTAGCAATGTTTTTCCCGCTTCCACGGCAACAACCGATACCCCGGCACCAGCGCAGGTGAGAATCGTCTGCGCACCGATGACTGGAATGTCGAAACGAAAATCCTGATCCGGTTTGGAGACCTTCACCATCGTGACCGCCTTGCCGCGACCCTGCTCGCCGCCGCGGATGATGCAGGCATTGGTTCCCTCGAACGCCTCCACCGCCAGAACCGTGCCATGGCGGACGAGCACCGTCTGACCGATGTCGAGACGTGATGTTTCCTTGGCGATTTTCTGACCAAAGCGAACATCCTCCCATGACCGGCTTTTGAGGGCCGGCCCGCAAATATGCCCAATCGGTGCCAGCAGGTCTTCCATGAAGGTAGTCGCTGACAGAAGTGTGATGCCGTCCTTGACAAGTTCGTTCGCCACCGCGCTGAACAAACTTTCCGCATTGCGTTCTTTCAATCGCGCCAGCATTAGCAACGTGCGCATATCGGGACGAAGATCGAAAAGATTTTTGGGTGAAATCTGTCCAACCATGATTGCCTCCGTCACGCCCTGCTCCTTGAAGTAACGAATCATCTTCCCCAACTGGCCGACGCGAAACCATGCAAGCGAGTCAATTAATCCCTCCAAGGCGGCTTCATCGGTCTCCTGCAGAAATGCGGCCACACTGAGCTTGCAAGAGAATGCTTGCCTTCGCGCGGCACGGACAAAGGTGACGGGATAAATTCCATTGCCGGCGATGACGCCGATGTTGCGCGCTGCCGTCATGACAGCAGCATTTCTTCGCAGGAATTCACCGCCCGGCAATCTTTTTTTGAAAAAATTCAACCTCCTCCAGTGATTTGCGGCAAATCGAGGAGGTTCACCGAGATCGCCGTCGGCACGGGCAACTACAATGCATCTCCAGATGCACTTGATGAGGCCACACCGAACATCCTCGGTTCTCATAGGGAATTCCACGCATTCAGCTAAAAAATTGCGTTTTTCACGAGTTATTCACAGCCGGATTCCCGAAATATATACCGATTTCCCCTCCTCGCCGCATGAGATAGGAGACAAATCGACGCTCTGAGTCACGATGTGAATAAGTTGTGTGTAAATACGGAATAACCGAAACGAATTTAATAAACCGTTGACTATGAACAACTTATTTCATCCATGAAACGATTGAGATTATTAATAACTCCATAAAACATCAGCGCAATCACTCATTATTACGTAATCTTCACATTGTAATCTGCCAATCCTGTCACGTGGTGTTCAAAACGGCACGTGACCCGTCGGAATCTTTTCCCAACTTATTCACATTGCGTGGGCAATCGTTTGAAACGCATTATTGGGAAACGAAAACAATTGCCAAACTGGCGTGATCCGTGCTTGCCTTGGACAACCAAATCTGCTGGACTTTGACCGCAATTCGTCTCACATAACACTATGGCCTACAACAATATCACACCGCCCGCAGGCGATAAAATCACGACCAACAATGGCATTCTCCATGTCCCCGATCATCCTGTCATCCCGTTTATTGAAGGGGATGGAACCGGTCGCGATATCTGGCGATCCTCGGTGCGGGTGCTCGATGCGGCGGTAGAAAAAGCTTACGGCGGCAAAAAGAAAATTTCTTGGTTTGAAGTGTATGCAGGGGAAAAATCATTCAATCTCTACAAAGACCAGGTCACCGATCCCGGCAAAGCATGGCTACCCGACGATACCCTGACCGCATTCCGTGAATACCTTGTCGGCATCAAGGGCCCCCTCACCACTCCCGTGGGTGGCGGCATTCGTTCGCTCAATGTGGCTCTCCGGCAAATTCTCGACCTCTATGTCTGCCTGCGGCCTGTGCAGTATTTTACCGGTGTGCCGAGCCCGGTCAAACACCCAGAACTAGTTGACATGGTGATTTTCCGCGAAAACACCGAGGACATTTACGCCGGCATCGATTTTGAAGCAGGAAGCGAGAAGGCAATGAAGTCACTGGCATTCCTGAAGGAAAATTTTCCCGCCGATTTTGCCAAAGTCCGCTTCGGAGCCGAAAGCCCGGAACTGGTTGGTGTCGGATTCAAACCGGTTTCGCGCACTGGCACCCAGCGCTTGATGCGTTCAGCTATTCAATACGCGATCGAACAAAACCGCAAGTCGGTCACAATCGTGCACAAGGGCAACATCATGAAATACACCGAGGGCGCATTCCGCGACTGGAGTTACGAAGTTGCGATCAAGGAGTTTGGTGCAACGGAGATCGACGGTGGTCCCTGGTGCGTGATCCCCGAGGGCAAGCCGGGGGCTGGCCTGGTGATCAAGGATGCAATCGCCGACATCACCCTGCAACAGGTGCTTACCCGTCCAGGCGACTTCGATGTCATCGCGACACTGAATTTGAACGGCGACTATCTATCGGACGCGCTGGCCGCCCAGGTCGGAGGCATCGGCATCGCACCAGGAGGTAATATCAACTATATCACCGGTCATGCGATTTTCGAAGCCACCCACGGCACTGCGCCGAAGTATGCGGACAAGGACCAGGTCAATCCAGGTTCGGTTGTGCTGTCCGGCGAAATGATGTTCCGCTATCTGGGTTGGAATGAAGCGGCCGACCTGATCGTCAAGGGACTCAACGGCGCGATCGGTTCAAAAAATGTCACCTACGATTTCGCACGCCTGATGGACGGTGCCACGCAGTTGAAATGCTCGGAGTTCGGCGACAACATCATCGCCCACATGTAAGCGGACTCGCTTGCCATGGAAGAACCACCGATCATCGACATCCAGAGCGACGAGTATTACATGCGTCAGGCTCTGCGTGAGGCGTGTAAAGCTCGCGCCGCAGGTGAAGTTCCTGTCGGCGCGGTGATGGTTCACGAAGCAAGGATCATTGCTCGCGCGTGGAACCAGGTGGAAACCTTGAAGGATGCGACGGCCCATGCCGAGATGCTGTGCCTGACCGCTGCGCAAACTGCCATAGGCGACTGGCGACTTGAGGGATGCACTTTATATGTCACCAAGGAACCGTGCCCGATGTGCGCGGGTGCCATCGTCCACTGCCGTCCCACCCGCGTGGTTTATGGCTGCGCCGATGCCAAAGCCGGTGCGGCGGGTGGATGGATCAACCTGCTCCAATCAAACCCGCCGCTGAATCACGCCTGTGATATTTCCCATGGCGTGCTCGGAGACGAGTGCCTCGAATTACTGCAGGAGTTTTTCCGTGAAGCCCGCGGCAAGAAAAAGGAAAATAGCAAGCGCGAATACCGTTTCGACGACGACACCTGAGTCGTAAGCGATGAATTGCATCACTGAAAAAAGTGACCCAATGCCTCAAAAACTCCGACGCTGTAGGAGTTGCTGCTGAGATATCCCTGCTGACCGAGCACATGTTGTTTTACTTCCTCTACCGAGTTCATCGGACAGGCAATGTGACGGGCGACTCCAACATCTAGCATCTCTAGATCGTTGTGGCTATCGCCCATGGCGAAGGTCTGCTCGGCACCGAGACCGAATATACGCGCCAATTCAGCAAGGCTACTACCTTTCTGATAGCCCTTGTGGCCGAAGCGCAGGTATATCGAATTGCGCTGCCATCCCAGCTCACTGGAAGGCGCAACGATCTCGCGAATGCGTTTGACAATCCAATCCATTTCGAGATCAGTGCGCGAGATAAGCCCCGCCGGCTCGCCAGCCTGCTCGATCCATTCAGCACCGGTGTGTTCGCCAACCTCTTCGCGTATCTGCTTCAGGATCTTGCGTGATTTTTTCAGAAGTTTTTGCAGATCGATCTCACATTTTTCATTCCATGGTGACACTGGAACAAATCGCCCGACAGAATTGGGAAGAAAAATCTCCCGCTCGCGCACGACGACAAAATCGGGCAGAAATTCAAAGCGGCTTTCGATCATTCCCTGCAACAAATGCTCCATTGAACGTCCAGTGTTGATCCCCCAAACCGCATTGCGCGCAGTTCGCAGCCATTGGATCGCTTCGAAAAACAACAAAGATACCGGAGGATTACCTGACGGGTCATGCAATGTGCCGTCGAAGTCGAATGACAGCAACAAAGCAGGTGAACCATCGATGGGCAACGTCCTCACAACAAAATACGTAGCGCAAGAATGAGCAACGGGCAACCCCTGCAACAGCTTATTTCCGCCACAGCCATTTCATGCTGTCCGCGAAAATTTTTCCGCCGCCCTTGCCGCCATGCTGGCTGTCATCGGTCACAAAGGTATAGTCATAATTGCGAAACTTCAGTGAGGCGGCCATCTGCTGGTTTGCTAAAAACCAGTTGCCATGCTCGTTGTCGAGATCGTTCGTTCCGTCCTGCAGGAACACCCGTAGCGGACGGATCTTTTCCTTGCGAATCAACGAGGGATACACATGCCCGCCGCGGATGTTGGTGAAACTGCCAACATGGCTCATTACCTTGGCAAACAAATCAGGCCTTTCCCAGGCCACGGTGAAGGCGCAGATGCCACCCGATGAGGTGCCTCCAATAGCCCTCTGTGTTGGGTCGGCACTCAGCAATTGAACCTTGCCCGCCAGAGGAAGGATTTCCTTCTCGAGCATTTCCGCATACAGAGGTGACAAGGTGTCGTATTCCACCGAACGATTACTTTTCAATCCTTTCGGCGTATTCCACCCCTGCGGCTCCGGGAGATCCTCGGCAAAAACGCCGGGGTTGACAAACACCAAAAACATCGGCGGCACCGCGCCACTTTGCACCAATTTGTCAATCACCTCGGGCGCATGAAAATCGCCGTCTGCATAGGAATGTCCATCTTGAAACACCATCAAGGCCGCTGCTTTGGCCGGGTCCAGCCCTGGAGTTTTGTGAAAGGCATACTGCCGCACCGTTCCGGCAAACACCGAGCTCTTCAACACCTTCCATTGCAGTTTTTCCGCTGCGTGGGAAAAAAATGGAAGAGCTGCAATAAGGAATAAAATCGTTTTCATCATGTGAGCGTCGTCACAGACTGAAGCTTGACCATCTTACGTGTCAAGCAAGCATCGTAATATAGTCCGAATGGTACGGCGCAATGAACATAAACTCAAGCATCAAAAAAGACGGCGAACCGGAGAGGCTCACCGTCTTTTGAATCAAAATATCATAATGCATGTTTATGGATTTTTTGTCGACTTCAGACGAACGAGGATTTTGCCACCCACGGCATTAGCCGCCAGAATATTAACCGTCACCTTGCCAATGCTCGGCGCATCGATGTCGATCGTTAGATCGTCGCCGCTGGGACCGATAACCGTGGTGCCGATGCTCAGGCTGTTCGCAAATCTTCTGAGCACCGAATCCCATTCGACGACCAACGTGGCTACAGAAATCGAGTCACTGCTGCGATTGAAGACAAGGGTCAGGCCCCCGGCGGTTGCGCCAGTGGACAGTTTGAGTTTTACAGAAGAACCAGTCGACTTGCCGATCGTCATATAGGCAGCATTATCAAAAAAGGTCGGCGAGCACACACTGAGAGCTCCGTCATTCACCACAGTATCAACGCTAAAGACACCGGGATGCTGACGATCCGGTTTACTCCTTGGTGAGCTTGCCATTTGAACACGGATGTATTTTTCTGACTCGCTCCAGGGTTGAAGTGACAGGATATGGCATTGCCCTTCGTAATCAGCATTTGCAATACCCTGATAATCCTCCATATTAAACCCTACCAAGTTCCATGCAATCTCGGCGGATCTTTCTGAAAAGTTTGGCATCGACACTCGCCCTGCCGATGTTGGAGCCGCTGCGCGCCGCGCTACCGGCCGCATCGGGCCCGCCAACGCGGCTGGCCTATGTTTACCTGCCGAATGGCGTGAACACCAATCTATGGTTCCCCCAGGGCTCGGGGAAAAATTATAAACTCTCCCCTTCCCTGGAACCTCTGGCTGGCTTGCGGGATCATTTTCAGGTGATCAAAGGACTCGCGCTCGACAAAGCCCGTGCCAATGGTGACGGTCCAGGCGACCACGCGCGCGCCATCGCAACCTACCTCACCGGCTGTCAGGCCCGCAAAACTGCGGGTGCCGACATCAAAATCGGCATCTCGGCAGATCAGATTGCTGCCAAGCAGATCGGCCACCTGACTCGCATCCCTTCACTGGAACTTTCCACCGACGAACCTCGACGCTCCGGCAATTGTGATTCCGGATACTCGTGCGCCTATCAATTCAATCTTTCCTGGCGCTCCGAAACCACCCCCGCGCCGCCAGTGCGCGATCCCCGCGCGATCTTCGAATCGCTCTTCGGAGCCGCCGACCCGAAAGGCAATGCCGAACGTTTGCAACGGAAAAAATCCGTCCTGGATTTTGTCATGGCCGATGCCAAACGCCTGCAACAGCGGGCAACGGGAGCTGACAAAAACAAACTCGACGATTATTTCACCTCAGTTCGTGAGATCGAGAAGCGCATTGAAGGCGCGGAAACCCATCGTAAAGCGAAGCCCGAAATGGACATGCCCAACGGCGTGCCGGAAGGCTACCGCGAGCACATCCGGATGATGTATGACCTGATGTTCGTGGCCTTTCAGACCGATACCACACGCATTGCGACATTCATGCTGGCCCATGACGGCTCCAACCGGACCTTTCCCGAGATTGGCGTGAACGAAGCCCATCATGGCATCTCGCATCACCAGCATGACGAGCGGCGGCTGGGATTGATTGCTAAAATCGACATGTTTTACGCCGCGGAATTCGCACGTTTTTTGGATAGAATGAAGAACGCGAAAGAAGGCAATGGCAGCCTGCTCGACCATTCGATGATTGTTTACGGGGGCGGCATCAGCGATGGCGACCGCCACAACCACGATCAACTTCCGCTTATTCTCGCCGGCCATGGCAACGGCACATTGTCCACCGACCGTTTGCTGGATCTCAAGGACAGCACTCCCCTGACGAACCTTCATCTTTCCTTGCTCGAGCGCATGGGAGTAGAGGCGGAGCGGATCGGAGACTCCACCGGAAAGCTAGCGATCTGATGAGGAGCACGGGAAGTCGTGCTTGAATGCCGTGGCAACCCTGCTAGCATTGCGGCGGATGTTTGAAGTGCTTGACAACCCGTTTTTCCAAAGAGCACTGGCGACAGCGGCGTTGGTGGGTTTTACCAACGGATTTTTCAGCGGTTTTGTAATCCTGCGGCGCACCGCACTTTCAGTGAGTGCATTGTCGCACACGATGCTGCCCGGCATTGCGCTGGCGATCTTCATCACCGGTACTCTCACACAATTGAACGCATTCCTTGGTGCCCTGATTGCATCGCTGATCGTCGGGCTCGGCTCTGTGGCAATCTCTCGTGGAAACCGCGTGGCGCAAGGCACCGCGCTTGCCGTTCTCTATACCTCGGCTTTTGCCGGCGGTGTAGCACTTCTTCCGCGCCTGGGGGTGCGTCAGGAACTGGAACACTGGCTATTTGGTGACATCAATGCCGTATCAAATGCAGACTTGTGGACGGTATTCGGGATCGGTGCCGTCACCCTAGTGCTGGCCAATCTGATGATGCGCCCGATTCTCGTTGCGTTGTTCGAGCCCAACGTGGCCGCAGCACAGGGTGTGCCGGTGCGCTTTGTGCAGTATCTATTGTTCGCCCTGATGGTGATGTCGCTTGTGGCATCTCTTCAGGCTGTCGGTTGCGTGCTTTCCGTCGGACTGCTGGTGACACCTGCTGCAACGGTGTCATTGTTCACCGACCGCACAGCCTACTTGTTCTGGGGCGGCGGTCTTCTTGGCGCAGTCGGCGCGGTTCTAGCTGTTTTATTGGCCGCACCGCTCCATCTAACCCCGGGACCGGCGATCGTCATGGTCCTCGGCGTGCTGTTCATCTTTGGCTGGTTATTCAGCCCGAAATACGGAGTGCTGACCCGCCGCAAAACGATCTAATAATTTTCCTTGGTTCCGCTGATAGCCGCAGTTTCCCGCATACTTAAGGCAAGCGCGCGCAGAACAGTCTGTTTTTTCTGGCGCGTGACCAGCTGGGAAATCTCTTCCTTTTTCTCCTCCAGTGGAATCTGGACGGCCACCTTCACTTCCAGCGGATAGACCAAATGCAGGGCGTTGTCGTAGGACAACACCGGACTGCACTCACGCTCACGCAAAGAGAACAATACCGCTTCGAAGGCATTCGTCGGACGCTCCATGGTGATCCAATTGAGGTCGATATCGCCACTTTTTTTCTGCGAGTGCTGTCGGGCAAGTTCGGCGAAGTCCGATTTCCCCTCGGTGACATCCTCGCGGATTTTCACCAGCAATGAAAAGTCCTGCCATGCTTGCGAGCGGTCGGCAAAACGAATCAAATGCAACGCGTGAACGGCGGGAGGAATGAAGTAGTCCTCACGATGGGCTTCGTAAAATGCGGTGATTTCCTCTAGTGTCGGCTCGGCAATATCCACAAAAAGTTCTTGGGTAAAAAGCTCCATCCTCAACGTGGCGGTGGTTTCCTGACGGATTTGCAGGGTGTGCGCTTCGATCAATTCCCATGACGCACCGTTTTCACGCCACTGCCGCAGCACTTGCTCGAAAGCGGGACGAAAGACCGAATCGTTAATCTGCGGATGTCTTCGTTCTGCTTCCTGAGCGAGCAATATGCCATCGATCACCTCCTGCTGCGCTTCGGCATAAAACTCACCATCGCGCTCGCAGCACGAAACTTCCGTTAGCATCTCCGCGGTGGTTTTAATTCGTTGAAAGGCATCTTCGATCAGGGAAGGATCTACGGGTTCGTTGTTGACGATGAGCATAGGAAAGGATTTGGCGATTACTTTTCATTCAGTCCCGCTGGGACCGGAGCCTGAAGGTGCGGTGCGAGTGAGGCGAAGAACGACTCATCGCGCGCCTGGAGAATGCTGTTGTATTGTTCCAGTTGCGCCGGAGTGAGATGAGGCCGCAAGCGTTCGATTTTTTCGACGCTCACTTTCTTGCGATTTTCAATCAGCGTGTTCATGATCTCCGATTGGTTGCCTGCCAGGAGGACGGCGGCATTGGCTGCGGCAAGGTTGCTCATCTCATTGCCAAGCTCGCCGAGACCCATGATATCGTAGGTTTCCGCAAACAACCCGGTCTTGTCGACAAGCTTTGCTGCTGAGCCTGAAACGTTATCGCGCAAGGCATTGAGCACTGCTTCCTGTTGTTCAGGGGTGATGTCGATTTTTTCCAGTACATCGGCATATTCCTTTTGCGCGCCTGCGAGGGCGCGGTTCACCGCCTGCTGTTTGCGAAAGGCATTGAGCTGGTCGATTTGCTCTGAACTCAGCAATTTCGATAGGGAGTTGTTGAATTTTGTCTCTGCGGCTTCTGCCTGTTCGAGAATTTTTTCACGGCTGATGCCAATGCCGGGCGCGAAGATATTAAAGGCAGCGCGCTTCTGTTCAAAGAGTCCTAAATAAACCTGCTGTTGATCCAATGAGAGATTCAACAATTCAGCCAACCGCTGAACATAGCCCTGATCCTTGATTACAAAACTGTTGCGGGAGTTATCTGCAATCGCAGCGCGGGCGGCGATCAACTCGGGAGGCAGCGGCTTTCCGTCGGGTGTCTGAGTGTTTTCATCGAACTTCCCCGACGCAGACGGAGGTCGCTGATCGTTCGAATTCGCACTGCGGGTGATTTTTCCTCCGGCGTCAGCGTTTCCGGCAGCGTTGACCGCGGCAGCGCCAGGACTGCCCGGCTTGAGAAACCAGGCAAGCAAAAATCCAAAGATGGCGGCCAAGATAGGCATGGATTTGGTCGGAAGCATGGCGTGGGACGATTGTCTAGCATGTAACGCCGCGAAAAGCGAATTTTGTTTGGCCTATGGCACTGGAAAGATTGCTGATTTTCGAGCTTTGGCTTGTCAGCGGCAATACGATGGTACAAGTTTGCTCAGATGTTTTTTACACCGAAATGGAAGCAAGACATGGATGTTCTGCTCAAAGGGGCGAGAAAATTCATTCATTACAAGAGGGATTTGCTGAAGCAGGATCGCATCGATGAAATTGAGTCAAGGATCACCGACCTCAAGGCAGCGAGAAAATCCGGCGACCGCAACAAAGCGGAGGAATGCGCCAAACAACTGCGCGCCACTTGTGAAAACGCTCTGCCCAGCACAGCAAAACCACGCTGGTTCGAAGAGAACGTCGAGGTGATTTTCGTCGCTCTGGTGGTGGCTCTTGGACTGCGCTCTTATGTGATTCAGCCATTCCGTATTCCAACCAATTCCATGTTTCCCAGCCTAAACGGAATCATTGCAACCAGCATTCCCGCAAGTGAATACAAGTCGCCATGGCTGGGCAAACAACTTTATGACTGGGCGTCGCGCGGTCGGGTGTGGAAAAGCCTCGAGGCACCAGCCAATGGAAGAATCATCGGCCTTCAGGACAAGTCATGGATGTTTTTCTCGCGCACAAAAATCGTTTTCGACAACGGTGAATCGGTGACCTTTCCGGCTCCCATCAACGAAACCAACCAGGCCATCAATGGCAATGATCGCCAGTCAACCTGCATCGGCCGTAGTTATAAAAAAGGCCAACTGCTTTTCCAAGGAACTGTGGACGGAGGCGATTTGGTATTGGTCGATAAAATTTCCTATCATTTCCGCAATCCCGTGCGCGGTGAGGTGTTTGTATTTGACACCCGAGGCATAGAGAAAAGAATCGGCAAGTTTAGCGGGTCCGATCAGGCCAAGGCGACCCATTACATCAAACGGTTGTGCGGCGTGCCGGGTGACACGCTGAGGATCGAAAGTCCAAACTTGTATGTGAACGGCATGATCGCTTCCGAAAAAGGTATCTGCCGTGTGATGGAAATACCGAATCGCGGCAGGAACGGCGGCATGGGATATTCGTATGCCGAACCGCACCCGAATTCGCAATTGATCCAGGCAGGCGATGAGCTTGTTCTCGCCAAACAAGCCCCGATGGGCATGCGCGAATACGCGGCGCTGGGTGACAATTCCGGCAACTCACTCGACTCGCGCTACTGGGGCACTGTGAAGGAATTCAACGTCGTCGGCCCGGCGCTCATCTCCCTGTGGCCCTTTACCACGGGTCACTGGGGTTTGATCAAATGAGATCATCGGAAATTACCAGCAAGGCAAAATCTAATCTCGCTCTTGCACTCAAACTCCTACCGAAGGAGCGCAGGGACGATATGGTGGTTTATTATGCCTATTGCCGAGTCATCGACGATATCGCCGATGACGAAACTGTTGCCTTAGCGCAAAGAAAATCCGCTCTCTCAGTCTGGAGAAAGGGAATACTTGAAGGCTTCGCCGATCCGAATGATTTCCAGAGGGAAGTGGCTGACTTGCAGGCGAAACATGATATCCCCGGCGAGTTGATGGCGGCCCTCATCGACGGCTGCCTGATGGACACCGAAATACAGCGCTTCGGCACCTGGGAAGAACTTCAACAATACTCTTGGAAAGTCGCCAGTTCTGTGGGCCTGGTCTCTCTCAAACTGCTCGGCGCCTCGAATCCCGCCTCGGAAAGCTACGCGGTGCAACTGGGCCAGGCTCTACAATTGACCAACATTCTCCGCGATATCGATGAAGACCTGCGCAATGGATCGCGCATCTATCTGCCACTGGATGATTTTGCGCGCTTTCAATACAGCGAGGAAGATTTGACCGGACGAGTCCACGATGACCGTTTTAAGGCCATGATGACTTTTCATGCCGATCGCGCTGAATCTCTTTACCGTCAGGCGGCAGAGTCGCTTCCCGAAGATGACCGCAAGTCGCTGACGGCGGCGGAGGTGATGCGGGAGATTTATCAAACCCTGCTCCGGCAAATGCGCGCCGATGAGTTCCGCGTTTTTGAAAAACGCTACAGCCTGCCAGCATGGAAAAAAATGGCAATCCTGGCAAAACACATGATGCCGTAAATTTCCGATTCCAGGCTTGTATATTCTAGGCGATTGATGCTTTATAGCGAAAGAATGAAACACCAAATGACCGTTCTTTTGATGGCTGGACTGTCTGCCGCGTCATGCACTCCCTATCAGCAACAAGGTGCTGCCGTTGGTGGTGTCACCGGTGCGGCCGTGGGTGCAATCGCTGGCGGCAGCGGAACATCCACTGCACAAGGCGCGTTGCTGGGTGCGGGAATTGGGGCGACAGCCGCCGCAATGCAGGAAAGCAGCCGCAATCAAAACAGCGGCAACAACGACCCCTCTCGCGCTCCTCGCCGCAATGACTACCCCTATGCCGAGCGCACCAGCACTCCGGGTGAGGTGCTCAGCCCCTACTCGCCTTACAACGTCATGGATGTGCACGGCTTGCGCTCAGGGTCCCTTGCGCGTGATCCCTCGTGCGGAAAAATGTTCCGAGTCCCTTAAGCCTGGATTGCAGGGACCGTCGTTCCAGAGATCATTCACGCCAGCGTGATGCGGTCCTCGTGGATGAGAATTTTCTTCTGCTTGTAAAGCTGGCCGACTACCTGTTTGAAGGTTTTTTTGCTCATGTTGAGCTGGCTTTTGATTGTCACCGCCGGGCTTTTGTCACTCAGCATCAAAGTACCGGTCTGCTGGAGTTTTTCCATGAACTGAGTAGCCAGCGGGGAGATTTTTTTACGTCCGACGGGCGTAAGGCTGAGATCAAGTTTGCCGTCGCTGCGGGTTTCGATGATGTAAGCAGTTACACACTGGCCGTATTCAAGTTTTTGAAAAACCTGATTGCTGAAAAACAGCCCATTGTACTTGCCATCGACAACGGCTTTGTAGCCGAGCTCGGTTTTACCCCACAACAAGACGGAAACAGCATCGCCATCGCGATAGCGAGCAGCGGCGCTAACCAGTGCACGGGTGATGCGCTGACTTCCAATGAAGCGTCCGCTTTTTTCATCGATTGAAACTTTCACGATGTAATGCCGACCGGGAATCATCGGTTTGGTTTGCTCGCGATAGGGAACCAGCAACTCCTTGGGCAAGCCCCAGTCGAGAAAGGCGCCGACATCGTTGTTGGCGGTGCAGGTGAGCAACGCGATATCGCCAGGCATGGCAAGCGGTTTTTTTCTTGTGGCGATCAGGCGATCGGCAGAATCAAGATAAAGGAATACCTCTACATCAGCACCCACGTGCAGGTCCGGGGTCAGCTCGTTGCCAGGCAAAAGGATTTCGCCAAGATCACCGGCATCCAGATACATTCCCGCGCTGCGCAATTTAATGATGCGCAGGGAACACCATTCTCCCAAGTTAGCCATGTCGGACGATGCGCAGGTATGACGGGAACGGCAATGCTTTTCCGTCGAGAAAATCAAGAACGAAGAGCTTCGTCCAACAATACTTTCGCCTGACGCACCGCCCCGGCAATGTCGGTTGCTTTTAACAATGCCGACACGATCACCGCCCGGTTGGAACCCGCACGGATGATTTCCGTTAGATTATCCAGATTGATGCCACCGATGCAGAACACCGGGATTTTTTTTCCCACCGATTGATTGACAGATGACACATCGTTCAGGCCAATGCCCGGCCGCCCCACTTTGGTGGGAGTGGGAAACAAGGGACCGAAGCCGATATAGTCGAAACCTTCTGCCAGCGCCGCCTGCGCCTGTGCAGGGGAATGTGTAGACCTCCCTATCAGCATCGAGGGGCCAATAATTTTTCGCACCTGATCTAGCGACCCGTCGTCCTGGCCGATGTGCACTGCATCAGCGCCGATCTCCGCCGCAAGCTCGGCAAAATCATTGATCACAAAAGGTATACCAGCGTCTGCTACCAGCGGCTGGATCAAGCGCGCCATCGGCAGAATATCTGCGCACGAAAATCCTTTAGCGCGCAGTTGCAGGATGTCGATACCTCCGCCGCACAACGCGGCCGTCGTCTCACGCAAGCGGTCTTGGTGGACGTAACCAAGGTCGATTATGCCATAAAGTTTCGCCTGTTGCAATGCCGTTTTCACAAGTCCAGCTTCGTATTAACAACAGCAGAGTCAACCGCAAATACAGATCGGCTTGCTTTCGATTTTTCCTACCGATCAATCCGGCCATCATTCAAACACACCACCATTGGAAACATCACTTGTTGTGTTTTAGCACAACGCTGTGCGCACCCTGCAGGGTAGTCTCCGGCGCATCTTTCGCTCCATGATCCGTGTAGGTTGCAGTCAATACACAGGTCCAGTCGCTACTGTCCTGTTGCGGCTTTTCCTTACTGCGGAGCGCACCTTCCAACCCGACAACGAAACTGCGGTTGGGATCAAGATTGTTCTTGAGAATCCAGGCGACCATTTCCTTGGCCTGTTCAATTGTCAGATCGGGATGCGGCGGCATGGGCACGGCGCCCCATGTTCCCGACGCCCCGCTTACCACTTTTTTCGCCAGTGATTCAACCGCATCCGGAGTGTGCTCATAGCGCCTGGCAATTAGGTCGAAGGAAGGACCGATTAATTTGGCCGATGCTGCATGACAAGTGAAGCAATTGGACGCGGTCATTTTTTGCGCCGGCGCGGTATCGACCTTCGCAACAACATCCAGATATCTCTGCGTCTGTGCGGCATCCGGAAGATACGCAATCCACAGGAACGCCTCGTTGGCTGTGATCTCGCCGAATTCCGATTTCCCATCTTCTGGATCAGCGACATCGATGGAATACGTTACCAGCGAATTCCATTGAAAACCGGTCTTCTCCAGCGGGGTTGTGATTTTCACTTCCGGCGGCTTGTTTGTAACAGCAACAGACTTCGGCGACTCGGCGGCGAGCATGGATATTACCAGCACGGAGAGACTAATGAATGGAAAAATATTGAAGCGCATGATGGTGCAATGATCGCTCAGGCCTTGTCAATCTCCGTAGCCACCCGGTTCGCCGAGCGGGTGGCGGCTTCGGTGCCCCAGTTGAGATTGTCGGCATAGGCACCGGCAAAATGAATACGCCCGTGCGGCTTCATCAGATGCGGCCAGAATTTCGCAAGCTCACCAATCGGAAAAGCAAGACGTTCACAGGTGGGCGAAAACTTTTCCTTGGTCCAGTCTCTGCTGACTACCTGTTCTATGCTGTCCTTTTTGCCAGGATAGACTTCACGGAACGCAGCCAATGCCCGCTGGGGAGATATGCCACCAGGACCGGTTCCCAGCACGATCACGCGATGTGTTTCGACTTCCTCAGCGGACTGCCAGACCGCCCAGAGATCGGCATGATTGGTGTCGAGATTGATGCTCACACCATCTTCTTTCCAGAACTGGGAGCTCGCCTGAAAAACAAAACGCTGATACGAATCATAGCTGACATTATCGACAATGTACTGCCGTTCTGGAGGCAATGACGGCTCAACCGGGATATTCCTGAATGCAGGCAAGGGAATGCAGTTGACGAAATAATCCGCGGATATTTCCTTTTGCTCGTTGTTCTGTTTGTAGGTCACTGTGACACCTGATTCGCCATTCAAGATCGAAACAATCGGGCAATTCAGCCACACCCGGTCACCCAGCTTTTTGGCAAAAGCATTCGGCAGCATTTGATTGCCATCCTTAAGGCGGAACAATTCCGGCGGGAATAGCGGCACGCCGCGGAGCTTCAAAATCGCAGCCATCCATAGTTCATACAAAGCCGAGGAACCATGACCACTCATGTGCTCCAAAGCTGCTTTGGATGCACCGTCTTTTTTGTAAATATCGGCAATCGACATCTTGTCCCAGTCGTCGTAGCCAATCCCAAATGGCTGATACTCATCGGTGAATTTATCGAGATAGGGATTCAAATAAAGTGACTTGAGGTCCCAGTAAGGATGAGCGGAGAGATGCTTGATTTCTTTTTCATTGTAACCAAGGATTTTCAATTCGGCTGGATCACGCAGCATCTCCTCCGAGTAGTATTTGTTATTGAAACGCCGCATCAGATTCCGACGCCTCGGATAGGGAAGCGCGGTGAGCTTGAATTCCTCGATGTATTGCCAGTATCTTTCGTAACCGGGCTTGGTGATGTGTTCTTGTCCGAAATCCGCATAAAGTCCGTCGGATAAGCCGTCGCGAGTGGTGAAGACATGACCTCCGTGGCGGCCCGATGCTTCAAGGACCACCACCTCATGCCCTTTTTTCATCAATTCGTATGCACAGCACATCCCTGCAATTCCCGCGCCACCGACCACAACTTTCTTAGTCGAGCGCGGCTTCTGAACAGCAGCGGTCTTTATTTCTTCGGCGGCTTCTAATCGAGCGCTTTCGGGATGAAAAACTGATGCGCCGATCCCCGCCATAACCGTGGATTTGAGGAAGTCTCTTTTGTTGAGCTGATTCATAGGCTGACTTGTTTGAAAATACTCGCACTATTCCTGATGTCGAGGAACTTTCCGTAAAAATGACACCCGCGAATTAACAGCCGGGACAAAGCTCCGCTCGACAAGGCGGGGTTGTCCCTGTAGCTTACGCCCATGCAAAAAACCGTGAAAATTCTCTGCGTCGGCGCGGGCCACATGGGTCGCTCGCATGCCCTAGCCTACCAACAACTCGAGGGATTCCAAATCTGTGGTATTGTCACGCGTTCCTCCTCGTCGCGGGAAGCCTTGAATCAGGAGCTTGGCGGCAACTATCCACTTTTTTCCGATTTCTATCAGGCTCTGAGTGAGACTAAACCCGATGCGGTTTCAATTTCCACCTACCCGGACACCCACGCGGATTATGCAATTGCAGCGCTTGATGCCGGCTGCCATGTGTTTATTGAAAAACCCCTCGCCGAAACTGTCGAGGACGCGCAACGCATTGTTGCAAGGGCATCGGAGACAAAGCGCAAACTAACAATCGGCTACATTCTCCGCCATCATCCGAGCTGGATCCAGTTCATCGATATGGCACGGAACCTCGGCAAACCGCTGGTGATGCGAATGAACCTCAACCAGCAGTCCTCAGGGGCAAACTGGAACACCCACAAGAACCTGATGTCGTCGATTTCACCCATCGTCGACTGCGGTGTGCATTACGTCGATGTGATGTGCCAGATGACCCGTTCCCGGCCGATCCGTGTTTCGGGAATCGGCGCGCGTCTCACTGAAGAGTTACCAGAGGGAAAAATCAACTACGGGCATCTACAGGTCACTTTTGCCGATGGTTCGGTCGGTTGGTATGAGGCCGGCTGGGGACCGATGATGAGCGAGGTAGCTTTTTTTGTGAAGGACGTGGTCGGACCAAAAGGTTGCGTTAGCATCGTTGCCGAAAAGGCCGCCGCCGAAGGCAATAGTGCGGATGTCAATGCGCACACGCAAACCCAGGCACTGAAACTCCACCACTCGGCATTGAACGCGGAGGGAAAATTCGTCAGATCTGATGAAATCCTTCGACTGGATGACGAACCGGATCACGACGGATTGTGCCGTCGCGAGCAGGAGTTTTTCCTGCGGGCAATTCGCGAAGATCTCGATTTGACAGACCATATGAACGACGCGATCCAATCGATGCGTATCGTCGCCGCTGCGGATGAAAGTTTCCGCACCGGTAAAACGGTGGAGCTGTGATTTTTGCGTGAGGACAACAGGCCTACGACCCATAGGCCAAAGGCAGGGAACTTTCTCCGAAAGTTCTGGTGGGGGCAGGATTCATCCCTCCCGATGGTTCTTCCTGGCTCACCGACGCGATTTGCGAACGATCAGCGGAAATGGATACAGATCAGATAGAGTCGTGCTCGATCTTTGGCAGACATATTGATTGGGGCATTTTTTCGTTTTCGCTACTTAACTCGGAGGCTTTTACTCATTTCCATGTCTAGCACTGTGGTATCCTGATTCGTTTGACAACAAAGCTTGCATATGCAGTCCACCCCAAACTTGACAGACCACTCTCAATCGCTATGCTTCGCGCCCGACTATGAAGCAGTCATCCATCACCAAGTACCGTGCCTTTCCTACGGTTTCCCTGCCGGATCGGACATGGCCGGATCAGACGATCACCGCAGCTCCAATCTGGTGCTCGGTGGATCTTCGCGATGGCAACCAAGCCCTGCCAACGCCGATGTCAGTGGAGGAAAAACTCGACTATTTCGACCTGCTCGTACGCGTCGGTTTCACCCAGATTGAAGTCGGCTTTCCGTCCGCGTCCGATACCGAATTTCATTTTGTGCGCCGCCTGATCGAAGAAAACCGCATCCCAGGTCATGTCACGATCCAGGTTTTGGTCCAGGCACGCGAACATTTGATTCAACGCAGTTATGAGAGCCTGCTTGGGGCCAAGCGGGCGATTGTGCATTTGTACAATCCCACCAGCACCCTTCAGCGCCGGGTGACTTTTCACAACGCCACTCGCGAGGAAACGAAGGACATCGCCGTGCAGGGTGCAAAATGGGTGGCTCAATACGCGGCGCTGGCAACGGAAACCGACTGGAATTTTCAATATTCGCCGGAGAGTTTCAGCGACACCGAGCTGGATTTTTCCTTAGAGGTTTGTCACGCGGTCATGGATGTCTGGCAGCCGACACCTCAGAAAAAAATCATCCTGAATCTTCCTAACACCGTCGAGTGGTGCATGCCCAATGTTCACGCCGATCAGATCGAATGGTTCTGCCGGCATGTCAACAAACGCGACTCCGTGATCATTTCGCTGCACACCCACAACGACCGCGGCACCGGCATAGCGGCCTCCGAGTTAGGCTTGCTGGCCGGAGCAGATCGGGTGGAGGGAACCTTGTTCGGCAATGGCGAACGCACAGGCAACCTTGATATCGTCACTCTCGCATTGAATTTGAATAGTCAGGGCATCGCCACCGGGCTTGATTTTTCCGACCTCGCATCGATCCGTCACGTTTACGAACGTTGCAGCCGCTTGACCGTGCCCGAACGGCAGCCCTATGCCGGCGAGTTGGTGTTCACGGCGTTTTCAGGGTCCCATCAGGATGCGATCAAAAAAGGCCTCGACCTACGTACGCAGCAAATCGCGGCAAACGAGGGAGGAGTGCCGTGGGCGGTGCCGTATCTTACCATCGATCCGCAGGATATTGGTCGCAGTTACGAGGCGATCATACGCATCAACTCGCAATCGGGCAAAGGCGGCGTGGCCTACATTCTCGACCGTGAACACGGTCTCGATTTGCCCAAAACAATGCATCCGCAGGTGGGCAAATATATTTACGACATGGCCGACCACTTGGGTCGTGAGATGTCGGCGGATGAAATCGGCGAGGCTTTCCACCAACATTTTGCCAATCTCGACAGTCCTCTCGCAGTCAACGACTACGACCTCAACCATCATATTGGTGAGCGAGGTCAGGTCGAGTGTACGTGTTCAATCACTTACAAAAACCAGGAAAGAAAAATCAGCGGACGCGGCAACGGACCGATCAATGCCTTCGTTTGCGCACTGGAAGGCATCGGCCTCAAGGATTTTAAGGTCACGGATTACCGTTCTCACGCCGTGCGCGGCGGTTCTGACGCGAGCGCCGCAGCATACGTGCAGTTGCAGGCTGACGACGGCAGGCTGCTCTGGGGAGCGGGCATAGATTCATCGATCGAGATGGCCGGTCTGCGTGCTTTAGTCAGCGCTTGGAACCTCATGCACCAGTGAAATGACATCACTCGGGGGTTGACGAAATAATTTCCATGGATAGAGGTAAGGGCGCATGAGCGAAACAGAAACTAATCAACCAGATTCCAAGCCAATGAGTGGGCAGGACGGAGACTCGTCTGACCCGGCTCTCAACGAGCAGGAATGCGGCGATCAGGTGCAGGCCCTCACCGAGGAGGTCGCGCGTTGGCGCGACCTCGCGGTGCGCACTGCAGCGGATTTCGATAATTTCCGCAAACGTGTCGCTCGCGAGCGCGAGGAAGCCGTGCGCTATGGTAATCAAGATCTGTTAGAGCAACTTATTCCGATTCTCGACAACTTTGAAATGGGCATGCAGGCCGCGGCCAGCGACACCAGTTCGATGATCTACATCGGCATGGAAATGGTGCGCAAGCAGTTGGCCGAGTTCCTTGTCCAGCAGGGAGTCGAGGAAATTCCCGCGCTCGACACCGCGTTCGACCCCAACATACACGAGGCCATCAGTGAGGAGCCCGATTCAGGAAAACCAGCTGGCCAGGTGATTCGCGTCACTCGCCGCGGATTCCGTCTGCGCGACCGATTGTTGCGACCGGCGAATGTGGTGGTAGCCAAAGCATAAGGAAACCCAGCGACCTATGCCTGACAAACGCGATTATTATGAAGTGCTCGGCGTAGCGAAGACGGCCGCAGCGGACGAAATCAAAAAAGCCTACCGCAAGCTGGCGATGCAATGGCATCCCGACAAGAATCAAGGTAACAAGAATGCGGAAGAAAAATTCAAGGAACTCGGCGAGGCGTATGACGTGCTGAGCAATGCCGACAAACGAGCCGCGTATGATCGTTATGGTCATTCAGCATTCAACGGGCCCGGCGGTGGTGGTGGCACAGGTGGCTTTCACGATCCCATGGATATGTTCCGCGAGGTTTTCGGAGGGGCCTTTGGCGGCGGCTTTGAAGACATGTTTGGCGGCGGCGGTCGTCGCAAGAGCGGCAAGCAACGCGGCAGTGATCTACGTTATGACCTGCAACTTACACTGGAAGAGGCCGCAAAGGGAGTCGAAAAGGAACTCAGCATCGAACGCTTCGTCGCCTGTGAAAAATGTAGCAATACTGGCTCGAAAAGCGGTAGCGGGACGAAAAAATGCACCAGCTGTGGAGGTCGTGGTGTGATCACACGCTCGGCGGGAATTTTTGTCCAACAAAGCGAATGCCCTGCCTGTCACGGAACCGGCGAGTTGATATCCGACCCCTGTGACGCCTGTCGCGGTGAAGGTCGCGTGCAGAAGGAAACCAACATCAAAATCCGCATCCCCGCAGGTGTGGACACCGGAATCCGGTTGCGATCGTCCGGCAATGGCGACTCCGGATTGCGCGGCGGTCCACCCGGCGATTTGTATGTGTTCCTCATCATCAAAAAACACGACTTCTTCGAGCGCGAGGGCAACGATCTATTTTGCGAGGTGCCGATTTCCTTTGCCACCGCCGCTCTGGGAGGTGAAACAAAGGTTCCCACGCTCGATGGCAATTCTTCGATCAAAATCCCCACCGGCACGCAGGGTGGCACAGTTTTTCGCTTGAAAGAAAAAGGCATGAGCAACCTCAACGGCGGTCGTCGCGGCGACTTGCACATAACCGTTCAGGTGGAGGTTCCGACGAAGCTCAATAACGCCCAGCAGGATAAACTGCGCGAGTTTGCGGAATCCATTGGCGACAAGAACAAACCGATGGAAGGGTCGTTTTTCGACAAGGCGAAAAGGTTTTTCGATCTCTAACAACCAGCTGGCATGGCGCGATTTTATCTACCTGCCGAGGCCTGGAACGACCATGCCGCGCTGGATGTAGAGGAGTCGCGTCATTGCTCGCAAGTGCTGCGCCTCGGCCCCGGGGATGCGATCACGGTGTTTGACGGCGCGGGTCGCAGTGCGAAAGCGGCAATTCGCAAGGTGGGCAAACATGAAGTTACGCTGGAATTGGCAGAGCCGCTCCATCATCCACGACTGCAACCCGCCATCGTTCTCGCCCAGGGAATTCCCAAGGGAAAAACGATGGAATGGATCGTAGAAAAAGCCGTCGAACTCGGCGTGGCGCGAATCGTTCCGCTGGTGACGCGGTTCACCGTGGTGAAATACGACGCCGACGAAGCGCGCAAAAAAGCCGAGAAATGGCAGAAAGTCGCGTTGGAAGCCTGCAAGCAATGCGGCCAAAACTGGCTGCCGATCGTCGAGCCCCCGGTCGATGGCCGCTCCTTTATTTTGCAGCAGGGTGCAGGAGGAAAAATCATCGCCTCACTCGCCGAAGGTGCCCGACCCTTGCGCCAGGTTTTGCAAGAACTGCCAGCGCAAGACCAGCTGACCGTGATGATCGGCCCCGAAGGAGATTTTTCATTAGAAGAAACGCAACTAGCATGCCAGACCGGTTATCAACCCGCCACTTTAGGAGATCTTGTTCTTCGCAGCGAAACAGCGGCTTTGTTCACACTGGCGGCCTTGCGCTGTCATTATCTTTAATCGTAATGATACGACCAGCGCTTGCTTGAGAAAAAATCTGCAACCTGCGCCCGCCACCATCCGCTCCCGTCTCCCACCTCAAAGGTCGCAGCCGCCTAACAAAAAACGCTCGCAGCAAGGAAGCTGGAAAGATCGACGGCAGATCAGTCAAAAATCGTAACTCGTTAATCCCTCCCACTTCCTCTTTCGGCAGCAACTCGAGCCAAGGACCAGAACCGGCCCGGCCAAAAAGTCCATGCGCACTGACCTCAAAAACCACGCCCGATAATCAGACGTAAAAAAGTTGGAAATTACTCTTGATTCGGTGTGATGCTGCTGTTTCAGGGATCAGCGTCACAAGAGTTCATTACTCCCGCAGGCGCAGGTCCCGCGCGCTCCACAGGGTGTCCGCAGCCGCTGCAGCATTGCCTTTCATGCGCCGCGCTCCGTCTTTTCGGCGCTCGCTGAAGCGTTCTCGCGCACTTGCAAAAGCTTCGTTCACAAAAGCTTTGCTGCCGATGATTGCGCCCGCGCTGAAGTAGCGGATGCGATGCCGCAACATTTCCGCCATGCGCATTTCGGGAAGAACGGTGTCGTTGTCATCCAGCTTCACCGCGTCGGGATCAGGCTTCTCGCCGCCTTTCAGTGATTTCTTCGTCACAGCGGAGAGCTTTTTCTGTTTCGCCGAGTTGACTTCGACTCCCGCCTGCCCGCTTTTTCTCTCCAGTGCCAGGCCTAACATCTTTCGATAGACCTTCGCCACCTCCTTCCATTTCTCCGCTTCAAATCCAGCACCCCGATGGCTCATGCACGCTCGCACCAGACCCTCGCGTGCCTTCTTGCCATTGCCCTTCGCCCCGCCGCCCACGGCTTCGCCGTAGCTGCTCCAGCGGTATTGTGCCGGATCGCCGACCATTCCCGCTCTCACAGGATTGAGATCGATGTAGGCCGCCATCGTCCGCGCCGCGATGCCGCTTTCCACGATCACGCTTTTGTAACGTTCCTCCCACAAGGTGCCGCTGCGTTCATTGATACGATTGTACCAGCGGGTCATGCGTTGGATGAGAGTTTTCATGAACTGGCTGAGGTCATGCATGCGGTACGTATAGCGGGCATGAATTTCGGCGACCCAGGTATCGAGATTTTCGGCACGGGCCTTGCTGAGTTGTTGGGCGACTTCGTTGACGACGCCATCGCTATAGAGGGCGCGCAGGCGTTTGAGGAGTTCTTCATCGGTGAGGCAGCCTGCGGGCATCGGTGGGACTTCGAGCAGGAGGTGAAAGTGGTTCGACATGATGCAATAGGACAGCACCCGGCAGCCAGAGAAGTTTTCCATCATGCGCATGATCATGCGAAATTGCTCGCGTTCCGTGTCGCCGAAAACAAAGCGGCGGTCCACAACGCGAGAAATGCAGTGGTAAATCGCCGGCTTATCCAACGAATCTTTCCAAGGAGACAGCCATCGTTTGCTCATAACGCCCCCCACCATAAACGAATTCCCGCCGATGACAAGAACTTTTTCTGTATATTGTCTGGGAATTAGAATTGGAATTCGTCAAA